>Ga0209092_10004171_pt1 | contig 12199 bp, 6 predicted proteins | sample FraStrMetagenome_FD_187446 | JGI IMG/M metagenome (GOLD analysis project Ga0209092, IMG submission 187446) | Marine eukaryotic phytoplankton communities from Arctic Ocean - Fram Strait ARC3M Metagenome (SPAdes) (version 2) | ecosystem: Environmental > Aquatic > Marine > Oceanic | place: Fram... | reverse complement strand
TAATCCCGATTGTAAAGGATAACTATAATTAGAAAGTATTACAAGTCCAATTTACCAACAAGTGTATATATTAAACATCATTGGTAAAATGCCTCTGATTGGTACATTTTAAAGTATTTTTCTAACATTAATTGTATTTAAAATTCTTTTTATAAAACTCCTGAAAGGATCAACACATTACTGTGAACACCAATTGAATTAACGATAAAATGAGTTCAACGAGCGGAGGTGGACACATAACTGGGAGTACAACGTCTGAGATTGGCCAACACAAAGACAAAGACAATAATCATGGGACTAATAAGAAAAAGAACACCATAGATTTGGTAACGAAGCACTTTAAGGGTGATAATGCCAATATCGGAGCAGTCATCGGTCTGAAACACGAATTCATCGACTCGAAGAAAGATTTTGAAAAGTTCACTCAGAAGATTGCGTCACACGTGGCAACAAATGTGACAATGGGTACATATCTGGCTCCCATGATCACTAATGACGCGAAACCGGAGACATCTTACGATAAGGATATGGAACCGCCGGCTTTAGAACAAGCAGAATTGAGTGACGATGCAAAAGTATGGAAATGGAGGGAACGGACGAAGCTCTATCTTAAGGATAGACAGACTCTTATCACGAACAAACGAGTAGTTTATAACATAATCTACGGCCAATGCAGTCCTTCGATCCAAGAAGTTTTAATGGGGGACAAGGATTATAAAGCTAAATCTGATAACTTTGAAGTCAAGTGGCTACTGGACCAACTAAGGTTGTTATCGGTAGGGCTGGACAGGACCTCCAACGGCTATGTTCAGGATCAGACTGCGCATCAAATGTTACTAAATATGAGGCAAAGGGTCAACGAATCAAACCAAGCTTACCTACGGAGATTCCAGGAGAACGTTGCTACTCTGGAGTTAAGCAAGGGTAAACATGTCTTCTACACGAAAAGCGACTCGGGTAAAGATTATGAGACTGCTTCTGACGACGAAAGAAAGTCAAGCCGCGAGAAGCATTTGGCCGTTCTTTTTATACGCCGAGCGTGTATATCGAGATATGGCAATAGAATAGAAGACTACGAAGAGAGAGATGCGAAGGGTATTGATGAATATCCCGTCACGTTGGTGGGAGCTTTCGAAGTGTTAACTAGTTGGGAGTTGATTCAATGTAAGAGAAAGAGCAACAGACCGAATCCGTACAGTAAGCCACGTGTATCTTTCTTACTTACAGTACATGAAGATGGTGAAACTTACACGCACGGCGTAAATGACGAAGGTCGTAAGCTGGCATTGAAGAAGGACATTACATGTCATAGATGCCAGAAAAAGGGTCATTATGCTGACAAATGTCCGGAAAGGTTAGGAACCACAATGATACAGATGGGAGTCAATTGCACCCAACAAGAAGGGGATGGGCGGTATATAGTACCCGCAGATGTCATCATTCTAGACTCTGGATCTACCAATAGTTGTTTTAGAAACAAGGCCTACGTTAAAGACATTCATCAGGTGGCTGATAGCGAGAAACTGAAGCTTTTTTCAACAGGGGGAACGACGTATTTCGAGAAGCAAGGAACGTGCAACGTTATTCCTATTAAGGTATGGTTTGACGAAAATTCGCTTGCCAACATCCTATCCATGAATGAGGTAGCGAATATCGATGGCGTATCAATCACGATGGACACCTCAATCGACAACGCAATCATCGTCAACTTTCCGGATGGACACTCATTTCGTTTCGAACAGATTAATGACGGATTGTATGCCTATAATCCAGTAAGTGAGATTAAATCTAACAATACTATTACCAACTATTCTTTTGCATCTACAGTTAAGGCAAACAAGAATTTTTTTACACGCGATCAAATTAATCGTGCGGATCGAGCTAGAAAGTTGCAAGAATATATTGGTTGGCCGTCTACCATTTCTTTTAAAAATTACGTTCAAAAACATCTCATTAAAAACACAGATGTTTGCATCGAAGACATTAATCGGGCGGAATTTATTTATGGCCCGGCAGCGCCATTATTGCAAGGGAAAATGACACGGCCAACAGCTCTCCCCCGTGTAATGGGCAAACGTCTCGTCACACTTCCTGCGCCGATCGAGAAGTTTCATCGGGACGTTGATCTATGTATTGATTATTTTTTTGTAAATGGACTGCCTTTCTTTCACACAATTTCTCGAAATATACAATTTCGAACTGTGGAACAAGTTCGTTCTCGATCTTCCAGGGAACACGCACGAGCACTGTCGAGGGTTATTGACGTATACGATAATAGAGCTCTCAATATCGTAAAGATTGATTGCGATAACGAGTTTGATAATGAGCATGTGCGGGCAGTCATTGCTCCGAGAGTGTTAGATGTTGCAAGTAGGGAGGAACATGTGGGACCTGTAGAAAGGTCAATAAGAACGATAAAAGAGAGAGTTCGTTGCATCTGTCATTCACTTCCATATAAACGGTACACCAAAATAATGGTAAGATCTTTGGTTGAGAGTGTTGTTTTTTGGTTAAATTCTTTTCCAGTAGTGGACGGTGTCTCGGAGGATCTTAGTCCGGCTGCCATCGTCCAAGGAAGACAGCACCCGGATTTTTCAGGTAACAAAATTCTTTTCGGTGCGTACGCAATTGTTTTTGCAGGGACATCAAACAATATGCACCAACGCGGGGAGCGTGGAATTGCGCTACGCGAAACGGATCGCCCAGGGCGTTACCGTTTCATGAGCCTAGACACTGGACGTGTCATACACTCTCACTCATGGCAGGAGCTCCCTATAGATGATTTCGTAATCAGCAGAGTGCATGACCTAGCCTCGCGTGAGGGGCAACCCCTTCTTGTGGACGGATATCCAGTTTTAGAGTTTGTACCAGGTGTACCAATTCGTGACATTGATCAAGAGCTTCCAGAAGATGTTGATTATTTTGATGATGATAATGATGACGATGGCGATTATGATGATCATGATGATCGTGATGATCATGACGATGATGACAGTGACTATTCATATCTTTCAGTAAACGACTATCACGCTGCAGACAGCAAACCAGCTTCATCACTTGAGTTGTCATCCAAGGTATCATATGATGAAAACTTGGATGACACCTCAAATGATGAAGCTAGTTTGTCGAATGAAAGTGAAGAAAATGATGACGTTTTTTCTGGTGAGAACGATAATACTGAAACTGGTTCGTTAAATGAAAATGAAGAAAATGACAACAGCGATTCTATTGACGATAATATTGCTGACAACGAGAATCCGATTTCATCTCACTCAGAGCAAAATCAACCTAGCCCAAGAGTGGAGACTGAGTATACATTGAGTAGACCACGACGTCAGAACGCAGGAGCGGGGGTGGACAGACTAAGTCCCAAGTTCGGTGTAAAGTCTTATGAATCAGGTTCGGTAAACTGTCACATGAATAGGGCTACAGGAGTATTATTCACTCAAATGTCGGCTAAGAAGGGCATTAAAAAGTTTGGTGAAAGAGCTATAGCGGCCATGATAAAGGAATTCAAACAAATTCATGAAGGGCCTATGCCCGGGAAGCCTGTTGTGAGGCCGGTTGATCCGCATACTTTATCACTTGAGCAAAAGAAACAAGCGTTGGAAGCAGTTACTTTAATCAAAGAAAAAAGGTCAGGAATGCTCAAAGGGAGAACGTGCGCCAACGGAAAGAAGCAGAAGCTTTTTTTAAAAGAAAATGAATCGTATTCATCCCCAACAGTCTCTCTTGAAGGTCTGCTGGCGTCATTAGTAATTGATGTAGTCGAAAAAAGAAATGTGGCGATTTTCGATGTTCCAGGTGCGTACCTGCACGCGAAAATGCCTGATGATAAAAAAACACTAATGGTGCTCAGAGGGGATTTTGCTGACATCATGTGTCAAGTTAATCCCGAGTACGAACGTTTTACTAAGGGCGAAGGAAAAAACAAGGTGTTGTACTTACACCTACTACGTGCGCTATATGGATGCATCGAGTCGGCATTGTTGTGGTACAATTTGTACGTAGAGACACTCCGAGGCATGGGTTTTCAAGTAAATCCGTACGATCGCTGCGTGGCAAACAAAATTATTAAAGGGAAACAATGCACAATATGTTGGTATGTAGACGACAACAAGGTATCGCACGAAGATGAGGAGGTCGTCACGTGGATTTTAGGAGAAATCTCGAAGCATTTTGGTGAGTTAACAATAACTAGGGGTGATAACCATCAATTCCTAGGAATGAAAATACAGATTAATAAGAACGAGACAGTATCACTGTCGATGCAAACACATATAAAAGAAGCAATTGAGGCGTATGGGGATGATGTATCCAAGAAAATAGCAACCCCCGCGGATAGAAACTTATTTACCATTAACGATGAATCGGAAGAGTTAGATGAAGGAAGATCAGCAATTTTTCACTCAGTAGTGGCAAAATTGCTACATTTGTCCAAGAGAGTAAGGCCAGACATAGAGCCGACGGTCGCATTCCTATGTACAAGAGTAAGCAAAAGTACAGAACAAGATTGGAAGAAGCTCGGGAGAGTCCTGAGGTATTTAAATGATACTTTAGATATGAAAAGAGTCATAGGGGGTAAGGATATGTCATCGATACATACGTGGGTTGATGCTGCCTATGCAGTCCACGAAAATATGAGAAGCCAGACCGGAGGATGTCTTTCTTTTGGAAGGGGGGTGGTGCATACCAAATCGTCAAAACAGAAACTGAATACCAAAAGCAGCACAGAAGCCGAACTAGTAGGGCTAAGTGATTATATACCATATACGATATGGATGAACAACTTCCTTACTGCTCAAGGATACAAAATCAAGTCAAGCAAAGTTTACCAAGACAACCAAAGTGCAATAAGGATGGAGATTAATGGTCGTAACTCCTGCACTGGGAATTCAAGACACGTTGCTATCAGATATTTCTTCGTTAAAGATAGAGTAGACAAAGGGGAAATAGTAGTGGAGTATTGTCCAACGGATGTTATGCTAGCTGATTTCTTTACGAAACCCCTGCAGGGCACTTTATTCAAAACTTTTAGATCTGTCATCATGGGACACGAAGACGTATCTGTCCTTTTCAAATATCGTAGGATTAAGGAGCGTGTTGAAAAAGATGTAATCCGTACAAATTTGAATTCGGCGGCAGGCGGGACTGGAGGTCAGTCACGGAAAGATGATGACACGTTGAAGAAATCTTCGGAATCAGGATCTTGCGGTGACGATACATTGAAGAGATCCTATCGATCGGTGTTGATCGGTAGAGGGAAATAAACCACATTAAATACAATTAATCCCGATTGTAAAGGATAACTATAATTAGAAAGTATTACAAGTCCAATTTACCAACAAGTGTATATATTAAACATCATTGGTAAAATGCCTCTGATTGGTACATTTTAAAGTATTTTTCTAACACACCAGTCTACTTACGCTTTACTATATCCGCCTGTGTTAGGCCATTTACTGTCTGAATGACGTATGGACCGTGATTAGGCCTTTCAAAAGTTCCTCCAGGAATATTTTCTTTAACAACTAACAACTAACAACTAACACTATGTAAATTCGGTCTTAGTTGTTATGTATTACATTTATTTTAATCTCCCTAAATTCGTACGGTTCTCTATGTCAACGAAATTCTGTGCTGGTGTTGATCATTCCGCTAAATCGATGGTACTTGGAAATTTGCTCTGGTCTTCAAATATCGCTTGACATTTAAAGTCTCTAACTAGTTTTCACTCTTCAGAAGTCCAAGTCCTGCTCCTCCTTCCCAACGAAATCGATTCGACATACTCTGATGCATCGATTTTGTTGCTTGAACCAAAGCGAAACTCATTCGAGCATTGATTAAACCCCTTACGGTTAAATAGGACTTGTCCCATTCTACTGTAAGTAACTTTGCAAGCCTCTTGAGAAATGCTTTGGCTTCGAAACTGTACAAGCCGTCCGTTGATACCACGAACGGTGTGAAATGGCGACGTTGGTTCTCGCAAGGTTTGCAATATTTCTTTTTCTTCTCTTTGTCTTGTGGTTCCAATGCCTTCTTGGGTGGTAAGTTCCTTAAAGACTTGCTGTCAAGGTTCGTTACGCGAACATTAACAATAGTATCAGTCGATCCCAATTGACATGTGAATTTTTCAAATGTTGCGCACAAAATCGACCGGGTTGGGTTAAGCATACAGTTTTAAAAAAAATCGACCGGTAGATGGTTTTAGCTACTTTGTTCTCAAGGTGACGTAATCGAAGAACACCCGACAACATGAAAATAAAAAACCACCACCTCCCTCTTTTTCTCTTCGTCTTTTCCTTCCTCTTTCGAGCGACGTCCCTCGAGCTTGAGAGTTCATTTCTATAGTCTTGAATACTATTGTACACCAGCTACGAACGGGAGTTTCCATTGCGATCAGAGAGAAGACGAGAGGATAGAACTGACGAGCATTTCTATGAGGATTAGGTTGATGACAACAAAAACTTTCTTGTCGTCATCAATTATATGCTGCACCTTCGTTCGACGATGTGGCGGTTCGACCTTTTTCCCGTCCACAACATTAACGAGGGAACTGATGACTCCGAAAGTCGTGGTTCCAGTCAAGACTTGGACCGAAGAGAGCTTGTGGCGGAAGAAGTCAGTCGCATATTCACGAAGGGTTATCGCTAATACTTTGTCTCAATCCAAGTCGTTGGCAGTCGACGATATGGGGGAGGAGCAAGGCAAGGAGAAGGATTTTGAACCAACCTGGACATATGTGCCATACAAGCATCCTTCAAAGGCTAACGGGTCGAATCAACGTCGACGACATTTTTCGAATTGGACTGTACCCAAATCAATTAATATTCCCTCCGATCAGTTGGAATGGACTTTCAATCGAAGTAGCGGAAGCGGGGGACAAAACGTGAACAAAGTCAACACAAGAGCTGAAATCCGTTTTCATCTTATGTCAGCGTCGTGGTTGCCAAAAGAAGTTAGGGAACGGATTATGCAGCAACGTTCCGGGTTTGTGAATAAAGAGGGGATTATGTCTGTGTCATCGCAAGAACATAGAACGCAAGGACGAAATAGGGAAGAATGTTTAAAAAAATTAGAAGGTAAGCAGGAATGCTGCGAATGCTAATCACATTCAGTATTAGTAAATCGTGGCAAATCAGTATATTGGATGGTACTCTTCAATTCTATCACAGAAAGATTCCGTGCTCAGGGATTTACATAAATATTCGGAATTATACTTCTCATACTAAGGAAATTGTTACCTAGTATGAGAAGTATCCATTTAAATATCATTACATGCGTTGTATTATACCTTTTTCACATTTCGTCGTAACTAACTTGAGCGCTTGAATTATTCAAAAAGCTTTTATTCTCGATGCGTATCCCAGGCCAAAGAAACGAAAAATACGAAAAGGCAGGACAGCTGCTGGAAAACGGATAAACTCTGAAAATAAGAAAAAGCATAGTATGAAAAAAGAGAATAGGCGCGGAAAGATTGATTTTTAATGACTCTCAGAATCATGATACGAAGTAGGACGAAGAACAACTTTTAGTTTTGAACGGAAACATCTACAGATAAGTAATCGGTATTGGGCGGACACAAAAAGGCTACGAAAAACATTTTCGTTGCCAATGTGAAACCCAAGTTTCTTGGTTTTAAAATAGAATGAGAATCATGATATTCAATTTTAAACCTCGAGAGGTGTATAATTAGTATAAAAAAATGAAATAACATACGTAGTGACGGTTTCGCTACATTTCTTGCGAGAAGAGAAATTGACAAGATCAGGTGAATCGCAAGTTTTCCAGGAATAACCTTGACGCACTAACTACTCGAAGGCTTCCACTGATTCATCCTCGACCTCAATTGTCATATTTGCTGTTGTATCGATATCAATGTCATCACTGCTTTCGGCTGCAGCTTTCGCAGCAGTTGCATCGTCACCTTGCACAATAAAGAGTCGCACAGTCTTTAACATCTCCTCGTACACATCCATGTTTTCGTGCAGATAGTCAACTGTGTTCAATCTGCCTTGAGCTAGATTTTTACCTCCGTAAGCGTAATAGCTCCCTCTTCGTTCGACAACTCCCAACTCAACTGCAGCGTCGAGGAGACAACCTGCAGTATCAATACCACGTCCAAATATTATATCAAGTTCAACGATTTTGAAAGGTGGGGCAATTTTGTTCTTCACAACTTTGACCTTCGAACGAATTCCAGTGTTTCCGGGAAGAATCTCTCTTCGTCGAATATCTAATCTTACCGACGAGTAAAACTTTAATGCATTGCCTTGAGTACAGAATAACGAAAGTAATTTAGACTCATTAACATAAATTTCATAAAAAGATCATTTCAAAACTTCACCTCCACAAGTTACTTCTGGTGAACCATAAATCACTCCGATTTTTTGACGAATCTAGAAAAGTAATATATTCAGAAGAATGATTATTGAGTAAGTATTGCATGATTCGAACTAGCTAATGAAAACTAACCTGGTTTAAGAAAATGACCGTGCATTGACTCAAATTGAGACTGCCAGTTATCTTTCTCATTGCTTTCGACATTAGACGAGCTTGTAGACCAATCTGTTGATCAGACATATCTCCTTCTAACTCAGCGCGTGGAACCAAAGCTGCAACAGAATCTACTACGATTACATCGACGGCAGAACTTCGGACAAGCTGATCGACAATATCTAAAGCCATTTCTCCAGAGTCAGGTTGGGAGATGAGTAACTCGTCAACATTTACACCAAGTTTGCTCGCATACTCTGGATCTAATGCATGCTCTGCATCAATGAAGGCTGCCATACCACCTCTTCTTTGTGCACTAACGATTGCATGCAATGCCAAGCTTGTTTTTCCTTTGCAATCAAAAGTAAGAATACAATATTAAAATTTCAAGGGTCGACAGATCAAAGTACATACCACTACTTTCAGGACCGTATATTTCAACAACACGGCCAACAGGATATCCACCACCTAGTGCCACATCAAGAGTCAAAGCCCCACTCGAAATACAATCAACAACCATATTACCGGCATCGCCCAATTTCATAATGGACCCTTTTCCATAACTTCGTTGAATATTATTCAGAACACCATCTAAAGCTTCCTTTCTAGGATCAACTTCATACTCGTCACCAGTAGTTCTAGATTTTTTCGCTCTTATTGAAGCAAGTTGAGCGAAGCGATTATAAAATGCCACCGATGGAGCAATCGATGGAACGAAAGCTTTTGTAGGCACTTGGATAAGAGCCAAACTACAGCACATGAAAAAGGCAATAAACCAATTCGACGTCATCCTTACAAGTGTCATTAATGGATGAAAGGGGTTGGTCACTCGCTTGGATATTTACTCTTTTGTTCATCAAGTGAAAATATGGAAGTGAAATGTTAAGATCAGGATCCCTCCAAAATCCGAATTTGTGGGCAGCAGAAAGTGCAGTTCGGCATCTGCGAAGATCTGATCAATTTAGCCTAACAAGAATTTGGTATGAAATCAGAAGAGTCTCCGTCTCCTTCTTGCTCATTACAACAACAACAACACATCATCACGCGAAGATGTCAAAAAGGTGTCAAAACGTCAACATAAAAACATAAAAAGAGAATCCCACCTTCAACAGAAGAGAACGTCGCGAAATCGGCAGAGAGGATCTATATCTTACAAAAAATAATATAGATCCATCAATATCCAAACAAGTCTTTACCTCAAACCCCTCACAAATCTCACGCGTGTTCCAACATGGCAAGTTCTACAGTATTACGTGCAGACTCACCTCCTTTCTATCCTAGGAGCGTGGAGCCAATTATGGCAGGGGGTATTCCTCAGCTAACACTTGACACTCATGCGGCTATTTGTGGGATGTCCGATGAGGCCATTGCCGATTTGTATCCTCCTAGTGACGAAGAGATTAGTGAGATGGAAGTGGTGGATCAGTGGGTAAGATTCCTTGCCTTCATTGATCGCATACAAGAACGTGAGGAGCTTAACAGGGCGGGCTTCAAGTCCTTTGGAAAACGCTTTGAGGCACGTCGCAAGGAAGGTGTACCCGATGTCAGAAGAAACCACCGCGGTAAAGCTGTATTTAATCTTCCTCCAGCTACCTTTGCTCATGATGTGAAAGTCAACAAGAATAATAAAGATCTTGTCAAGTTTGATCCTTCGTTGACCAAAATGAGGAGACGAGACTACAGGGCAGTTGGTAATTCGAATAAGAAGCATTCAAAGAGTGCACCGTCACGCTACAACGGTCATGCGAAGATCCGCCCGATCCATCAACCGAGCAAGCAGTAGTTACTTTCTTTGCTTGAGCAGTAGTTACTTATTTTGCGTAAGCCTTGCTAAGTAATTGTTGCAAGACTCGCAAACATGAGTGTATTAAGTATAAAACACGATTACATAAAGATAAAACCATAGTATTTTAGTTTCATACGAATGCTGCAATCTTTTCTTTAAGTGCAGTAAAGCATGACAAATAATAACGTCTGTTCAAAAACTGATTTTACAATAAAGGTAGTGACTTATCCTCAAAACTTTGTACTTCTGAAGAGACCTAAGTAGGGCTTGACGGAGTAACATCATTTATGGCGATCGCAGGAGAGTACGAAGGAAAGATGTTGTGACAAATACAACAAATTCCCGGACGCCTTATGACTCAGTTACAAAAACAAATTTCGTGATAACTTATTTTCCGAAGGAGTTCAGCAACGAATCGACCTACAACAATCATCGTTGTGCAGCAATGTGCGTTGATTGTTATAGTCATTTGAACATTATCGTTTATGCTTACTTTGATTTATCTACACTAGAAAGAGATTTCAAACGCAGCTGTTTAAAAAAAAATCGCCGGTATCGTTAACGATCGATGCTAAATAATCATCTTTTAAGTCAGAGAAGGTGATCCGTATTCCACGATCTTACATACAAATCCAGTCTTTCCTACCAATTCGATACGGTCAGCTTCTTATATTTCAAATGAAACGTTTTCAAGAGATATATCTCTATACCGTGCACTGACGTGCTGAAAATGACTAGAGTCACTGGTCGGTCACTTGTCAATGTGCTTAGATTTCGCGCTAGTTTCGAACGCAGCCTCTGACTCTACTTTGGTAAACGCTAGCATTCGTTCTGGTAAGGCCATGTAATTTACAACTTCGGTGGATTGCCGTATATATCACTGAAAGATTATAGAGAGTTGAATCGACATCAGTAAGGCCGGACCCAACGTTAATGAATCAATATCGAGCAAACCAAAGTTTTGAACAAACACAGCAAGCTAGCGAGTAAATTCATACGTGCAGAAAAATATTTTTAAGTTTTTTGATTGAAATGAAAACTCAGGCAAGCTCCTTTGGATGGTGGCAGGTCGTGATTCTACCCTTGTCATTTCTTGCGTAGTAATATGTTTTATACCCACCGGTAGTATAGTAAAGACAAAAACAACCTTTTCTTACAATCTGTAAAATTACAGAGTTGATATATTTCTAGTACATTAAGGGCAGGTAGACAGTATTCTAAACAAAGTAAAGAACAAGGCAACAGCACTTTTTGTAGATAAGAGAGCGACGAGAACAGCAAGGTTCCTCCACAGTCCACAGGTACCTTCTGATAGAGTCTCGTGAAATGTTAGTTTATGTGGTGCCATACTTATCTTCGCCTTCTCGTGTTCACCCTTTTATACCTGGTACAAGAGTAGAAGTTAACAAAAGAAAAGCTGGAGTGGCACTTAAACTTCGCATGTAGTTCTCATACTATAGATCTATCACAACATAACTTCAGGCTAAAATATATTTTTGCGTTTTTTACATAATATCGGTATCCAAAATCATTTCAGTAACACAGAAACTCGCCTACTGGAGAATAGAGTTTGTATTCCAACAACTTTGTATTCATCTCCCATACCCAACTGTGATCCGCCACAAAATCTGATAAAATCCAAATGTTGATGAATAGAAAGAGCAATCCTCCAGACGTTTGAGATCCTTATGAAGACGATAACTATAAAATTACTTTGCGACTGACGTATTTTCTCTCAACAGTTTGACTTTAATGACCGAACAATCACCATCGATAATTCGTCGCGCCTCCCTTATCTAGTTCGAACTCCGAGCAATCAAAACGGCAGGAATTCTCAGTGCATCGATCAAGATGGCGACGATGACTCGTTGAGGTGCAGTAACGATGACAGCGATTCGAGTTTGCATGACGAGGAAA
>Ga0209092_10004170_pt1 | contig 12201 bp, 3 predicted proteins | sample FraStrMetagenome_FD_187446 | JGI IMG/M metagenome (GOLD analysis project Ga0209092, IMG submission 187446) | Marine eukaryotic phytoplankton communities from Arctic Ocean - Fram Strait ARC3M Metagenome (SPAdes) (version 2) | ecosystem: Environmental > Aquatic > Marine > Oceanic | place: Fram... | reverse complement strand
CCTCTTGACAGTTTATTACCTTCTTTTACTTCTAGTTCTTTTCTATTCCTTACCAACCGCACAACTTCATTCGAAGGTGCTTGTACAAGGCTTCATCTACAGGTTTTGTCAGCACGTCAGCCGTTTGTTGCTTCGTATCAATAGAATGAATGCTTACAGTGGTCCCGACATGTGATCGAAAATGATGGTATTTAATCCCTATATGTTTCGTCCTGGGGCTAAATTTCCTTCGCTTGGCCATCGAGATACAGCTTTCATTGTCCTCAAACACTTTGCAATGGATCTTAGGCTTCACTCTTTTGATCTCAAATATCTTGTGTATTTCGTCCATCAACTGCATTAAGCTCAGTACCTCTCTCATCGCCATAGACAAAGCAATATACTCTGATTCTGCTGTAGACAATGCAATTTCAGTCTGCATTCTACTTGCCCAAACCAGAGGACAGCCAGCGTAAAACACTATATAGCCAGTCCTAGATAATACGTTGTCCGGATCATCTGGATTTTCTTTGTCCCAACAGCCAGCGAAATCAGCATCCACATAGCATTCCAGTCCATGTGTATCGTCTGGTTTAAAGGCTATTCCACGATCCTTCGTACCTAGTAAGTACCTACCTATACGCTTAATTGCTCTTTCATGTGACAATTTAGGGCTAATTGAAAATCTCGCACATTGATGTACCGCCATTGATATGTCTGGCCTAGTCGTTCCCTGCAGGTATGTCAACATACCTACCGCCGTACGATAATTCCAATTATTCTTTCTATTCTCGCCACTTAAATCTTTATTTAGTAACGGCTTAACGGCTGGTGTTGGCTTCGTGTTGTGCACAGATTCATCTTTCATTCCTAACAAGGTAAGGATTCTTTCTATCAAATATGGTTGCACTAGTTCTAAACCTCCATCTTTCTTCCTCTTAACATCTACACCTAGGTACTTGTCCAAGGATCCCTCGTCCGTTAGGATAAAGTTCTTACTCTTTAGGTTCTTTACCAAGTCCTCAAGAACACTCTTATCCTTTGATAGAGCTATCATATCATCAACGTACACCAAGACGACCGCATCTTCTCTCAAGAACACGCACTGGTCAACTTCAGAGCGAACAAAACCCTCAGACTCAAGTCCTTCTGTCAACTTATTGAACCAGTTATATGAGGCATCAGATAGCCCATATAGGTTCTTTTTAAGTTTCAGAACATATTTGCCTTTTTCACCATATTCAAATCCATACGGCATCTCCATGAAGACATCCCTTTCAAGAGTAGCTTGTGGGAAAGCTAAAACAAAGTCAATGGACTTTGTATCAAGATTGTGGATTATGGACAGTATCATGAGTAATCTCACACTGATCCAATTTACAACAGGAGCATATGTCTCCCAATAATCCACACCCCAGCGCTGCATGCCACCATGCGCATTCAAGCGTGCTTTGTGCTTCAAGATCCTCCCATCAGGATATCTCTTGACTTTAAAAGCCCATACGCTTAAAATGGTCTTAGCTCCGCTAGGAATATTTTGCCTCAAGAACAACTCCCAATGATCTCTACTTTGATGATCTTCAATCTCCTTTTGCATTGCTATCACAAATTCTTTTATGTCAGGTAGCTTTAACATTTCTTTTAAAGTATAAACATCGTTGTTAGTAACAGCCGCATTGTAGATTACATTGTGACATTCATTTATTGTTGTGTCAAATAACTGTTTTACATTTCCATAATGCGTAGCTAGAGCCAAAAATGCATTCTCACATTTCTCAAAAAGATCTTCATTTTTCGCAACAGTTGCTAGGCCAAACATTCGTTGAACACTCTTGTCATTACTATTGCGGACTTTATTTGTTGGTTTTACCATCCTAGTTGATCTCCTGGAAGTAATCTGATTAATATCAGGTAAGGTTGGCTCCATTAATTGTTCTAAGTGCTTATTCTTATTATCACTCGATGCTCCCTCTGGATCCATACCACTTTGCACAATCTTATCTCCCTCTGGATTCATTATTTTCTTTTGTTCATCTTCATACATGGATGCACGACCACGTTCATAATCTCCCTCTTGATCCTGCAGGTATTTGGTAGGGTCTTGCTGCGAATCCATCCATGTCCTGGCAAGATCATAATCATGTATAGATGTACTTTCAGATTCTTTCACCAAAATAGACCAGTTAGGAGGAACATCTGATGTTGCTAAATATGGGACTGTGGAGAACGTATCATCAAAAGCTACATGGAACTGCGGAGATACGTGTAAAGTCTTTGGATTCAACACCAGAGCTACTGATCCAGCATGACAGGGGGAGTGTCCTAAGTACACACCCAGTCTGGATCTTGGTTCCCATTTTGGAGCCATTCCACCATTCTGCAAGTCTCTGTCTAAAACATAGCACGGACAACCAAAGGTATGTATGTCCTTCAATTCCATTTTAAAATTAGTCTTACAAAATTTTTCAACTGGAGATCTACCAGACGAGTCCAGGTGAAGGTGGTTGTACAGGAGTTCCGCATACTTGTATGCGAATGGCCATAGGACTACCGACACCATTGCTGGCCAGTGTCTCTTGGCGTGAAGAAGAAGGGTCCTAGCACTAGAAGACAGTCTCTGGAAGTGCCTTTCAATTATTCCATTTTGATTGTGAGTGCCAACTGCACAAAAATCTATTGTCTGTCTAGCTTCTTTAATAGCATCCCTAAATGATTTTTCTGCAAATCTGCCATTATCTGCACGATATGATTTGACAGATACATTACAACTATCAGCATGGGACTCAAACGAGTGCTTAGCTGCTAAAGTCTGATCGCCATCCAAAGAAGTTTGAAGGGCTGAGTAGCTATATCCAGAATGATGATCGTAGAATCCTGTCGCCCCACAGATGCGGTCTTTTGTGTGCCTTCCGCTTATCCTTGGCACTAAACCAGGCTGAGCGACCACAAGCTGATCAGTCGACACTTTCGCTCCAGGAAAATTTTGATCCTTCTTGCGTATGGTCTTCCTATTCATCACTCCTTTATGCCTCCATGGCCTTTTTCTCATGCGACCAAAAATGCATGAAGGACATATAATTTTTCTATCAGAAAGTTTCTTAAATTTTTTATGAAATAAACCAAAATCCAGCATCCTCTCCATTTCTGCTGACGACAAATGACCATATTGATCATGCAAACTCATCCACTCTTTTTGTAAGGTTGACATTGTATCGGGTCGTTTTAGAATTTGCAATTCTTCTGCATTCAAGCACTTCGCCTGTTCGACATAATCTTCTGCAGTAAATGGGATGGTTGCCACATCCGTTTCGTCTGACGACATTATTTGATCCAAATTTGCAGTTACTCTCCTATTTCCTGTAAATTTAATACCCATCACAATTTTAGATCTTTCTTTATCCAGTGTAATGTCTTCAATGACACCTTTCTCAATGTGATCATTATTTTTATACATTACTTCTTCACCAATTTTATATGGAACGATGGCCTTGTATTTTTTAGAATGTGTTGCTTTCACATGATAACATTGCTGATGTTTTGGCTGAAATTTGTCAAGAAAATTACACAACTTGTAGAACTTAGAGTAACCATTATTCACTGGCATTTCTGGCATATGTGACTCTGAATGCGAAAATGTGCGACTAAATTTTCCATTATCCCACGTAAAAACGGAGTCTTTTCCTGATGAATTAATTCTGGTTCCACCCGTATGATAATCACCCACAATCTTGGAAAATGAGCTCAAACCTAGAATGTTAACTGGGGATTCCGGGACATGATATGCATTTGGTAATTTATATGCATGGTAATGTTGATTATCATCATACCAACCAATCTCCAACGTGCCAAATCCAACAGGTACAGCTTGACCTGTAGCCGACGTAATCCCAGATTGTATTTTATTTCCAAGAGGAATATACGTACTTGCATCAAAGCCTTTGATATCATTCCAAATGATACAATTTGCGGAGTTGTCCACAATAATTGTGGTCGAATCTGTATCAAACATCTGCGACTGCACTTTGGCGCCATTTTTCTTTAAAGATTGAAAGACCGTAGTAAACGCATTCGCCTTTTTATTAAACTGTCGTTGACTTATTTTCATTTTTAATATCCTTATGTATCCAGACAACACCACTATCATCATTGTAGTCACCGCCATGATCATTAACACCGAAGAAAGTGGCCATCCTGATGGAGGGAAAATGCCAACTTTTTCTCTTTCCATATTCCAATTTATTATGACCTGATTCATGTACGATTCACTAACATGCATTACTGGTTGCCTAAGTAAAACAAGATCTTTGCCGTAGACATTACATACATTGGAGTAGACACATAGCCTGCCCGCTAACGTTAGGATCTTATATCCTTTCTTATCCCTTCGTTGCTTAAATAACCGTTTACGTTGTGACTGCAACGGCATATAATCTGCATCTAAGAATATGAAAGTCTTTTTATATATTGGGAGTAAAAGTGTTCCTACACAGAACGTAGCCTGTAGCATGAACACACGCGTCCACCAAAACCACCATGCTATTGCTTGGAATAAAACTTTTCGCAGAAAAACTAATAGTTTGTACAACGTTTCAAACCGCGCAAGCATTTTGATATATTTTGGAGAATGCATCATCCATTGCGCCAATAAGGACATTCCAAAAATTGGGAATAACAGAAAATACCACCATCTTCTTTTCCAATTTTCAGCTCCCTGTCCCTGGCACATTAAAAATCCGAACTTTCTTCAGCATCATTAACCAGCGCGTCAATTTGTTCCGGTGAGATATCCATGTGCGTCATCAGTGCTGACTTTAATGAATCAGATATAACTAATTTTTTAGTTCCATCTTCATCCGTTTTCTTTGGGTCCTCACGCTGATTATCTTTAGCTCCCTTTCGTTTCGCCAAGCGTTCATTCTTTCTCTTTTGCCATGCATCATGATCTTCCGGCTTATGTGTGACGTATAAGCCGTCATACCGTCCTTCGATCTTGTGGTGTGGACACCAGAACCAAGTCTTGCCATCCTTATCCATCTGATCAGGGCCTTTCTTCATCCTCCACGCCGCTATTTCCGTAAATTGGAACCTGGAGTTCTGCCTGTTCTGTGATGGAGCCTGCGTTGCATTTGCCGCCAATTTCGTTTGCATCTCAACCAGTTTTTCAACCTGCGTAGTTAAGGCAATGATTTTGGCATCTTTTGGATCTGTCGTTTGCCAGCGGTTCGCCGTGATGGCATTGTTGTAGATAACCAGGGCCTCAGAAATGATCTGATCTACCTCCTTTTCTCCACCAAGCTCCCAGTGCTTCCTCTCATCACGGACATGTGCTGCAAAGTCTGGGTTCGGAACTGTTTTGAACGCGTTGAAGACGTCAAGGATGATATCCTCATGCCTCTGGCCCTTTTCCGTAATCTCCCGGTACTTGGAACTCATAAAATCAGTCAGCTTCTGGATATCATGATTGAATTTTGCAGAAGTTGCTCTTCTAAGTTCCTCTTTAAGTTCAGACACTCCCACTCTTGTGGAAGGATTACAGGTTTGCATCAAGATCCACAAGATCGTTGGTCCGTCCATTTCTTCATCACCCTGACCTGCCCAGGTATACTTAGAACGCTTGTTTTTCAAATTTTCCCAGTCTGACAATTTCAGGTATCCAATAATGCGCTTAGCAATCATCCTACTACGAACTCGACGATAGAATGGAATCCTATGCGCCGCATTTGCGGCCGGGTCAAGCACTTCAAGATCTTGTTCGTCAGGAACTGCAGTAGCAAAGTCTGCCTGGTGGTTACCCCATGTCTTATAAGCCTGTTTCTTAATCATCTCCCAGGTAATATCGCGATGATCAATTAAAATGTTCTTAATACCTCCTGCAGCGTCGGACGGAATCGCCCTCACCAATGCTCCCCATGCAAAATTGGTAGCATCTTTTGTGACCATATCAACAAACTTTTGTGCTGATGAAATATTTATTTCAAATTTATCATCATCTTTAATACTCGTTGTTGCCTTCAGATAAAGCTTCGCTCCTTCAGCGGTACCAGGGTTGATATTCCCTTTGAAGGGATCATCGACGAATTGTTGCGCTGCTGCTGCCATGTTTACCTGTGGACCCTCAACGATTGGATGTTGTTGATTTTCTTGATTATTCAAAACTCTTCCTCTAGGACGATTTCGAACTTGTGGGACATTTTCAGGATTTTCAAAATTGGGTTGCCGGTCAACCAACATTTGAAAAATTTGAAAAATTTGATCTCTATCTAAGTTCAAACGCGCGTACTGGTCGCGAATGAATTGAGCGATTTCATCATCATTAGGATCATTGTCAAGCAACCGAGTATATGCATCTCGAACCTCTTGCGTTATTGTTCTCCTATTGAATCTAAACATTGTTTCTATTTCCTGTGACGTTCGCAATATCGCTATTCTTTTGACTGCTCAATCGCTTGTCTTTTATATGATGAATGTTCAACACTTGCAATTCCTTCGTAGATGCTTCAAGTGTACACAAGTGCTGACCACGGACAACGTCGATATATTTCGCTCAAACTAAATTCCGCTACTAGCTTACAATTATTACAGGTCTATTATTCCTTGAGCCTCAATTGAATGTTCTCGAGGGTACCCTGTTAGTGATAATTTTTATTTGCAATAGAGCTGTCTGATAAACTCTTATAATACAGTTTTCAGCTGGTGTTATAAAATTATAATTATTTCATTATTCTTTCTAATTTTCTAAAACATAAACTGTCACATTTTTAAACTGATTTCAAATATTAAATCTGTTCTTTCATCTCTTGATGGAGATATCATCACACTCCCTCTTGACAGTTTATTACCTTCTTTTACTTCTAGTTCTTTTCTATTCCTTACCAACCGCACAACTTCATTCGAAGGTGCTTGTACAAGGCTTCATCTACAGGTTTTGTGAGGACATCTGCCGTCTGTTGCTTCGTATCAATGGAATGGACGCTTACAGTGGTTCCAACATGTGAACGGAAATGATGGTATTTAATTCCAATGTGCTTTGTTCTAGGGCTAAACTTCCTGCGTTTCGCCATAGTTATACAGCTCTCATTATCTTCAAATACCTTACAATGTATCTTCGGCTTCATTCTTTTGATCTTAAAAATCTTGTTGATTTCTTCCATTAATTGCATCAAGCTGAGGACTTCGCGCATTGCCATCGATAAGGCAATGTATTCAGATTCCGCCGTTGATAATGCAATTTCGGTCTGCATTCTGCTTGCCCAAACCAATGGGCACCCAGCATAAAAGACCACGTATCCTGTTCTGGATAATACATTATCTGGATCATCCGGATTTTCCTTATCCCAGCTTCCAGCAAAATCAGCATCCACATAGCAAACTAGTCCATGTGCATCATCTGGTTTAAATGCTATACCTCGATCTTGCGTACCTAGTAAGTACCTACCTATACGCTTAACTGCTCTTTCATGCGACAATTTAGGGTTAACTGAAAATCTCGCACACTGATGTACCGCCATTGAAATGTCTGGTCTAGATGTGCCTTGCAAGTATGTTAACATACCGATTGCAGTACGATAATTCCAATTATTCTTTCTGTTCTCTCCTTTCAAGTCCTTATTTAGCAACGGTTTAACGGCTGGTGTCGGTTTTGTGTTGTGTTCCGACTCATTCTTCATTCCTAACACGGTAAGAATTCTTTCAATTAAAAATGGTTGAACCAACTCTAAACTACCATCCTTCTTTCTCTTGACATCCACCCCAAGGTATTTTTCAAGAGATCCCTCATCTGTCAGGATAAAACCCTTTTCTTTCAAGTTGGAAACTAGCTTATTCAAGATCTCCTTGTCCTTTGACAATGCTATCATGTCATCGACATAGACAAGGACTACAGAATCTTCTCTCAAGAAAACACATTGATCCACTTCGGATCTAACATATCCTTCGGATTCAAGACCTTCCTTCAATTTGTTGAACCAGTTGTAAGAAGCGTCAGATAGACCATAAAGGTTTTTCTTCAGCTTCAGTACATATTGTCCACGCGCTCCAAATTCGAATCCATAGGGCATCTCCATAAACACATCTCTATCCAAAGATGCTTGTGGGAATGCTAATACGAAGTCAATCGACTTTGTATCAAGCTTATGGATGATAGACAGTACAAGAAGCAATCTGACACTAATCCAATTGACTACTGGAGCATAAGTCTCCCAGTAGTCCACACCCCAGCGCTGCATCCCACCATGCGCATTCAAACGAGCTTTGTGTTTAAGGATACGACCATCTGGGTACCTTTTAACTTTAAAGGCCCAAACACTCAAGATAGTTTTAGCTCCTTTTGGTAGGTTCTTTCTCAGAAAAAGCTCCCAATGGTCTCTGCTTTGATGATCCTCAATCTCTTTTTGCATCGCTATGACAAATTCCTTAATATCTGGTAGTTTTAACATCTCTCTCAACGTGTAGACATCATTATTACTTGCAACTGCATTAAATATTACATTATGACACTCATTTATTGTAGAATCAAATAACTCTTTCATCTGTCCATAATGTGTAGCCATCACAACAAAACAGCTTACTTCATCTTTCAAATCATCATCCTGGCGGCTATTTGTCACTAAACCAAACATTCTTCTAACTGTGCTATCATTACTTTGCACAACTTTACTGGTTGGTTTTGTATTCCTGCTAGACTTACGCCTCGACAATTCATTCAGGTCTGGCAAAATTGGTTCCAATAATATTTCCAAATTCTTATTTCTTAACTCTGAATTTGATTTAATCCGAATATCTCCCTCTTGATGCATTAAATCCTTCTGCACTCCCTCTGGAGGCGTTATTTCATTCTGAATCAGACTTGACCTCATATTAGGTTTTGCATCTCCCTCTTGATCAAGCAAATATTCTTCTGGATTCAATTGAGAATCCATCCATGTTTTTGCAAGATCATAATCATTTTGTGATGTCATTTCTGATTGCTTGACCAATTTTGCCCAATTAGGAGGCACATCCGACAAAGCCAAGTAAGGCACGGTGGAAAACGAGTCATCATATGCCACATGAAATTGTGGTGACACATGGAGTGTTTTGGGATTTAAAACCAATGCGACAGAGCCCGCATGGCAGGGCGAATGTCCCAGATATACACCAAGGCGTGACCTTGGGTCCCATTTCGGTATCATGTTACTTGTTTGAAGATTCTTATCTAATATGTAGCATGGACAACCAAATGTGTGTATGTCTCTTAAATCTATTTTCATGTTGGCTTTGCAAAATTTTTCAATGGGGGATCTACCTTTATCATCTAGATGGAGATGATTGTATAATAATTCAGCGTATTTATACGCAAACGGCCATAGAACTACAGACATCATCGCTGGCCAATGTCTTTTCGCATGGAGTATAAGTGTTCTGGCATGTGAAGACATTCTCTGAAAATGTCGTTCGATTATACCATTTTGATTGTGAGTACCCACAGCACAAAAATCAATTGTTTGACCTGCTAATTTCACTGCATCTCTGAATGATTTCTCAGCAAAGCGACCGTTATCAGCTCTGTATGATTCAACACGAACTCCACACTGGCTTGCCTGATTCTCAAAAGACCTTTTAGCAGCTAATGTCTGCTCTCCATCTAAAGAAGTCTGCAATGACGAAAAACTATATCCAGAGTAATGATCGAAGAATCCGGTAGCCCCACATATTCTGTCTTTGGTGTGCCTACCACTCAACCTTGGCACTAGTCCAGGTTGCGCAACCACCAATTGGTCCGTTGAAATTTTTGCTCCAGGATAGTTTTGATTAGGTTTCCTAATATGCTTTTTGTTATTATCACCTTTAACTCTCCAGGGTCTTTTTCTCATGCGACCAAATATGCATGACGGGCAAAGTATTTTCTTATTTTTAAGCCTCTTGAATTTACTAGGGAAAACACCAAATTCAACTAATTTCTCCATTTCCTTTGATGAAAGATGTCCATATTGATCGTGGAGTTTCATCCACTCTTTTTCCAACTCAGACAACTTGCATGGATTCTTCAACATCGAAAGTTCTTCTTCGTTCAGGCACCGTGCTTGTTGTATATATTCTGAGGAAGTATACGGAATTGTTGCTAAATCGGTTTCCTCTAAAGCCATAATTTGATCAAATTTTGCCACCGCTTTTCTGTTTCCAGAAAATTTGACATGTGCAAGAAACTGAGAATCATCCTTATCTATTGAAATATCCTCTATTACACCTTTCTCTATATGATCATTGTTTTTATACACAATTTCTTCTCCAATTGCATATGGTACCACTTGTTTGTATTTATCACGTTTTGCAGCATTAACATGATAACATTGCTCATATATCGGTTGGAATTTATCAATAAAGTTGCACATCTTATGAAATGTAGAATAACCATCGTTCACCGGTAACTCTGGCATATGGGACTCTGAATGCACAAAGGTTCTAGTATATTTCCCATGATCCCACGTGAAAACTGAATCTTTTCCAGAGGAATTGATTCTCGTACCACCGATTCGATAGTCACCTATTATTTTAGAGAACGCACTCAAGCCCAAAATGTTTACTGGAGATTGCGGAACATGATATGCATTTTGTAACCTAAAATTGTGAAATTTATGATCATCATCATACCATCCAATGACTAGTGTACCTATTCCGACTGGTACACCTTCGCCTGTCGCTGAAGTTATGCCAGATTTGAGATCATTTGCAAGAGATATATACGAGTCAGGATCAAAACCACTCTTATTATTCCAAATGATGCAATTCGCCGAATTATCAACAATAATCGTCGAAGAATCTGTGTCGAATAACTGAGATTTTATTTTGGCGCCATTTCTTTGTATGGATTGAAATACGTCCCGAGGATTGTTTGTATTCTTTTTGTTGTTTCCACAATAACTGAACTTCTTTTGTAGGATTCTTACATATCCAGTAGAGAGAATAATCATTACCGTCAAGGATGCTATAAGAAACATTGAAACTGACAAAGGCCATCCTGGAGGAGGATATAAGCCAAGTTCATTTCGTTTTATATTCCACATTTCAATCATTTTATTAAACCACGATTCTTTACAATACATCATAGGCTGCCTAAGCATCACTAATTCTTTTCCATAGACGTTACATACATCCGAGAAAACGCATAATCTACCTGACAACGTAAGTAATCCAAATCCTTTTTGATTTCTTTTTCGCTTAAGTATTCTGTTGCATTTAGAGTGCAACGGTTTATAATCTGCATCAACGTAAATGAAGCTTAGATTATATAGTGGGAGTATGAGCGCTCCAGTACAATACGTAGCTTGTAACATGAAGACTCTTGTCCACCAGGACCACCATACTACTAGTTGACGGCAAAACATTCGAACAGCATGAAATACCCGAATAAACTTTTCTTTCGTCAACCATCTATACACGTAACCCGGAGAAAACAATAAACATTGAGCCACTAAGAACAAACCAAAAACAGGAAAACCCATATAATACCAACTATGGATCTTTCTATCTTTGTCTCCCTGCTCCTGGCCTAATGAAAATCCGCACTTTCTTCAGCTTCCTTCACCAAAGCCTCTACTTGCTCTGGAGAAATATCCATGTGAGTCATTAATGCCGCTTTCAAAGAATCTGAAATTACCATCTTGTTCGAGTCATCATCGGCCTTTTTATTCGATGAGTCTTCACTTTTGGTGTCATCTTTAACTCGCTTCTTTTTGGCTATCCTGGCATTCTTTCTTTGCAGCCACTCATCATGATCCTCAGGCTTATGCGTGACATATAGCCCGTCGTATTTCCCTTCAATCTTATGATGTGGACACCAATACCAGGTCTTCCCGTCTTTCTCCATCTGCTCAGGCCCCTTCTTCATTCTCCAATCAGCAATCTCAGTAAACTGGAACCGAGATGAGGTTCTTGAGTTGTTATTTGAAGGACCATTAGTCGCATGCGCTGCCAATTTCGTTTGCATCTCAACCAGTTTTTCAACCTGCGTAGTTAAGGCAATGATTTTGGCATCTTTTGGATCTGTCGTTTGCCAGCGGTTCGCCGTGATGGCATTGTTATAGATAACCAGGGCCTCAGAAATGATCTGATCTACCTCCTTTACTCCACCAAGCTCCCAGTGCTTCCTCTCATCACGGACATGTGCTGCAAAGTCTGGGTTCGGAACTGTTTTGAACGCGTTGAAGACGTCAAGGATGATATCCTCATGCCTCTGGCCCTTTT
>Ga0209092_10004168_pt1 | contig 12204 bp, 14 predicted proteins | sample FraStrMetagenome_FD_187446 | JGI IMG/M metagenome (GOLD analysis project Ga0209092, IMG submission 187446) | Marine eukaryotic phytoplankton communities from Arctic Ocean - Fram Strait ARC3M Metagenome (SPAdes) (version 2) | ecosystem: Environmental > Aquatic > Marine > Oceanic | place: Fram... | reverse complement strand
GGTTGGTTTAAAATTAAAACCGACAAGAAAAAGGGTAGTCACTAGAGTTTTCTTTTTTGATTGTTACGATGTAAAACTAAATCTTATAAAGACGTTTTACACTACGAACTATCCTACATAAATTACGTATGGGTTCGTAATTCATAAAGTATTTTTGAAAAGTTATTTAGTTTCTTCTACTAAATTTGAATTGATTTTTAAATATAAAGTAATTTTTAGATTTTGTTTTTGTAATTTCTAAACATCTACAATAAATTAGCAGAGATCATTATTTTTTTTATTCTGATGTAAGCTCTTTTTTTAGAACCTCTAGAAATTTCAAATGGCAATAAAATAAAAAGCTGTATAATTTTTAAAATTTGTGATAACTTGTACATTATTATTTATGGTTATAAATTATTTGTATCAAAATTATCTTTTTAAATATTATTAGACAATAGGGTCTAGTACCTATTGACTGGTGTTATTTTTTTTTGTAATTAAACAAAATGATACTCATTTTCACCAAACCAATACATTAACTGCTGTTAGGAGTGTTTTTGGTTTTTTAGTAGTCCCCTAAATTTGATGTTTTTTAGAAATGGTGTAAAACCCAATTTTTTACGAAAAGGCAGTTTTAAAGTTGTAAGTATCTCTAATCTTTAAAAGTTTATAAAATCTAAATGCTACAATAACACATAATTTTATGCTATTTTTTAGATATATGAATTAGGCGTTTAAAACACCTTATTGCTAGTGTAAAACTTACTTTTAACATGATAACTTTTAAAATGTTGCTGTGTTTTTAAGGTTTTTTGGTCTTGCAAAAGCATTTTTATGTTTTTGTACAAATCAGTTTCTAAATTTTGAAGTACTAAAAAGTCAAATCCAAACTTCTTAGTATATTTACCATAAACCCTATACCATGCATAAATTAGTCTATATCGCTTGTTTTTTATTCTTAATTTCTTGTTCAGAAAAACCAAGATTTACAGAGGTTTCAAAAATACAAATAGCAAGAGATTCTTTTGGAGTACCCCATATTATTGCAAAAACAGACGCCGGTGTTGCTTATGGATTGGCCTGGGCACAATGTGAAGATGATTTTAATACCCTACAAGAATTAATGGCTGCTTGTAAAGGCCTCCTTGGAGAGATTAAAGGAAAGGAAGGCATTACGGCAGATTTTGCCATTAAATTTATGGGTTTAAGAGAAATTGCCGAACAAAAATATGCCAATGATGTAAGAGGTGATTTTAAAGTATACCTAGAAAGCTTTGTAAAAGCAGTAAATAATTATGCAAAAATACATCCTGAAAAAGTTATTTTAGATGCTATTTTCCCTTTACAAGGGTCAGATATTATTACGGGTTATTTGCTTGGTAATTTAGAGGTTTCTCATGCGGGAAAAGACTTAATGAAAATTCTAGAGGGTGGTATTATTAGAGATTTAAAATCAGAGGTTCCCAAAGGATCTAATTCATTTGCTTTTTCTAAGACCAGCACCACAGACGGTAAAACCTATTTGGCAATTAACTCTCACCAACCTTTGGAAGGATGGTATTCTTGGTACGAAGCGCATTTAATCTCTGAAGAAGGGTTGAACATCTTAGGAGGTACATTTGCAGGAGGTATCTGTATTTTTCATGGAGTAAATGAATATTTAGGATGGTCTCATACAGTAAACCATGCCGATTTTTCGGATGTATATCAATTAGAAATGCATCCTACCAATACAAATCTTTATGAGTTTGATGGTGCTTGGTTGCCCCTTGAAGAAAAGAAATATACTTCTTGGTTACAATTATTAGGTCCCATTAAAATACCTGTGTTCAGAACAATTTATAAAAGTGTGTACGGTCCTACATTTATGACAGATGATGGGGTGTTTGCATGGCGATTTATGGTAGGAAAAAGTATAAAAATGGCAGAGCAATGGTACCGGATGAACAAAGCTACAAATTTTAAGGAATTTAAAAAAGCACTCGAAATACGTGGGTTAACTTCTTTAAACATTGTTTATGCAGATAAAGAGGACACCATTTTCTTTATTAGCAACGGACGCTTTCCTTTGAGAAACCCGGAGTATGATTGGCAAAAAGTATTACCAGGAAATACTTCGAAGACCTTGTGGGGTTCAGAGATTATTCCCTTAGATAGTTTGCCTCAAGTACTAAATCCTACAAGTGGTTTTGTTTTTAATACCAACAATTCTCCTTTTTCTGCATCAGACAGCTTAAACAACCCAAAAGAAACCAATTTAAATAAAATAATGGGCTACCAAAGTGTTGGACTAGAGAACAATAGAAGTTCAAGGTTTTTAGAATTAATGACTCAGTACGACTCCATTTCATACACCGATTTTAAAAAGATAAAATACGATAGTCAATATCCCTCGAAATTAAGAACACCCCAGGCAACCAACTTAGAAATAATGCTACATTTAAACGAGCAACGATACCCAGAAATTGCAGACGCTATTGTACTCTTAAAAAAATGGAATCGAACATCAACCAAAGACAACACTATAGCTCCTTTGTTTATATTGTCTTATATGCATCTTGATGAAAAGAGAAAAGAAGAACATAGAATTGTTCGTTATGGAACGGTAACCATAGAAGATTGCGTTTATGGTATTGCGAAGGCAAAAGAAGAGTTGCTCTCTAAATTTGGTAGTTTGGAAGTAAAATTGGGCGAATTTCAAAAACATACCCGAGGTAATGTATCGCTTCCTATTGGCGGTGCACCAGATGTTTTAGCCGCTATCTATAGCAAAAAGCAAGCCGATGGGACTTATCGGGCCTTTGCCGGTGAATCTTACATAGAACTGGCTAGGTTTGGTGAAAATGGTGTAGAAATTGAGACCATAAACTCTTACGGTTCTAATGCAAATACAGGCGATGAACATGCTACTTCACAAATGGAGTTGTTTGCCAATAAAAAACTTAAAAAAATGACGCTAGACAAAGAAGAAGTCTTAAAGAATGCCGTAAAAATATACCATCCTTTAGAAGTTGTGGAATAGTTTTTTATACTTTTAGACCATAGATATCTAATATAGATTGAAACTTTACACCCCAAATTATCATCATTAAATAGAAGCCTTTAGGATGCGATCTTTACCAAATAAGTCTTTTTTTAGTTGAATGTCTTTAAAACCTTTTAGGACTAGTAAATCGATCATCTCTTTGCCTAAGTATTCATTTATTTCGAAGTATAGCATGCCATTTTTACGTAGGTATTTCTTTGCTAAATTTGCAATTTTATCATAAAAAATAAGTGGATTGTTATCTTCTACAAATAAGGCTAGATGCGGCTCATTTGCAAGAACGTTGTTTTTAATTGCTACTTTTTCTAAGGCTCTTACATAAGGTGGATTTGAAACAATGATATCAAATTTTTGAGCTAATATTTCTGTTTTTAAAATATCTTCTTGAAGAAAATTAATAGCAACATTGTTTCGTGATGCATTCTTTTTTGCAATAGCCAAGGCTTCCTTGGAAACATCAATAGCAAAAATAGTTGCCTTTGGTAGTTTTTTTGCTAAAGAAATAGGAATACATCCGCTTCCGGTTCCGATATCTAAAATTTGTAGCGCTTTAAACGCATTTGCTCCTTCTAAGATAGTTTCAACCAATTCTTCTGTTTCTGGTCTGGGAATAAGCGTGTTTTTATTCACTAAAAACGAAAAGCCATAGAATTCTGTTTTTCCTAAAATGTATTGTATGGGTTCTTCATTTTGCAATCTTTGTAGCGCTGAATTTAGAAGTGATAGTTTGTTTGTGGTTATTAAAAACTCTGGTTTTAAAACCGTATCAATTCTCTGTAAATCTAAATATTCTTCAACCAAAATAAAGAAAAATGTATCTATTTCTGTTTTCGGATATTTTTCTGAAAGTTGTTTTGAGAATGCTTCTTTAAACTCTTTTAAAACCATAAATTTAGTTTGTTTTTTAGAACTGTTTTAGCATCCATACATTACAAGAATAGTGGCCTGTATCTCCCATGGGTTTTTCTAAGTTAACAAAACCATTTTTTTTATACAACGCTTTTGCTGCATGCATGTAAGGCATGGTTTCTAAATAACAATTTTTATACCCTAGTAATTTTGCTTTTTCTAAACAGGTTTCTATTAGTTTAGATCCCAAACCTCTTCCTCTTGTAATTGGTAAGAAATACATTTTTTGAAGCTCACAGGTATTGCCTTTAAAGTTGTCTAGTTTAGCAATTCCGGCACCACCAACCACAGTATTTTTATGCTCAATTACGTAATAAATTGAGCTTGTTTTTTGAAAGTTTTCAAACATTTTATCAGTTGCTTTGTCTTCATAGGCAGTGCCTACTTTTGGTACATCCAATTCAATAAGTACCTCTCTAATTACTTTTGCTATTTGAGAGTTGTCTTTTGGCTCAATTTCTCTAATGATAAAACCTGCAGTTGTCATTTATTCGCTTATTTTTGCAGTAGCAAGATATTAAATTTTAAACTTTTGTAAATGAAAAACCTAGTATATTTCTCTATTTTATTTTTGTTGATTAGCAGTTGTGCTGTTAATAAAAAACCAGTCTTTATAAAGGTAGATAATTTAGAAGTTGTCTCTATTGGATCAGATACAATTCGCTTAAAAGCAGTGGCTTTTTTTAAAAATCCAAATGATGTTGGAGGTTCTATTTCTTCAGAAGGAATTAGAATTGTTTTAAATGGTGCAGAGCTTGCAAATGTGTCTTCTGAGGAGTTTGAAATACCTGCAAGAGAAACGTTTGAAATCCCACTGAATATTGTTATTCCAGCCAATAAAGTTATTGAAAACAACAAAAGTAGTGGTATTGGTGGATTGATGAATTCGATTTTAAACAGGTCTATTAAAGTACAATTTAAAGGAGATTTAACATATAAAATTTTAGGATTTTCTAATGTGTACCCTATTGATAAAACGGAAGAAATTAAATTTTAAACGCTAGGTATCAATCACAAATTTTACATACAAAGATGTTTGCAATTAGCAAAAAAGGGTCTTGGAACTGCGCGTCCAAACCCTTCTGTAGGAGCCGTTGTGGTCTATCAAAATAAAATTATTGGAGAGGGGTTTACTTCGCCTTATGGAGAAAGCCATGCAGAAGTAAATGCTATTAATTCAGTTAAAGACAAAGCACTTTTAAAAGAAGCAACAATATATGTAACTCTAGAACCTTGTTCTCATTTTGGCAAAACACCTCCCTGTGCAGATTTATTGGTAAAGCATCAATTTAAAAATGTTGTGATTGGATGTGAAGATACCAATGTTTTAGTTGCTGGCAAAGGAATTAAACGGCTTAAAAATGCAGGAATTAATGTGCTTGTTGGTGTTTTAGAAGAGGCTTGTTTAGAGCATCATAAGCGTTTTTTTACGGTTCAAAATAAAAAAAGACCTTATATTATTTTAAAATGGGCAGTAACAAAAGAGGGGTATATTGCTCCAGAATTTAAAGAAGAACAAAAGCCTATTTGGATTTCTAACCACTATTCTCAACAACTGGTTCATAAATGGAGAAGTGAAGAGCATGCCATTTTAGTAGGAACTAATACGGTTATTGCTGATAACCCTCAATTAAATGTTAGAAGTTGGTCTGGTCAAAGTCCTGTTAGGATTGTGTTGGATAGAAATTTAAGAATTCCTTTGGATGCTCGTGTCTTTGATGCTACCGGGAAGACTATTGTATGTACAGCCTCTTTAAACAATGCTCAAGAAGTAGGAGGAAATATAATTTTTGAGGCAATAGATTTTTCTAAAAATCTAGGAAGTCAAATTTGTAATGTTTTACAAAAGCATAAAATTCAATCTGTAATTATAGAAGGAGGAGCAACAACCTTACAAACTTTTATTGATGAAAATCTATGGGATGAAGCAAGAGTTTTTAGGGGGAATATTGAGTTGGATTCAGGATTAAAACCACCAAATTTTTCAGGAAAACTCTCATCAGAAAAGAATATTAAAAATGATGTTTTAAAAATGTATAGGAATGATTAAGAATATAATTTTTGATTTTGGAGATATTTTCATCAATTTAGACAAGCAAGCGACATATAATGCAATGGCAAAATTAGGGGTTACTGAAATTTCTAAAGAAATGATTGATGTCTATCATCAATACGAAAAAGGACTTATTTCTACCGATGATTTTGTGGAATTTTATCATCAAAAATGTACAATTGGTAAAGATGATTTGGTTTCTGCTTGGAATGCAATTTTATTAGATTTTCCAGAAAAAAGACTAACTTTTTTGAAAGAGCTGTCAGAAAGTACTAAATACCGACTTTTTTTATTGAGCAACACCAATGAGTTGCACATTTCTCATATTAAAAATAATTGGGGAATGAAACGATATACAGCATTTAAAAGTTGTTTTGAGCAGTTTTATTTATCACATGAAATTAATTTTAGAAAACCCGATAGAAACATCTATGAGTTTGTTTTACGGGAGAATAATTTACTTGCAGAAGAAACTTTATTTGTAGATGATTTAAAAGAAAATACAGAAGCAGCAAAAGAACTAGGGGTAAAGGTGTGGAATTTAATTCCTGGTAAAGAAGATGTTGTTAATTTGTTAACCAGAAAAGAATTTTTAGTTTGATTTATTTAGTGTTAAGCATTCTAGTCTCTAGCTTTTTATTTGTAATTTTTAAACTGTTTGATGTTTTTAAAATTAACACCTTACAGGCCATTATAGTGAATTATATAATTGCATTTTCTTTTGGTGTATTCACTTCAAATACAGCGGTTTCAATTATAGAAATACCCTCACAAAATTGGTTTTTTGGTGCTTTCTGTTTGGGTTTTTTGTTTATTTCTATCTTTAATGTTATGGGAATTACTGCACAGAGAAACGGATTGTCTGTAGCTTCTGTAGCGGGTAAAATGTCTGTAGTTATTCCTGTTGTTTTTGGAATTATAGTATACAATGAAGGCCTTGGTTTTATAAAAGTTTTAGGAATTTTAATGGCATTAATTGCGGTGTATTTGTCCTCGGCAAAAAGCGATACAAGTACCGTTAAATTTAAAAATTTATTTTTTCCGTTACTGCTTTTTATAGGGTCTGGCCTGCTAGATACCGGATTGAAATATGTAGAAATGACCTCTGTTTCTGATGGTGAAGAGCCACTGTTTTTAGCCACTATTTTTGGATGTGCGTTTGTTTTAGGTGTTTTTGTAGTGATTGTCCAAATAATAAATGGCAAATTTAAATTTCATTGGAAAAATATTTTAGGTGGAATTGTATTGGGTGTTCCCAACTATTATTCGATGGAATTTTTATTAAAAGCTTTTAAAACAGATTTAGAAAGTTCTACGTTATTCACCATTAATAATGTGGGGATTGTAATTCTTACCACTATTTTTGCCTTATTATTTTTCAAAGAAAAACTCATCAAAAAAAATTGGGTGGGAATCGCTCTGGCAGTAATTAGTATTGTTCTAGTTTCTTTTGCATAGCCTATGGAAATAAAAGATACCTACAAAACCATTGATGTTCCTTCTGTAGAAACACTATTTAAAGATAGAAACAGTAAGTTTTTTGGCTATGCATTTCCTGTTTTTAATGAGGATGATGTAAAGCATTCCTTAGAAATTTTAAAAAAGAAACATCATACGGCAGGTCATTTTTGCTATGCATGGCAATTTGGAACAGATACTATTCGTTTTCGTGCTAATGATGATGGCGAACCCAACAATTCAGCAGGAATGCCAATGTATGGTCAAATACAAGCCTTTGAAGTTACTAATATTTTACTGGTATCAGTAAGGTATTTTGGAGGAACAAAACTAGGTGTTGGTGGTTTAATACATGCATATAGAACTTCTGCAAAACTGGCTTTAGAAGCTTCTGATATTATAGAGAAAACGATCGATATTCAGTATCAATTAAATTTTGGGTACGATCTAATGAACAAAGTAATGCGAGTAATTAAAGAGAGAAATCTTAAAATTACGAGCCAAAAATTAGCGCTGGAATGTCAATATGTAATTGCTGTTAGAAAAAAAGAGGCGCAACGTATTTTTGATATTTTCAACAGCATATACAAGCTAATAATTAAAGAGGTGAATTAAAATTTAGTTGAAAGGAACTCATTTTAATTCATTTTACTGGTGTTAATTTAAGCTACATCATTATAAATTTATTCAGTAAAAAATAAAGATATTTATTTTAGAAATATTCTTTTTTGCTGGTATTTAGTGTGTTACAGATTGGCTTCGATATATTTTTAAAACATCAATTTTTCTAATAAATAATTTGGACATCGAGTAGGTTTATTTCTTTTCATATCAATGAAAGCTAAAGAGGTGTTTCCTGTGCTAATTAATTCCTCGTTTTGATTTATAATTTCATAATCAAATTCAATCTTAACCATTGGCTTTTTTTTCAAAAAAACATGGATTGTTAAAACATCATCATAGAGTGCAGATTTTTTAAAAATACAATTCAAAGAAATTACGGGCATCATTATTCCACTATTTTCCATATCTTTGTATGTAACCCCTAAAGAGCGTAGCCATTCGGTTCGTCCTATTTCAAAAAACTGCGCGTAATTTCCGTGATAAACTACGCCCATTTGATCCGTTTCAGAATACCGAATTCTAATTTTTGTTGAGAATTTTTTCAAAATATTTAAACAATAAATTTTGATAATGTTACGCAAAAAATAATTATAAATCAATAGCAAATTCATTTTTTTATACTGAATTTTATTCACACTTTTGTAGAACCCTAAACGTTGGTTTAAAAGCATGTTTTTTAAATCAAATTTAATAATCTAGAAGTACCCTCGATAGCAAATGACTTTAACCGCTGATATAGTTTGGAATGAATGTTTAACTTTTATAAAGGACAACATAAAACCACAAGCCTATAAAACTTGGTTTGAACCTATAAAGCCAGTTAAAATTTCAGGAGAGGCATTAACCATTCAAGTTCCAAGTAAATTTTTTTATGAGTGGTTAGAAGAACACTATATTAAATTATTAAGAGTTGCTTTGGTAAAACAATTAGGTAGCGATGCAAAATTGATTTATGATGTGCGTATGGAAAATACATACAGCAGCAACAGACCTCAAATAGTAAAAATACCAAGTTCTAATAGAGATCCATTAAAACCTCAAAAAGTAACCGTTCCCTTAGATTCTGGCAAAAGAGAATTAAGAAATCCATTTGTAATTCCGGGATTGCAGAAAGTTAAAATAGAATCTCAATTAAACGCCAATTACAATTTTGTAAATTTTGTTGAAGGAGATTCAAATAGACTTGCTCGTTCTGCAGGGATGGCAGTTGCAAATAAGCCAGGAGGGACCTCTTTTAACCCATTGTTAATTTATGGTGGTGTTGGATTAGGAAAAACACATTTAGTGCACGCTATTGGTGTTGATATTAAAGATAAGTACCCAGACAAAACAGTTTTATATATTTCTTCGGAAAAGTTTACGCAACAATTTATAGATTCAGTAAAATCCAACACTAGAAATGATTTTATTCACTTCTACCAAATGATTGATGTGCTAATTATTGATGATGTTCAGTTTTTATCTGGTAAAACGGGTACTCAAGATGTGTTTTTTCATATTTTTAACCATTTGCATCAAAACGGTAAGCAAGTAATTTTAACTTCAGACAAAGCTCCAGTAGATATGCAAGACATAGAGCAGCGTTTGTTATCTCGTTTTAAATGGGGGTTGTCTGCAGAATTACAAGCACCAGATTACGAAACCAGAATTTCTATTTTACAAAATAAATTATACAGAGATGGTGTAGAAATGCCAGAAGATATTGTAGAATATATTGCTAAAAATATAAAATCGAATGTTAGAGAATTAGAAGGTGTTATTATTTCTATGATTGCACAGGCTTCTTTTAATAGAAGAGAATTTTCTTTAGAGTTGGCTAAACAGATTGTAGATAAGTTTGTTAAAAACACAAAAAAAGAAGTATCAATCGATTATATACAGAAAGAAGTTTCTAAATATTTTGATATGGATGTAGCTACATTGCAATCAAAAACTCGTAAACGTCATATTGTTCAAGCCAGACAATTGGCTATGTTTTTTGCAAAACGACTTACCAAAACATCATTAGCAAGTATTGGAAACCAAATTGGTCAAAGAGACCATGCTACCGTTTTACATGCTTGTAAAACAGTAGATAATTTATCTGAAACAGATAAACAATTCAGAAAATACGTAGACGATTTAACCAAGAAGTTAACGTTCTAAACCTTTCTTTTTAAAATGAAAAAAATACTGATGGTTTGCTTGGGGAACATTTGCCGTTCACCACTAGCAGAGGGTATTTTACAATCTAAAGTATCGTCAGAAATTTTTGTTGACTCTGCAGGAACTGCTGCGTATCATGTTGGGAATCTTCCAGATAAGCGCTCTATAGAAGTTGCTCTTAAACACGGAATAGATATAACCACTCAAAGAGCACGAAAATTTACAGTAAAAGACTTTGATGCTTTTGATGTAATATACGCCATGGATGAAAGTAATTTTCAAAATATAGTATCTTTAGCTACAAATGAAACTGATGCTGGAAAGGTAAAACTGATTTTGAAAGAATCTCAATCCAATAAAAAAGTATCAGTTCCAGATCCATATTATGGAGGCAATCAAGGTTTTGAAAAGGTATATGACATGTTAGACATAGCTTGCGAATTTATAGCTAAAAAATATATATTATGATGGGTAAGCTTTATTTAATACCTACAACTTTAGGTGAAGAAACAGAACCTTTAGAGGTTATGCCTTTATCTGTTAAAAAAGTAATTGAACAGGTTGATTATTTTATTGTTGAAAATGAAAAATCGGCGAGAAGGTTCATAAAAAAAATATCGCCAAAAAAATCGCAACCCTCTCTACAATTAATGTTGTTAGATAAATATGCAGAAGAATTAGAAACTTCAAAATATTTAGATGCTTGTAAGCAAGGTATTCATGTTGGGTTGTTGTCTGAAGCAGGTGTTCCTGCAGTTGCAGATCCTGGAGCAAGTATTGTAAAGTTAGCTCATGAAAAGGGCATCCAAGTAGTTCCTCTAGTAGGGCCTTCATCCATATTAATGGCTATGATGGCCTCTGGAATGAATGGACAAAATTTTGCTTTTAATGGATATTTACCAATCGATAAATCTGATAGAAAAAAAGCGATTAAAGATCTGGAAAGAGTATCAAAAGATAAGAATCAATCGCAAATTTTTATAGAAACACCTTATAGAAATGATAAATTATTTACAGTTTTAAAAGCTGTTTTAACACCATCAACTCAACTGTGTATTGCAGCAGATATTACATTACCGTCTGAATACATAAAAACATTTGAAGTGAAAGATTGGAAGCACCAAAAACCAGATTTACATAAAAGACCTGCTATTTTTATTATCCAAAAATAACTAAGCTTTTGCTTTTCTGTCTGCTATAATAGTAGAAACATCATATCCAGCAAACTTTTTCAAGTAGGATTGAATACTTGCACCGTAGGCGTCTGAAAAACGTCTTGTGCCATTGGTTCTTAAAAACTTTTTGACATTTCCTGCACCACTTAAATGTGCTGCTGCTAAAATACCAGATTCAGTAATTTTGATTCCATTTATATTTTTTCCAACAGAACGCTTAATGTCTTTTCTTAAAATCCATTTATTTACTTTACATAAAGCAACAAATGCTCTTTCTTGTAATTCGGGGTTTTTTAAAAAAGCTTTGGTGTTATAAATTCTAAATCGCTCTAGAGTAGTGCTACCAAATTGATATTTCCCTAAATAACCTAGCGTGTTAACTGCATTATATTTTCCTTGAGATTCTTTAAAGGCAAGTGCTTCTTTGAAACCAATAAAATCTTTTTGTAAAAATGGAGTATAATAATTTTCTTGAATAGGAAAAGGGACTATTTTTTTTATATCTGTTTTTCTTGTCAAAGAGTAGGTGCTAACAAATACTAGAAATGCGCTTACTAAAAATAAAAACTTTTTGATAAATTAAATCTTTCTATTATGCGAGTACAAAACTACAATATAATTTAAATGTTCTGATTGTCAATATGTTAAATTTTATTAAAAATATAAATAATGAAATTTAATTCTCCCTTTGGTATCAAATTCTAATGTTGGTGAAGGAATTTTTATGAAATTAACAACAGAAAATACGGTTTTTAGGAAATTTGATTTTGTTTTAATTTTAGTCAAATCTACATCTAAACTTAGGTAAAATT
>Ga0209092_10004167_pt1 | contig 12205 bp, 17 predicted proteins | sample FraStrMetagenome_FD_187446 | JGI IMG/M metagenome (GOLD analysis project Ga0209092, IMG submission 187446) | Marine eukaryotic phytoplankton communities from Arctic Ocean - Fram Strait ARC3M Metagenome (SPAdes) (version 2) | ecosystem: Environmental > Aquatic > Marine > Oceanic | place: Fram... | reverse complement strand
CTTGGCCGATAATGCCACACAGAATCTTTTAACGGGTGCTGGATATAACGGATCAGGCAAGACTTTTGGAATGCAGTTCACCACAACTGATGGCACCAGCACAATCACATACACTTTTTCAGTTGTGAACTTAGGTTATGAGATCACACCAGCAATTGATGACAAGAACAGTATTGCTTACACGTTCAAAATAAGCGGCGCAATTGTAGCATCTTAATAAAAACGGGGGCGCAAGCCCCTTGTTTCTTTAATTATAAAAGGCAACCCAACCATGTTTACATTCAAGAAAAAGCAAATCCAAGTTTTAGGCCAGATGATAGATATTAAGGAACTCAGCGCGGGCGGTTTCCGCAAGTTTCAAAATGCTATCAATGACACATCTTCTGATGAATTATTACAAATGGCTGTTCTGTTGCAACAAGGCACAGAGCAATTTTCTGCTATGTCTGAAGATGAAATTCTTGATCAAGTTCCAATGGACGTGATTAACAAAATAGTTCCTGAGATTGTAAAGATCAGCGGGCTTGATGATGAGGTTGAAGAAGAAAAAAAGGATTAGATCCAGAGGTGAGTTTCTTGCACACGTTATCACTTGAACTAGGGATGACGGTTGCAAGGCTTGAATCAGAAATGACTTCAAGGGAACTTGCAAGCTGGAAACGATACTATTCTGAAAACCCTTTTGGCGTTTGGCGTGACAACTACCACGCAGCCATGTTGTGTTCGATCCTGTGGAATGTAAATGCAGGAAAGGGCAAAAGCAAAAAGCCTGACGATTTCATGTTCAAGACTAAGGAACAAAGAAGCACAGACACAACAAACACCACCCTTGCATCTCTGCAAGCCTTAGCCCAAAGGAAATAAAGATGGCAAAAGATTTAGCCAAAATCAATTTAAAGCTAACCGCTGAGAATGAAGTCCTAATTAAGAAGCTTGAACAATCTCAGAAGAAGGTTGGCAAGTTTACTAAAAAGAGCGGCGGCCAATTAAAAAAGCTTGGCGGTTTATTTAAGTCTTTAGGCAAAGGCATTACGATTGGGACAGGTGCGGCTGGCATTGCCTTGGCTGCTTTGACTGTCAAAACAATGCAAGCAACTGATGCCCTTGGCAAGACATCTGACAAGCTTGGTGTGATGCCCGCAAAGCTTCAGGCAATGCAGAGAGCGGCACAGCTCACAGGTGTAAGCGTAGACACTGCAAACATGGCCCTACAACGTATGGTTCGCAGGGTTCAAGAAGCCAGCCTTGGGACAGGTGAAGCCAAGGGTGCAATTGCTCAACTTGGATTAGAAGCCAAGGAACTTGCACAACTTCCAGTTGATGAACAATTCAAGCGCATTGCTGATGCCATGGGCGATGTTAGCGAAAGCGGCGAGAAAGTCAGACTAGCCATGAAGCTGTTTGATTCTGAAGGTGTTGCACTGGTCAACACTTTAGCCCTTGGCAGCGCAGGTCTTGAAAAGATTGAAGCTGACATGGATGCCTTCGGTTTGTCACTCACTCGGATTGAGATTTCAAGAGTGGAGCAAGCCAACGATGCTTTCTTGCTTGCGCGTGAAAACGTCAAATCATTTGCCCAATCATTTGTTGTTGAACTTGCACCAGCGGTCAAATTGATTTCTGACAAATTCAGTGACTACGCAAAAGAGCAAGGTGGTTTTGGCAAGATTGCTGAAATTCTTTTCACAAAGCTTTTGGGTTTTGCCAAGTTTGTTATTGTTAAATTTTTAGAAATGCGAATTGCATTTAAGAAATTTACACTTGGAGCAATCAATGGCAGTGTATCAATATTGCAAAGCTTTTCTTCCATCACTAAATCTGCGCAAGAATTCATTGATAAAATCACCAATGCACCCGGCAAGCTTGAAGACCTAGAAAACAAACTTGTTTCTATAGAAAGAAAGAAAGGTGCCTTTGCTCTTTTGGGTTTTGGCGAAGGTTCTGAATCTGCTGCTTACTTCAACCAACAACTTGAAGATACAAAAGCACAAATTGCATCAATTGGAGAAAGCGGAGCAGTATCTTCTGGCATTGACACACTTATCACAAACCTGCAAGCATTGGGATTGGAAGCAAACACAGCCTTGACAGATGCTATGCTAACACCTGTGACGGATGAATCTATTCAATTGATGATTGATCAGGTTCGCGCCAAGATGGATGAGATAGCCCTTGCAGCGGCAGAGGCGGCCATTGGTAATAAAGACCCAGCGCCAACAGCGGAAGGCGAAGGCGAAGGAGAAAGCGGCGAAGAAAAGGCCGCAAAAGAATTGACCTTGATGGAGACACTCTTTCAGAACAAGTTCAGCATTAAAGAATTCTGGAAGAATAGCGAACTAGAACAACAAGCAATGCACGAACAACAAATGCTTGATATGACCACAAGACATCAAGACGACATATCAAAGGTTACTGATGCAGGTGAAAAGGCAAGGCTGAAGAAAAAGCAACTAACAGAAAAGAAAGCACTGAAAACAAAACAGCAAACAGAAGCACAAGAAAAAAAATCAACGGCGGCATTCTTTAAAAACGGATTAGGCGAACTAGCCAAGAACAGCCGCGCAGCTTTCAGCATTCAGAAAGCAATGGATATATCTGCGGCGGTTACTAACACGTATGCAGCGGCAATGGGCGCTTATAAATCACTTGCATCAATCCCTTATGTTGGCCCTGCTTTGGGTGCGGCGGCAGCGGCGGCAGCGGTTGGCTTTGGTGCAATGCAAGTCAAAGCAATCAAGGCTAGAAAGTTTAGCGGCGGCGGCGGAGTTTCCACGGGAGGCGCACCATCAGCGGCATCAACTGCGGCACCATCAGCACCAGCGGAACCTGAACTTGCTGCACCTGATCTTGACTTTGAAGAAACAGCCACACCATTCAGGCAAGAAGTGACAGTAACAGCGGCAGACCCTTTCACGCCATCTGTCATCAGGGACTTCATCGAGAAGCTACGCGAAGAAGATATAGCAGTAAACTATGATGTTAACTTTGTGGGCGGATAAATGAGTACTTATTTATTACACGATGATCTTTATGCACAAGGCTACTTTGACTTAACGCTTGCCGCTGTTGATGCCGTTTCATCTCAAGCGCCATATGTAACAAAATTCCCACAAGCCAACAACATAACAGACCCAAGAGAATTTACTAACACTAAATTATACTGGGGGTGGGATGAAACAGGCGTTATTTCTTCTTATAAAAACTTAGATTTCATTTTTACTGCCAATGCCACCAGAGAAGTAGATTATGTGGCATTCAATAAACATAATTTTGACCTTTCTAATACAGAATGGGGCAATACATATATTAACAATATTCAAATTATAAAATGGGTTCAGCCATCAACTTATTCTTTATTGGCCACACATACTATCCCAAACAGTGGATTTGGAGATAAAAAAAACCTTGTTATCAAGTTTGATCCTGCGCTAATTTCATCAGGTGATAGTATAATTGTTAGGTTTAAGCTTAATGGTTTCATAATATCTGCATACAATAGCGGTAAGAAATATGGCAACACAGGCTTAAATTGTTCATATGTTCAAGTCGGGCGTTCAAGTAAATTAAGAAATTTAAAAGCACCTTTGAATATTCCAATTGATTCACTGTATGAAACAAAACATATAAAATCAGACACAGGTGAGGTTATTGGCACATCATCAAAAGAGAAACCAATACCAATTGATTTAAATTTGAAAAATATGGATCTTGATTTTCTTACACAAATTAAAAACATGATAAGAGATATGGCAAGGCATCCTTTTTTTATTTATGACGACAGCGGCACATTGCCCAATGTTCCTTTCTGTTGGATAACAAAGAAAATGAATAGCCCAAAATTAAATAATAATCACCTGTATGATTTATCAATCAAAGCTCAGGGCAAAGTTTATGAGTAGCAACAGCGCACTATTTTTTAACATGCTTACCCTTGATCGCTTAGATTTTATTACAGGTAGAAATTATTATGATTCTGGTTCAGGATTAACGCAAGGTACAGCAATAGCATCTTCACAAGTTAGATCATTAGTGAATTGGGCGCTTGGCGATATTTATCAAACATTTGATACATCGGGCAGTGTTTTGAGTAGTGGCGATCAATACCCGGAATTTGTGTTCCAATTTAAAGAAGATTTTGCCGCGACACATTTTGCCTTTGGCAATCACAACATATCAAGTCAATCAGACGGTTGTGAAATTTATAGCTCTTTCAATGGGGTTCTGTGGGAAAAAGTTCCACAAATATCTGTCACATCTGATGAAGATACAATTATAAGTCCAACCGCCCAGTTGACAACTGATAAGTATTGGAAAATTGTTTTTAAAAACGTGCAACCAGAGTTTAAAATTGGTTTATTTTCCTTTGTAAAAAAAGTTGAAATCCCACATTTAAGCGCATCACTGACAACAATTTTTGAAGATGCCAGTGAGTCATCAACAAAAGCAGCATATGGTAACAACTATCATTTATCGCAATATGTTCAATCTTTCGATAATTTAAACATCAAGCTTGATAATTTAACAAGACCTTACATTGATGCAAATGCAAAAGATATTTTAAAAGGAATCAAAGATCCTTTTATTTTCGACTATGATACGGAAGGCGTTGATATATATGAAAAGAAAGCAGCCTATTGCTTGCCAGTAGGAAAGCAGCAAGGCGTAAAAATAAACTCAAATCATTTATATTCTATTCAGATTAAAACGCAAGCGAGAAGTTGGTAATGACTATACAAGCAACACTTTTGGCGGGCGCTGATGTTTTTGGAACTGTAGAAATAAAAGCAAAAAAATGTTCTTTAACTTATGGTTCATCACCATGCACAGCAAGCTTGAATGACGCGCAAGCCTGTTTTAAAACTCGCAACGTCTTAAACGATTGCCAAGATATTCCAAACTATAATGAAACAAATGTTTCATACTTCTTCTGTGATGAGAAAAATACTAAAGTTATAGATGGGTTTAGACCTTTACTTAAAAGTGTTTCAATTGCCCCAAGCAAACTGCCACCCAGAGGCGGGCTTGCAAATGTTTCAAAAGTTAAATTTACTTTTATTGATGAGCCAGATACAGACACAGATCTTGATGACAATATCCTTGATAGATCATATATAGCCAGAGAAAACGGAACTTTCTGGGGGAAGTTCAAAGCTAGAAATTCTTTCATACAAGGACAAGAAATAGTTTATTCAGTGACTTTCTATGAATCAAATGGCAACCTTAATGAATTGAATCAAAGATACCAAATTGAATCAATATCATGGCCTAATAAAAACGGCGAAGTGACTATAACCGCAAAAGATCCTTTGAACTTAACTGATGCTTTAAATGCTAAATGCCCACCAGTTTCAAGAATTAAACTTTATTCTGCTTTATCGGTTGGAACGAATCACTTATTTCTTGATAGTCTTGTCGGCATAAAAAGCCCGGATCAATTAACCATTGTTCGCATTGGTGATGAACTGTGTGAACTTGATGGTTCAACGGTCGTAGTGCAAGCTAATGGAAGTATTAAAATAAACTTTACGGCAAATGGTAGGGGCATATTAGGAACAACGCACGCAGCACATGAGGTGGGAGCAACGGTTCAAGAAGTTGCAAGGTTTGATGCTTTATCAATAGACGCGGCACTAGCTAGGATTTTCAATAGTTATACAGATGTTACTAGCAATAAACTTGATACAAGCGGATGGGCGGCACAGGTTTCAGCTTGGAGATCATCAAGCTTTTTAACGAATTACATTTCAGAACCTACAGACATTAAAACTTTAATTTCAGAAATATGTGACCAAAACCAAGTAATGATGTGGTATGACCCGCAAATATCAAAAATTAAATTAAAAGCTGTTGCACCTGAACTTGGAACTTTGAAAAGTTACACAGATGCGAATGATATTTTTGATTTGCAAGTTGCTGAAGATGACACTTTAAGGTTGAATTCTGTTTCAATGTATTTGAACCCGCGATCATGGATAGGTGGTAACAAGCCATCTGATTTTGAAGATGTCGCGGTTTCGCTTGATACTTTGTATTATGACTTATACGGTTCACCAAAAGAAAGGAATCTCTATTCAAGATGGATTTCTTCAACACCTGTTGCATTATCAACAACGGGCGTGTTGATAAACAGGTTTAGGGCATCACCTTTCAGAATTCGTTTTAAAATGCCATATGATAACTTTGGGCAAACAAGGTTACGGACAGGCGATAATTTCAGATTAGAAACACGACAATTTCAAAATGCAACGGGTTCTTCTTATGTTCCTGAATTTATCTGTGTTTCTACGAAATACGATAAAGATATGACTTTAAATGTTGAAGCGGTTTCATACTCTTACTTTGGCGGAAACAATGGCCCTATTGGTGCAACGTCTTTTGATGGTCAAGATTATAGTACTTATATTGCAGCCAATCCAAACGCGGGCGGAATCCTTGCTTGGATTTCTCAGGCTGATGGCACTATGATCAACGGCGATGATTCCTACTACATAACATAACAGGCAAACAACATGACAAGCTTTGTAGATTTAGCGGGGGCAACTGGAGCAGATGCACCATTTACTGAAACAGTCGCCACGGCGCTTGATAGGAATCTGTTTGCAGCAATGGAAGGCGATTCAACTGCTATTGCGGCGGGTGTTAGATTATCCAATACAGCCATTGCTGATGGCGGTATATCAGGAAGGGCATTAGCTGGCGGCTTTGCAACTACTTCATCAAGTCAGCTTTTTGATTTCCAGAAAATAAAAGGTTCAAGAACTTTCAACACTTCTTCGTCAAACAGAGAAACTGAAAAAAGCTTCATTGCTAAGGCTGGCGTTTATCGCATCAAGTTGACAGCGACACCAATTCAATCCGCTTCAGGTTCATCTTTTCAATGCAGATTATTAATCAATGGTGTATTGGTAGCACAAACAGCAAGCACAAGCGGCACAACTACACAGGAACTTAATGCTGTTTATACAATTGCGGCCAATAGTGAAATTCAAATACAAAGCTATAGGGTTGCGGGTTCATCAGGTTCAGTTTTAAATCATTCTTGCATCATGCGAATTTATACCAATGAAATATTTTCAGAGCCTCAACGGTCGATGTCATGGGGATATAATTACAACACATCCGCCAGATACGCGATAACATTTAGGACAACATAAAATGGCAACCTTCACAGACCTTTCACAATCCACACAAGCGGGTGATCCTGTTGTGTCAATACTGACATCAGGCTTAGACCGAAATCAGATAGCAGCCTTTGAAGGCGACCCCACAGCAACGGGATTGATACAAGCCCAGAATAACGCATTCACACCTGCATCAATAACAGCAAATAAGCTTGGCCCATTTGCAGATGGTTCATCATTGGCTGGCATTGACTCAATTGTTTTGGCGGGTGACTGGGGAAATTTTACTGGCTTGGGTGGAACAAGGTCTTTAGTGAAAAGATTCACAAGGGCTGGAACCTATCGGATTGTTTGTGAACTAGGGTTTTCTTCTGATACCACTGGTGCCACTTTGGGATCAGCAAAAATGCAATTGCTTTCAAGCGTTAATGGCAGCCTAGAAACAAGTGATACAGCGGACACATTAAACACTTTTGTTTATATTGATAGAATAGTGACTGTTGTTGCTGGGGAAGCTTTAAGTTTATTGGGCCAAGATGGTGATAACACAAGTACAAACCAGCCACAATTCAAAATGAGATTTAAAATTTTTGAAAAAAGTAGCAGTGTTGAAGCGCCAAAAACTGTTGGCTGGGAACTTGAAAGAAACAGGGTGGTAGTTCTTGGCGCAACATTCCCGACCACTTTTAACATCAAGCATATTGATTGGACATCAACACCTTATCCGGGGAACATATCTTGACAACTTACACGAATATTCAAGCAAACACGCAAGCGTCTGAACCCTTGACCACAACGGTTGTGACAGCGCTTGACCGTAATCTTTACGCATTGTTTGAAGGCGATTCCACAGCCACACCATTTGCACAGTTGCAGGAACCAGCAACACAAACAGCGGCAATCAACCCAGTTAAGTTCGCACCAGTGACAGCGCCAAATTCAACGGCCACAGGAATCTATACAAACGCAGCTTTTTATGATGCGCTTGGCCTTGTTGCAATTCGGAATTCTCAATCAACGGCCACGCACACAACAGAAACGAAATATATAAACAGGGCAGGAACTTATACTTTTTATTTTAGTACAGGGTTTAGGGATTATGGCTCAAACAGTTACATCACAAAAACAGAATTAAGGGTTGACGGGGTTGTAAGGTTTACACACCTGCAAACATCAGTCGAATCAATTGGGTTTCAGGATCAAGTTTCACTTGCAATGACTGGCGGTGAAGAATATGAAATAAAAAATTATTATGTTTCTGGAAGCACAAGCGGAGGATTTGAAAGGGTTGAAGTATTTAGTCAATGTTTAGTAATGATTAGTCGCAACACTTGCATGGATCCCATAGCATTAGACAGAGGATTAGTTAGCGTATTTGACCGTGCGGGAACTTTAGAAATAAGGTTGTGTTTTTTGAATACAGATCCAAACGATGTCGCAACATCAACATCTTTTGGCTTTCAGGTTCCAACTTATTTTATTTTGAATGGGGCAACTGACGCTTTAGTATTCAGCGAAAATGAGGTTTTCACCAATTAAAAGATGCCCTGTGTTTGCTGCATACTGATCAAGGGGTTGCACAGTTTACAGCTTGCACAGGGCGTTTTATTCTACCAAGGCAAATCTTCGTCATCATTGCTTATGGCTGCTGGCGCGGCAGCTTGGGGCTTAGGCGCAGATTGTTCATCCTTTGCTTGAATGCTAAACGACAGAACAGGCGCTTTGGGGTTTGCATCAGGTTTCTTTTTCCAAGCGCTAAGCCAGAATTCTTTACCGTCCACATTGATTGAACCCTTCAAATCTGGATGGCGTTCACTGTCTTTCTTGTCGTTCACCCATACTTGGCCACGGTTCGTGTTATCATAATTTGACATTTTCATTTTTCCTTTTTGGTTTCATTTGATGGATTTTTTAAATCTGCATCATTCATTTGCGAGCCTATTTTATACATGACAAACAGATACCACAACAGCCCCACGACATAAAGAACAATAATATTATAAGCGCCTAAAACCCAACACTGATAAATCAGTATTGAATAGGCCGCGATTGACAGATGAACTGCAAGCCTTGACGCATAAAAAACATAAGCAAGCAACGCCAGCACAGTCCCAAAGTATCCAAGCGTTAGAAGGCTCATGACAAGCCCACCTTTAGAAGATGGCGCTCTCGTGTTGTGAAACATCCGCCTTTACTTGGTGCCAGCCACAGGGCTTGCTGTTCGTCCTCAGACAGTTCTGAAAAGCATTCTTTGGCAAGGTCAATGCCCGCTTGGGTTTCTTCTGCAAGATAGGCTTTCATTGCTTCAACTGTTTCTGTGTTGTTGCTTAACACCTGATCACAGTCAGCCTTTCGATTATCACCAATCGCTTTGACCTTGGTTTGATCAACCTTCAGGCTTGCTGCATTCGCATCATCATCTGTTTGCGGGATTAGGCACACGGATGAAATGGAATACCTCCTTGCATAACTGAGCGCACTACCCACAGATTGACTGTCAAACTTTGTCAGCGGCAAGAAATACTCACCTTCTATCCATTCACCTGATGAGTGCATTATTCTGGTTGTGACACCAACAGACTTTTCAATCAGGTTTGTGATTGGCATCTGGATCATTGATAAGCCATTAGCTGCAAAGGGTTCTTTCATCGCTCGAATACAGTCACCCAGATCAGCATATGATGACTTGAAGAAAGGGTTGGTGCTTGATTTGACAGCACCACCAATCTGGCTTTGTGCGATTGATAGGGCTGTTGCCAACTTGGTAATTGATTCTGATTGTTTCATTAGTGGGGTTCTCCGTCTTGGGGTTTTGAAACATATAATCTTTCTATGAACTCAGCATAATTCAAAGCTTGTTCAAGTGTCATTCCTTCATTCATTCTTTTATTGATTTGATCAATGTCAGTATAACTGCGAACCGTGCTAATTGTCACAAAATTATCAAGCGTTCGCTCTTTTTCAATCATATCAACTAGGGCGATGATTGACGTTGAATCATGCTTCATCAGTTTGTTCTTTCTTTTGTCTATGATAGCGCGTTGAAGATGCGAATATATCAGGGTAGTTCTGTTCCATGAATAACCACAAAGGCTTCTTTTCGTATTTCCTGCACAGATAATCAAGTGATACTTCTGTCAAATCATAACTACCATTTGAGACTTCATTTTTTACAAGGATACCACGCCACTCAGTGTTCCCCTGTGCGCCAATGTAATCTTCTGAATGCAAATACCCAGCACCACAAACCAGACCACGCAAACGCGCACCATTGTTCAGGAACCTTTGCCCGGTAATATAGGTTTGTTGATGTCCCATTGAGAAAGAGAAGCCAACTGTTTTCAATCTGGTATCAATTGAGGTGCCACCATAGGGCTTGCCAGTCATCGGGTTTGAAAAGTAATGGCTGTAATGAACACCATCAATTTCAATCACATCAAGAAAGGGGATCACTTGCCAGCCTTGGCCAGCGTAGTTCAGGTGATCAGTTGAAAGAACACCTGATAAGGTTGCATCATTCTGAACAGCCCTGTTGATCCTGTGTTCATGGTTCCCCAGTGTCATCACCATCTGTGGCTTCCATTGTTTGACCTTTCGCTTCAATCTTTGCTTGTTGTGCTTGTTGATGGGTGCCATCATTACTTTCATTGCAGCATTGGCGGCGCTGATGTCTTTCAGATACCTTCGACCTTCAAAGGATTTCTTGCCTTTGTCATAAGATGAAAGTGATTCCATGTCAGCAAAGTCACCAATGCAAACAATCACATCAGGTTGAGCCGATACAATATAGCGCCCAATCCAGTCAAGATGATCAGTTGGTGTTTCAGGTGTCACCTGCATATCTGGAATGAATAAATGCCTTCTTCCTTTCTTCATGCTTGGCCAATCCTTTTCAAGTGATAATTGATTTCCTGTTTCCATTCTGTTGTGAGGTCTATCAAATCTTGCTTGCTGTACTTGGTGACTCTGTTGCGATTAATCATCAAGTCAACTTGTTCACGGCCATACATATCAACCATATATAAAGTGTATGATGCTTCAGCATTGCCATATCGCATCCTGAAACCATTGCAAGCGGCGCATTGTGGATGAACATTTTCTTCAATCAAAGCCCATTCATTTGTTCCGCCTTTGCCCTTAGCTATGAAATGCCCACCTTGCATCCCTTCATTCCATTGTCTTGTTACCCCACAGGTTACACACGAACAAAACCCTTGGTCATCTGCTGCTTTAATCCTGACAAGCTTTTGAAGCGTGTTCAGCGCGTTTGTTCTTGGTGTAGTCTTTGGCATTACAAATCATCCCTTGATGGAAATTCTGTGATGGTGAAATTCATGCGGGCAAGAAAGAAAGCTTGAAGGGCTGAATATATTTTATCAACTTCTGAGGTGGTCAGTTCTGAAGTGCTGTTCTTTTGTACCAATGCCCTTTGCATAATGCGCCAAAGGTTCTTGGTTGAATCCCTATCCCAACAGGCATGCGAACCATCTTTAAGCTTTTCAAAAATAAGCTTCTGTGTCAGCCCTTCCGCATTAAGTTCCATAGCAAGCCAATCAAAGAACAGGTGAAGCGCGGCGTTTTGCGCCGTAGATCTGGGCTTTTTAACTTTGGATAATGGTTCAATTGTTATCTGATAACCACCATCAGGGAATGCGCCCTTCAGTTCTTCCAAGTGTAGCAGCTTGCCAATCTCATGCGGCCCTGTCATCACTAGCTGTTTCTTATGCTTAATCACTATTAATCCCCTAGTAAGGACAAGCCAACGCCCATTCATCTTCAATGATTGCGCGTATATGTTCACGCACCAGCTTTCCCAATTGGGCGTTATCATTTGATGTCAACGCTTCTAGCATCTGTTCAAAAGCTTCTGAATCAGATTCGATGGCATAGGCAACACCATCACCAATTGCATCAGCTAAGGTTTCACGATCATTAACGAAATCAAGATAATTCATTTTTATACCACTTTTTTAAATTGTTGTTTTAAGGTTTAATCGAAGATCTTAGAGGGCCGCAAATCATTCACAATCTTTGGGTTCCTGCTTAGATAGTCAGTCAGCCAAGGGCCACCATCAATCCCGACA
>Ga0209092_10004166_pt1 | contig 12206 bp, 10 predicted proteins | sample FraStrMetagenome_FD_187446 | JGI IMG/M metagenome (GOLD analysis project Ga0209092, IMG submission 187446) | Marine eukaryotic phytoplankton communities from Arctic Ocean - Fram Strait ARC3M Metagenome (SPAdes) (version 2) | ecosystem: Environmental > Aquatic > Marine > Oceanic | place: Fram... | reverse complement strand
TGGTGATATGCTGATCCTCGTATTTCCATGCCAGTCATCCAATTGCTTTTAAGTAAATTTATCGCAGCTAATAATAACTGTTCAAAAGACTTTGCCGTTAACCCGCTTAATTGTTAGATACGAGAAGTACTAATTAATGAGAGACTAAAAACACAAAAAAATAAAAATGGAAAATAAGATAAAAAAAATAAAAATAAAATAGAGAGACTTAGACCACCACTCAATTTCAATTTCAAACAAAGAATTCCATATTAGCTTGTTGTTTTCACTCAAAACGAATCATGGCTGTAACACCCCCTGAAGAGATCCAAAGGCAACAAGATGAAGCCAAACAGATGATAGAAAATCACGTGGAGTGCTTAGAAATGGTTGACCACGGAGAAGTCCCATTATCAAAAAAGCAACTGCCAACCGCTGAAGTGTATACAAATGAAAACTTTCATGAAGCTGGAGCTGTTATTTCGACTCGTGGTCAGTTAGACGTCTCAAAGATTGCCGATTTGATCGAGGAAGGATACAATGAACCATCTTCTACCAACTCTCAAAGGAAAGACTTACCTTCTAGCAAAAAAGTAACCATTTCAAACACCTCGACAAAGAATAAAAACGAGGGAGTATTGAACCTGTGGGATCCAAAAACAGCTAAAGAAAAAAATGTGCACATCAAACGACCTTCTCATGATGCTTGGGGAATCAAAAAAATAGTTTTAATATTTTGTGATGATTTTTTACAACGGGTGTATGAAATGCCATGGTGGCATTCCAATGATTGTGAAATAGCCAAACAAATGCGAGAAAGTATACAGCCTATATTAGATACCTTACAAATATCCAATCAACGCATTGTTCGAATGCTATTTGCTGGCTTACCTCCTCAAGTAACTATTCCAGTTCATCATGATACAGGAGCATGGGTAAAAATGACTCATCGTATTCATATTCCTGTCATAGTAAAGGATCCCAATCTTATTTTATTTCGGTGTGGAGTTACACCGTCAACATTGCAACGTGTAAATGCTGCACCTGGACATATATTTGAAATGAACAATCAAGCTAAACATGCCGTATCTAACTGTTCCAAAACACACCATCGAGTTCATTTGATCTTAGATTATGTTGATAGAGATCAGGAAAATTCGTACAATCGTATTCGACTCCCACCAGGTGAAACATTATTACAAACACGACGAACTATTGATAGAAAGGCTGAATATGGTAAAACTCCTACTCCTACCTTTGCAATATTAGGCGCTCAGAAGGCTGGGACAACATCTTTATATGAATATCTGAACCAACATCCAAGCATCGTTCGAGGAAAACGACGCGAGACTCATTGTTTGGATTGGAGATGGGATGCTACCAAACTATCTGTCAAAGAGCAAAAAGATCATTGTTTATCCTTTTTTCACGTAGACGCTTTAAAGCACTATCCCTCTCTTCATACTGGAGATTCCACTCCTTCTTATTTATTGCATACTGATGTAGTCATTCCACGTTTGAAATTATTATTCCCTTGGGTAAAATGTATGATTATGCTTCGTGATCCAGTGAAACGAGCCATCAGTCATTATAAAATGGTGACTGATACAAATGGAAGACCTGAGCAACTGAAAACGCGCGGGGACGAATGGAGAAAAAAGTCATTATTACAGGTAGTGCAGGAAGAGATTCAAGTTTTGAAACAGGATGGATTGATTCCCTATTGGAAGAAGGAGACAAATAGTGTTGACAATGATTTTTTTGAAAGGTTTGTTGGATCTGACGAAGAAACTAAGGCCTGGAAACGATTTCAACAAAATCGTATACCATTAAATACGGGAAGTCATTCACTACTGGCCCGTGGGATATATCACATACAACTTCGTCTATGGCTAAATGCTTTTTCCCACAATCAGATACTGGTGTTGAAATTGGAAAGTATGAAGGAACCCAAAGGTGTCCCTACAATGATGAAAAAGGTACATTCCTTTTTGAATTTAAAAGATATTGATGTAGAGGACGAGTCTCCCAAGAATACGAGAGAATACGATGCTGTGGATGAGAAAGTAGTGGAATTATTAAGGAGATTTTATGAACCTCATAATCGCAAGTTACAGGCTCTTTTGGATGGAAAAGAATGGGTAAATCCATGGCCATATGAAAATAGACGTCAATGATATAAAATTTTAATGTAGATTTAGACTTCATGTATTTTTAAATGTTGACTGTTTGGAAGCAATGATCAGTTTCTTTTCTTCATCCACTAGTTATTACCAGAATGAACAACTTCTTTCTTTTTGGGTTTTTTGAACTTTTTGATTGTGATGCATATAACAGCAGAGTGAGTTGTTTTAAGTAGAATGCAGTAGGAAGTGTAGAGAACTTCAATGAAAAGAAGAAATTTGTGTCTACGCACTTTGAGAATTGCTTGCTGATGATTTTATAGGATGAGTTTTTTTTTCATTTCGATTATTATTATTCTTTATAAAACAGTCCGTTAACAATCCAAGCAATCATGTCATTACTATATCGATCTCTATCATTTCCGTCATCCTTTCGCACTATCCGAAATTATCCATCTAATGTATTCCAAACAAAAACACAAACACAAACACAAACGCAGCTTAATATTACTAATCGTTATGTAACAACGTCCTCGGCACTCAGTTTATTGCACCTTTCGTCTTCGACATCTCCCTTAACCTATCAAACACTCCGTAAAGCCTATTTTCGAGCAGCGAAACGATGCCATCCTGATACAAACACTCAAACCACAGCCTCCAGAGATGCTGCCCAAATATTCCTCGAACTAACAAATGCCTATGAATATCTCCTTCCTCAAACTATACCTGATGCTGATTTTGGAACAACGCAGCAGTCTAGTCAGGCCGAAGAAGACGAATATCGAGAAGCATGTGAATTGTGGTTGAATTTACCAGCAGAGGTAGTTGAAGAATCGAAAAAATGTCCATTATTTCGACAATGGTTACGTGGTAATACGGATTCAGCTTTGAAGTGGAATATGTTTTTATGTTTGAATGGTGGTTTGGCTCCCAGGTTGAATTTGAAAGAAGAGGTGTTAATGATTTCTAGTGGCGGCGATGACGATATTGATGTTCGAGATAAAGATCACATGCACAAAGAATCTTCTTCCTTTGATGGAAAGGTACGAAGAAGACGAAGACAGACATCTAGATCATGAAAAAATAATCCTCCACACTCACAAAAGTCTTTAAATCACTCATTTTATTGACTGTGTTTTTTTAGGTAGTTCATTTTAATTTATTTTAGAAATGATTGTCTCAAATAGAAAAATAGAGTTCAGGAAGCATCCAATTGATTCTGTTCAATGCCTTGAAGTACATTTGCCATCATTTTTTTAAATTTCTTCTTCATTTTCTTAGCAGCTATGTGATATTCATTATTCGGGTCGGAATTATACAACAAGGCATTATTGATCAATAATTTCACATCATCCACAAATGCTTGTAAGGTCTCATACGTTTTCTTTTCCACCTTATCCTGAATATATGTCAAATTCATGGGTGTCTCAATCACATCACCATAATCTGGAACACCCATGGCAACACAATTTTCTTTATCAATCACAATTCGAAATGGATTTGTACCACCCAAATTAGAGAATTCCATATCCCATAAATCCTTAAAAATAGGTGCATACAATCGATGCGTAGCTTCTTTGGGAGTTTCGGACATTCTTTTTTTTCTCATATCATCAAACCGTTTTTGAGCTGCATCACGTTTTTGTTGCTCTTCTTCTTGTAACAAATCAATTTCACGTTGTCGTTCTCGCTCCTTCTGTTTTTCAATCTGTCGCAATCGTTCCTTTTCCGAACTTTGTGCATCCCGTAATGCCTGTTTTTTTCGATGTTCTTCTGATTTTCGTTTTAAATCGTCTAATTTCTTTTGTTGAAATTCATTCAAGGGTGAGATCGATGCCGCTGCCTTGGCCGATGCTTCCTTGTCGGCAAGGAGTTTTAATCGGGCCTTTTCTCGTTTTTCCTGCTCCTGACGTTTTTTGGCATTTTGAATTAAACTAGCACGTTCTTTTAACATCCGTTCCCGATGTTGTAATGTCAATGCCATTTCGGATAATTTGCGTCGTTTGGCTTCTGCTTGATGTCCTCCCGCTTGACGTGTCTCAGCAGCTACAAATGTGGATACGAATACTTCCTGTTCATGTCTCATAGATTCACGAAGTGTAAATGCCCCACGCATTGCAGTCAACGTGTCTGTAGTACTATCATCTGTTGAAGACGTAGGATTGGAGTTGGAACTGGTTTTGCTTTCAGGTTTATCAAAATTCAAACTATTACGTTCTCGACCACGAATTTTAGGAATGTCCAAACCACCTTTTTCTAAAAATGTTTCCACTGTTTTACGCAATTTAGATTTGATATCTTTGTACAAAGAATCTTTCGGAAGCATAGCGGAGATGCTAGAAGATGAAGTTGACGAAATGGAAGAGCTTGTGGAGGCACTTTGAAGGAAGAGATGTTTGTAAGTTGGATCTAAAGGCTCTTGAGAAGATAGGCCTTGCAATTGAAGACGTAAAGTGGATCGAAATTCATTTTCTTTATCCTCGTATATTTGATGATTGTCTCCAGCATTGTTGCGTTTGGTAGTTGCTATTGTCATTCTACAACTACAAATGGACAACTTTAATTCATTCCGATTGTTGAGAATTAAAATATTCAGTTGCTGTGTGGAAAGAATGAGTTTAAGCGCGTATAGTAAATTACGGTATAGTAGTATCGTAGTGTCATACCCTCTCATTTTATGACTTTGCACATTTCTTTCATGAGATGACTTCTCCCACCAAAACATAAATAGATTTATCAAACAAATCTTTGACAATAGTTCTCATTTTGACTGAATCATTTGCCAAGTTGCAAACGAAGTAGAAAGTAAAAGAAATGTAATCAAATAGTAGATAAATGAAAGACGTCACGAAAATTTATAAAATTTAGAGAAACTATCATTTCCATATAAGAAGGTAATGAATGTCTACAGAGCATAACAGCAGCAGGATTATCAAAATATCATAGAATGGATGTGGAAGTGCACGAAAGAAACATCCTTTATTAGTTTTTAATTTATTTTTTCATCTGAAGAAAGGGCTCTGAATCATAACATTCAAATATATATATATATATATATATATATCTATCACCGAGAAAGTTTCGTTCCATTCACAGAATCTTTACAATCTAGAGATCATTATCAAATAAATCTTTTCTAGACCGGTCCTCTCTAGACATGAAAATGAATATGACACAGCTCCCTTATGTTTGGCCTGGACAATTCAAGAGTAAAGTTTAGGTGATTTAATTTGGAAGAACATCAGTTATGAACTAACTGATAATCTGCTCATTAATTTCAAGATCTTAAACCCCAATGGGATAATTAATGAATATAGGTATTATATTCATGAATGGTAAATTTACAACATTAAAGTTGATATTGTGAAAATATTTCTCATGAATTTTTGTGAAACTACAAAGATCGTGTTTGTTGGATCTACCGGATACTCACGTACATTGTCTCCAATATCATCATAAAAGATTTGGATCTTCCTCTATGTAGACTTACTTACTAATTATTTAAGTCTCATCTATTATCTTTCGGAGCAGTGAACATCACGACACCATTCAATCAACATCTCAAAAATCATTCATACTGTTCTTTTGCAGTATTCACCTTTCCAAATACCATGCGAAGTCTTAGATCATTAACGATCGCTCTAGTTTTTGTGCACCGAGTTCAAGCTAATCTTGCTCACAAATACACTCAAGATAATCTTTTCGATAGAAGCCATGTGTTTCGTACGGTGCAAAAAGATAGCTGTATGTCAAAAGATCCTCTCTTGATTCGTGGTGGATTCGTCACAACCACTGTAAACACAAGAAGAACAAAAGTAAAATTTCCCAACAAACGCAACCCACTCCGAAGGTTTGCAAAACTCATGGGAAAAAAATCACCTCAACAGCTTTACACAGAATCACTTGAACAGACTATTGAAACACTCCAAACTCAGATTCAAACTCTTCGCGAGGAATCACGTCAATTACGTAATCTTTTGACAAAGCAACATTCCAAGAAACGATCTTCGGTGGCAGCACAAGTTCAATCCATTCAAAATACGGAACAGATCTTACGTAATCAAATTGCTCAGTTTGAGATTCAAATTCAGGAATTGGAAGAGTCTAAGCAAGAATTGATACAATTATTAGAACAAGAACGTGAAACTATTGCCCAACAGGAAGAAATGATTCGTATGCAAAAGGTTACAATCCAAAAAGCTGAGGAAAATTTCAAAAACGAGATGGACCATATGCGTGCATCCTTGTTAAAAGAATCCAAGGTCCGTATGGAAGAACTTGCCAAATCCACAGATTTCAAAGTTCAACAAGATTCCATGGCCAAACAGAAATGGATGGAGGAGATGATTGAAAAGGAACGTCGAAAAGGAATCGAAGACGTTGAGAAAGAGAAGGATAAGATGAGAAAATTGGTCAAGGCCTTGGCAGAAAAAGAGAAGCGTGGTAAATTGAATGATTTGAAGGCAGCTGAAAAGTTAGAACAGTTGAAAAATATCAATTATGCAAGAAGGGAGGCTCAAAAGGCACATCGTCAGGATAGAAATAGAAAGAAGATTCTTGCAACTGGTGGTAGTTCGAAATCTTTTAGTGGAAAGACAAAACGAGCTGTCTTTGGTGCCAAAAGTTTGAAAACTGAATGATCATTTTATTTCTGGGTTAGCATATTTTGTAAATTCAAATTTATCTTTTATAGCAAGATGTAGCCTTCTGTAGAACTGTAATTGGTTATAGAAATCAATTTTCGAAATCACAATCTAGTATTCTGCCATTTCGAAAAGTATCATGTCATCTAAGCAACCCTCACAATTTAGCATCCACTGGGAACAAAAAACCCAAATCGCAAAAAATAATGATCCACAAAACATGCCAACACCTAGAAGTGGACATACGATGTCCATTATTGGCTCCAATGTCTTTTTATTTGGCGGGTTAAAATCCTGTGACAATAATTCCACACATTCCGAAGCACATCCTACCAATGAATCATATTTATTAAAATTACAGGGTGAAAATAAGGAATGGATGCAGTTACAGCCCAAGGATGGAGATGTGATACCCTGTGCTAGATGGAAACATAGTGCTACACAAATAAGTGCTTCCGAAATACTCATCTTTGGAGGATTTACTTCCATGATGGATCGATTAAATGATTTTTGGATCTTTAATGCCATTACAAGACGATGGACAGAGGTTCAATTGAATAAACTACATGATAGAGAGATGGACGAGGAAGATAGAGATGAGGAAACATGGAAGATTGCTCCCAGGGGTTCTCATACAGCTAATGTTTGCGATAATTTAGTATATATATTTGGAGGTCATGGTGGACACGAATATGAGAGGCAAAATAGGAATGATCTTCATATATTTGATAGTAAGAACTTGACATGCAAAGAGGTAAGATAAATAAATTGCCGGCGTTGCCCACACACTCCTATCTAACTTAATTTTTTAACAATGTCCTACGTAGATCAAACCCAAAGGAACTCCACCGGAACCAAGATCCGGTCATGCTTCCTGCATAATAGATAACAAAATGTACATTTGTGGTGGTTGGAACTCAGATAAAAAATTTCAAGATATGTTTGTGCTTGACTTGAATGTAGAGGATACGGAATCCTTGACTTGGGATGTCATTCCAAAAAGTTGCTTGATCCAGCCAACCTGGAATCATTCGTTGTGTTCGATTGACAATTTCATGTTCATATTTGGTGGTACTCAATCCAATAAAAAGGAGGTAGAGGATAACGAAGAAGACGTATTTGGTGTACACTATTCTAACGATCTTATCATTTATGATGCAGTTGAATGTCAACGTGAAAAGTATACACTTAAAGATCATGAATGCATGCCAAAACGATTATGTAATTTGAGTATGACTTATTATCCAAAGGAATCCATTATATATTTCTTTGGAGGATGGTCGAATACATGGCATTCTGATCTATTTTCACTAAAAATTAACTAATCATGTAAAAGGATTTTTATTCTATAAATTAAAATCTTTGCTTGGCCTCCTTGAGGCACTTCTTTCGCCATCCAGCCATATCAATAGCATAACTTTCTTCACTTTCATTTTCATCCTCTTTCCATATCTTGATCGTCTTATCCGCTTCACAGGTGATCAATCTAGTACCCGTCCCATCAAACTCTGCCGCATAAATACCATTTTCGGCTTCCAAACTACCTGGTTGAGCAATTGTTTCTGTATCTTGAAAACAATATCCAGAATGATAGTCCCAAAATTTCATAGATCCATCATCTCCTGCGGATAATACCACTCCATCATCATTGACGGCAAGAGCATTCACAACAGAATTATGTCCTGTAAATGATCTTAAAAATCGTCCATCCTTGTGCTGCCATTTTTTGATAGAATCGGCAGAGGCGGATAAAAAGGTGCTTTCAAAGCTTGGTTGACATAAGGCACGAACAGATTTTTTATGATGAGTTAATGTCGCCATTGATTTTCCTGCCACGATATCCCATAGTTTGATGGTACTATCATAACTAGATGTAATGATTTGTGGATTGACGGATTTGGTCAAGATGGATCCGACGGTATTATCATGACCTGATAGACAATGGATTTGATGTTTTGTTCTCATATCCCAAACTCGAGCAACAGCATCTCGTCCTCCAGTCACTAATAGGTCCAGTGTGGGATGAAGTTTCAAACAGAAAACTCCAGAAAGATGACCGTGATAATGTCGAACAACTTGATTGGTTTCCAAATCCCAGCACTTATGAATTGAATCAAGAACACAAATATTAGAAGTCAAACATAAATGTTGGAAAGAATGTGGAAGAAAATTGCAACCTACCTTGACCTGCTTGTCTTCTCCCGCTGAAAACAAATAAGGATGCCGTTCTGAAAATGCCATGCCACGAATGGGTCCAATATGCCCCGTAAGAGTAATTTTCAAAGCATCTTCTCTACCAACACTCGCCTTGGCCAGATCAAAAATCTTAATAACACGATCTGCCGCTCCAGTTGCAAACATATCATTGGTAGGGTCGAAGGCCACACTTCGGACCCATCCCAAATGGCTTGATAGTACAGAAGATAGACGCCACGGAGCATGCCATTTCGGTGTTGGAATTTTGGTGGATGAGGAGGATTTGGTCAATATTCGTTTTTTGGTGGAGGGGAGGGCTAAAATGTGTTGATTGCTATTATTAGAATTGGGTGTACTATCATTACTAGATTCACGATGGACAATTAAAGTACCCTTGGCATCAGAGGTGCGTGTTCCACGTAATCCCTTCAGTGATGCGGAAGATGAATTTTGAGTACCATCCTTTGGTTGAACGGCTACGATCTCACTCGAGGATTTTTTAGGTTTATTTTTTTTATTCGAGGCTTCTGCGATTCCCTGTAAATGAAAAGCATCTGATCGTAATTCATGCAAAATCTTCATTGTCATACTTCCCTTTTTACTTCCTTCTAAGGGTTCATTGGGATCAAAGGTTAAACCCCGTTGTTGTATTTTGCGTCTTAAAGCAGCCTTGTGGATCTTGGGATCGTGCAAGGGTGGTAAAAGGCTGGTAGGAAACGAGTCAGATGAATTTTGAAATAGAATGCGGGATCGTTTTAAGGAGCTTGAAGCGGAGAAGTGTGGCGGGAGTGTTGGTGTGCTTTCATTACTCATGTCTTTGATTTGATGCAACCACAACTAACTTTAATAAGTCTTGTTATCAACAATAGTCACGATGGATTGCGGTTGTGAGCCCTGCGAATTGATTTAATCTACGCAATTTGCAATATTACATCAACGTAGAAATAAAATCTCAAAATTATCTCATGTTGTAGCAGTCTCCTTATTAATGTAAATAAAAATGGTGGCATAGATATATGCAAAGTCAAAGATGTTTGAAGTTCAAGAATCACCAAGAAGAAATAAAAGAAAGCTACATATACCAACATATCCTGTCTCATTCAAATTATGACCAAGACATGAGATGGATGCTTTTTTTGCTATTTATCGAAGTGTTCAAGTCATCTTGTCAAGAGCATATATACTAATTATCTTCCTTTTTCATAATGAACAAATTCCTTTTCTCAAAAATAATTTAGTTAGTAAATAGTCATATTTTTTCTCTATTCAAGTTTCTTTCCTTTATTTCTCTTTTTCTCACGAGCAAAACGTTTCTGGTCTCCACTGCTCATCAACTTTACTCGCTGCTCTTCTCTCCACTCCTCTAGATTTTCCGGAACCCAAAGTTCTAATTTCAACATCCTTTCCCTTTCTTTTTCTTCTACAGCCTCCCATGCAATTTCACCGACATACATTCGAGTCATAATCTCTATTTCCTCATCTGAATACTTCAGCCCCCTCAAACGACGGAAATAAAATTTAAATCTCCATGCCAATGCCTTCATCATAATCCAAGGAAACTTAAGCACTTTCCAAACGAACAAATCTTTCATTGTGGGTTTGTGAAATCCAGCACCAAAGTCTGTAATTTCATGTACAATCACCTCCACTATCTTTCGCAATTTTTCTTGATCATCTTTCTTTTTATCCTGTTTGTTCAATCGGGCCATCTTTTTCGCCTGTCGATTACTTTCCTTCTTCCCTGGTTTCTCACTTTTGTTTTCTTCCCCAGCTTCTTCCTGTTGTTTTGCTAAAATCTCCAATGCCTTTTGTCGTACCTCCATGCTTTCTTTGGATCCACCCTGAGACGAAGTCCAATCTTCTACAGCAGCTCTGATCACATGGTTGGCGATTTGTTTCCAACGTTGATATTGGGCAGCATAGGTAAATACATTAAGAAGGATAAAGAGGAAAAAAATGATGAATCGGGCATCGCTTTTGGGTGCATATGAAAATAAGACGGAACTTCCATATTTTACAAAATATTCATCTGGTCTATCACGGAAAAAGTCATATTCTTTTTTCATTGTTTTGCTGGATAAAATTTCATGTGCTTTCTTGATTTTCTGCATGGTACAAAAAAATGAATGGGTGAGTGGTACGCGTTAAGATTGTAATGTCTTATAAATAGAAACCATTTAAAATCCAGGTTTATGGGATCTTATGGCTGATTGGCATAGGAATGCAACAGAAATATCCTCCAGCCTTCTAAACTTTTCAATGCATCAAGATACTTACCACAAAGCGTTCTTTGGCACCTTTACTTCGATTTTTGTCAGGATGCCAAATTCTACTCAATGCACGGAATTTTTTGGTAATTTCCTTCGAAGTTGGATTATCTAGATAATCAAGCTCCAAGATCTTATAACAATCAAATTCACCACAGAAAATATCTTTGGGATCATAAAACGAACCCCAATCTACATCCTCTTCACTTGCACTGTCATTTTCGACAGGCTTTGGAATCTCGGCAGTCGTATTTTCACTGCCTAATGGGGCATCTTCTGCTTTCACTAATGTTTTTGATTCCCAATTGATGATAGATTCCATCACCAAGGAAAGAAGCAAAAGAGTGCCTATCTTGGTCAGACGACCGAGGCACCGTTGAGAAAGGGACATCGTTACAAAACCGACCGATGGACACAGTGAGGTTAAGGATTCAATTTTTCAGTCTTTACCGTTTACGTCAAATTCATAGTATGGTTAACACCGTAGGATAAGCCGATGGTGCCCATGCAGCTTTAGTCGTCATTCTCATTTTAAACTTTAGGAGACATTTTACGCACTTTTACGCACTTTTATGTATATTTCTTTATAAAGTTTGGTTACGTGGTACATTAGCGACTTTTCGGATAAATAAATAAATAAATAAATAATTCATTAAAAACTATTACTAGCAGGCTTTTTAGTTGGTCTCCAAAAAAGGAAAAAAAACCCGGGTTTTTAAAATACTCTGTTCTTACCTTTGAACAGTTCAATAAGTGTGTGTTAAGTTACAATCAATCAATAGATCGATATGCCATTAAAGTTATTAAAAACTAAAACAGTGAGCTTATTTTACATTCTCTCATATTTCTATATAAAAGTATTCGGAACTTTATAAAAGAACAATTTACTCAAATACGGTGCGTCACCAATTTTCCATATCTTTCTTCTTTCGTCATCATATCATTGATTAATCACGTAATTTAAACATTCCCCTCAATCTGATTATCGTCAGTATCAG
>Ga0209092_10004164_pt1 | contig 12208 bp, 14 predicted proteins | sample FraStrMetagenome_FD_187446 | JGI IMG/M metagenome (GOLD analysis project Ga0209092, IMG submission 187446) | Marine eukaryotic phytoplankton communities from Arctic Ocean - Fram Strait ARC3M Metagenome (SPAdes) (version 2) | ecosystem: Environmental > Aquatic > Marine > Oceanic | place: Fram... | reverse complement strand
CATCAAAGTCTTTTCCTATTTTTGGAAGGGAAGAAACTTGATTACCAGAATTAACATATCCTAAAGCTTGTACAGTAAAATCATAAGAACAAGCCTCCATAGATGAGTCTGTAGTTATTCCAGCAAACATTAAGTCTTCATCTTTAATTTGAGGACCTTCTGAAAGTGATTCATTCTTAGTTAACTTTACTCTTCTTACTTCTTTAAATGAAGTAGGTTCTTCGCCCCAGTAAAGTAATACTGTTTCTCCAGCTAATCCATCAAATGCAGTAGATGAGTCATAAGTAACTAAACTTCTGTACCATGAAGCATCAGCTCCATCATTTTTTCTATCAGTATATAAGCTAAAAGAAAATTCCTTTTCATTATATACTTTTACTACAGCAAACATAGAGGTTAAAGTCTCTAAGCTCATTACGCTTGACTCATTGTCATTCTTTACATAATACCAGTTAATTTTTTCTCCAGCGTATTCATTCTGAAAGTTCCATCCACCTAATCCAGAATGATCAAGTTTACCTTGCTTTCCATCAGCGTATATTGAAGCATCTCTGTTGGTAATTAACTGACTAGTTACAGTATAGTTAGCAGCTGGTTCTGCTGCTGTAGATTGGGGACTTCCATCAGAACTGTAAGTGTAAATGATTCCAGTGTCAGTAGCTACAAATGTAGAACCTGGCGTAAGGAATCTAGGTAACTCAACAGTAAGACCATGGTATTGGTTTTGTGTTTGTTTCATTTTTATTAATTATTAGATTAGTTTTAATTTGTTAATTTATTGTATTATGCTTTAGGCTTGTTTGCCTGAGTTCTCTTTATAGAAAGTTCTTGATCTTTTCTAGACATAACGTCATTATGCTTTGCCATATCTTGATCTAAAGCTCTATTCTTAATTCCTAACTCTTTTTCAAGCTTATCAACTCCTTCATCATCATTATCAATATCTTCTACACCATTATCATCATTAAGTATCTTAAGTCTATCAGTTTCAGCTTTTAATTCAGCTATATATCTTTTAGTCTCATCTTCTTTTTCAAACTTCATTAGATCAATATCTTGTTCCTGCTTATCTTTCTGAGCTTGTTGCTCTTGTTGTTGTTGAAACTGTTTAGCTTGATCCTCTTGAGCTTTAGATTGATTCTCCTTCATAGACTGCTCATCCTTCTCAATCATTCGTTGAACTTCTCTCATGCTAGGAGAGTTGTATATTTTCATTGCGGTAGAGAAAGAAAGCATTTGGTTTTGTAATCCCATTTGAACCATACCATCTAGCTTTTGCTGTAACTGGTTGATTTCGTTGTCATTACTTATTTGAATAGAATATTCTTCTTCAGCAAACTCATCTCCATCAACTTCCATTAATTGACGAGTCATATCATCAGCCATGTATTGGAACTTCTTTGAAGAACCTTTCATTGCTATCTTAGCTGTCTCTATGAGCATTTGGAAACATCTTTTCTTACAATAGTCATGTAATGTGAATAACTCCTCTGTAATGTGATTAGATTGACTAACAGCTCTCTCTATTCCACCTACAGTTTCTCTATTCTCAGTCTGACCAAGTCTTTGTCTTGATACTCCAGTAACTTCATCCATTTGAGCTTTTGCAAACTCCATCATTTGGATATGTGTCTGAATAAAATCACCAACCTTTTGTTCTAGTATTTTACCAGTTGTATTACCTACTGATCCAGCAAGCTTTCCTTTTGCCATACCTCTCTGACCCTCTTTGAAACTATCTACTACAGATATTCCAGACTTACGGGCAAAGTATAGCCATTTAGTAATTGACCAGTCCTTAGGGATCTTAGCCACATCTAATTCAACTATAGAACCTAAATACTTACTTAAAGCTTCATTTACTCTGTACCATGATATATCATAAAGATATTGAAATGGCTTAGCTCTATCTACAAGTGAGACAGCTCTAGCTTCGTTAGTATTATATATTTGTCCAACAACTCCAGAAGAGTTGAAACTTGGTTGATCAACTTTGTTATATTGTATTTCTCTTGGCTTTATTTGAACGTAAATATCTTGTCCAATTTTAACTCCTTTCCACCACTGGTTAACCCAGTACTTGTCAACAGTCTCACCCATCTCTTTATTGGCAATGTATTGCTCATTTCTGTACTTAACTTGTTGTCTACCTAAATCATCAAAGTAAGTCACCTTGTAAATACATTTTTTAGATCTCCACATCATTCTAAGAACTCTAATGTTCCCATCAGAATCAGTATAAGTACCTTTGCCATTAGATCCATTCCATACTCCAGTAGAATCTAAGTGTCCATTAATAATCTCTCTATCAAGTAGCTCATAACCTGCAGCATCATCAATCTGCATGTTCTCACCATCAGCATCAAGGTTGGCGCTTCCAGTACTAGGAGTCTGATCCTCAAGCTTATCTATATCTTTAGATTTAAGATCAGCGTAGTAGTGATCTAATATTTTACCAGGACTCCAGTAATCATCTATAACAATAACGTCAGCATCCTCTAATAAATTAGAAGTTCCTGATCTTAATGTATATACTTTGTGTGGGTTTAATTTTTCGAATGTAACGTCACCATTTACTATATCAAACATGTAAGCTTCTTCAGCTCCTAATAGAGCGTCTTTAAATCCCTGCTGGAACTTAATCTTCATGTCAAGTGCTTGTATGTAGTGCTTCATTATAACATTAGCTCTCTTCTCTCTTATGTCTTGGTAGTCCATGTTGACATACTCAGCATAAGCTGCTAATTCCTTTTCCATATCTTCTTCAGATACACCTTCAGAAACTAACATCTCTTGAATCTTCATGTCAAGCATTTGCTTCTTTTCATCCTTTACTCTAGACAAAGTATTTGGGGAGGTAAGCTCAGCTGACCAGTCAAATTTCCTTCTCTTCTCTTCTCCTACTAATACATTTACTCTTGGAGTAATGATAGGGTAGTGCTGTATAGTATCGGGGATAAAATATTGCTCCATCTCTCCTGGATTCAACACTAACTTAAGATCCTTCATGTCCAGAATACCATTATATAGGTTCTGATTTATGATTTTATCTCTTAATTTTTTCCTTGTTGTTTCGCTAGATAAGTAACTATTGTTATCCGCCCAGTCTAAATGTTCTTTCCTCCACTTAAGCCCTTTAGCTTTAAAGGATAATTTTTGTTTTGGAAATGTTTTACTTGATGACATATTCTATTTTTTATAAAATTAGCTTATTATTCTCTATTTCTTGTTATATTCTTATAGCTTAAAAGGATCTCCATTTCCAGCTCCAAGATTACCTAGGACTTTCATCCAATTTTTATCTACAAACTCATCACCCATTAATCCTGTTGATGCTGATGAATTCTCTTCTTCTTCGTATTTATCAATGTATTTAGCTCTGTCCTCTCTTAGGATCATTACCATGTCCATTGCAGATATTCTATCCGTATTTATATCTGGATTCCAGGCTATACATTCTTTTATATAACCAATACTTCTTATCCTTCTAAGGTTTGGCACAGAACTCAGTCCTGTCTCACCAGTAGCTTCGTCAAAAACTTCAAGCTCATACTGAGACATCATCCATTGACGTTGCAGTGTTTTACCAAGTTTTATTACCTGAGCTGTTGTTCTAGTACCTTTAGATCTATTTCCATATAGAGTTGTCTTAACAATCTCCATGTCTCTTAGTATCTCTGGACTATCAGCCAACAAGTACAGTGCGTTGTTGTTAGAGAAGTATGAAAACAATCCCTTAAGGTTATTCTCATAGTTTGATTGTGCGTTATAAAAAGTTGTTAACCTAAGACACGTCTCATAGAACTCATCAGCCATGATAGGCCTTCCTGTGTACTCTGCCACAATTTTATCAGTCCATAAATCAAAAATAATGATACTAGCCAAAGAACCACCAACGGTATAATCATTGTCAATTGGATCAATACCACCAATATACCTATTGCTAAATACTTTACCATCTCTATCTTTTTGAGGCATTTCAAATAATTCTATTGCTCCGTCAGAATTCCCTCCCTTTACTATATACGGATACTCCCTAATTGGAGTTAAACTTAAATCTGTATTCCATACAACTTCACCCTTTGAGCCATAAGAAAGTTTACCTATATAATGACTGTCAGTAAATGTACTGATCTGTGGCATTATTTCTTCTAAGTAATCTCTTAGATCTGCTACAGGAAAGGCTGTACCTTCTGTACGCATGATAGCTTCTTGAGGAGTTATTGGCTCCTCTGCTTTCTTTTGTATGATTGCATTAGTGTCACTTGATCCGTACTTAACTTTAGATCTCTCCTTGTTAATCTGTATCATTGCACCTATAACATCACTGTTACCATCCTTATCAAACTTACCTTTATAGTTAAGGTATGTTCCAAAGAAGAATGCGCATTGCCCTTTACCATTAGTATTCTTATCGAATACATTAGGTATAGAGTATATATTGTGTCCAGAAGAGTTGTAAAATATTTCTTCTAGTCCTTCGAATGCTGCACCCTCCACACCACCTGTACCACCTGCCATCATAAATCCAAATGCAAATCCAGATTCTTCTACTGATGGTCTAGCAATACCCCATGCTGTTAAGAAGTCATCAAATTTACCTGCTTCCTCCCACAATACTAAAGCACCCCTTTTACCACGGGCCTTCTGTGGGTCATTCTTTAATGTTACTCCCATCACCTCATTCAAGATACCTACTTCAGTACCTGTCTTTGTATCTTTCCTACCCATTCTCCAGTGCATGTCATTAAGGGAATCCTTTAATGTTCTTACTCTTGGAAATGGAGTATTGGTGGCACAGAAGTCTATCACTGAGATAAACTTATTTAATATACCATCCTTTGTCAAATATTCTTTTTCATTCGCAATAGCAAATGACTTTACTTTTTGTTTTGCCTTTACAGTATCACCTAGTATAAAGTTCTTAGCTAGCATTGTAGATGCCTTTACAGAATATCCACAACCCCTTCTTTTTAAGTTAGCTCCGTGCATACCTGCTGCTCTTGCTATCTCTACATAATGAAAGAACCAGTAATCTGCATCATATACATAAGGAAATGCCTCAACCCTATCTGCTCTCTTAGTTCCTTCTATTACTTCTGTTCTAAGTAAAGGAGCATAGTTTAATTGAAAGTAGTATGTTCCTGGTATCCATTCACCATCAGACTCTCTTACGTATCCTTCTCTACATCTTCTAGATTCTTCTGCCCAGAACTTATAATAGTCTGAGTTAGGATTCTTATTAGGAAACAACTTAGTATAACAATTGTTTCTTTCAAAATGTCTTGCTGCTGGCCTAAAGTAATCCATATCTTCTAATATATGTGGATTAGCTAAATCAACTGCTATCTTTCCGTCAGCAGTAGGCTTCCTGTTAGGGGAGAAACTGTCTTCAGAGTTATCAGGTCCAAATGGGTTATCCCACCTAGTTAAGTCCTTAGCGTATGGCCTGTCTGGAGCTGAAAGATTTTGTATAAACATTATAGAATCTATATACTCTAGCAAGTCATTCTTCTCTTCATTGGGAAGGGAGTCTAAAAGCTCATCAGTAAGTTTGGTCTGATATTTATTGAATGTCCTGTGGTTCTCAGTCATTATATACCTAGATCATCAAACATTCCCACAGATGTATTACCTGATTGCGCCTTTAAAGCTTTTTCTTTTATAATCTCTGCCTCTATATCATTAAGTGCCTTAACTAATTTAGGAACTTCTGCTACAGCTTTGGTAATTGCATTAATAGCAAATACAGGCTTATTTGTTCTTACGTCTCTTTCATTAGGATCTATCACTTCAAGGAAATGAGATATCTTCTCTACTACCCCTCTAGTGCTCTCTAACAACTTTGTGCTCACTGTTTCTGACAACATAATGTATTTAGTTACACATGCGTCTATGTAATCTGGCTTCTTCCACTTAGGAAGGTCTAGATCTAAAACTATTTGATCATGCCTTTCTTCTTTATCTAAGATATGCATGTATTCACTTCTAACATCAGCCATAAAGAAAACATAACTTAGTTCTTTAGTAGCCATATACTTGTCTTTTGATTTATCATTCTTCCATATAGCACTAAACTCCTTAATCATAAGGGCTTGTGGGCTGAACTCAACCTCAAAGGTATTCGCATTTAACTGAAATAAATTCATTATTTTCTCCTATTTAATTCTTCTCTTCGCAAAGATACAAAAAAAAGCCCACTTAATCAAGTAGGCTTCTAACTATATGTGGGTTATACTTTAATCATTAAGCTTATTAACAGTTTCTACAGACTGCGCTAACTCTTCTTTAATGTTCTCATACCTTGTGTTTAAAGCCTTGTAAGATCTTTTTGCATACTTATTCTCTTTTCTTAGTTCTGCAATTAGCTCAGTCAAGTCATTATTGTCTTGGCTAATAAATCTTAAATCACTCTTTAGTTCTCTTACTTCTTTAATAGCTATAACTGTTCTTACAACTAAAGTTGTAAATAAAACTATTCCTGTTCCTAATAATACTTCTGTAATCATAATACTTCTTATTTATTTATTTATTAATATATTGCACATTCTGTAAGGATAACCATTCCTGCTGCACTTACTGCACTCTCTAAGGCTATTCTAGTTACTTTTGTTGGATCAATAATTCCTTCACCGTATAAGTATTCATACTCTCCAGTCTTGGCATTGTATCCTATTCCTTCTTCTGATCTATTAACTTCTGCCACAATGACGTCTCCGTTAGTCCCAGAGTTCTCTGCTATAACTTTCATTGGTCTTTGACATGCTTCTATTATTATATCAGTTCCTATTGTTCCTGGTACTAAAGATTTTGATGCATTTAATAACGCTAATCCTCCTCCTGGTACAACTCCTTCTTCGATAGCTGCTCTTACTGCACATAACGCATCATCAGCTCTATCACGCTTCTCTTTAGCTTCTACAGGAGAGTTAGCACCTACATAAAGTACTCCAACGCCTCCAGTTAACTTAGCTACTCTAGAGTTTAACTGTTTTCTCTCATGGTCCGAGTCAGCTTCTTCGATCATCTTCTCTATTACAGATGCTCTAGCAACTATCTTGCTCGCTTCCCCGTTTCCATTAACTATCACGGTACTCGTGTTCTCTACTGTAATACCTTCAGAACCACCAAACATCATCTCTTCTATACTGTCTTCCGTTATATGGTCTAGCGTTAATTGTCCTTCATCAGAGAATACTACACTATTAGTAACTATACCTATATCAAGTAATAGATCACCTCTAGTCTCACTAAAACCAGGAGCTTTAATAGCTACAGACCTTAATGCATTATGTACTATATTTACATTTAACTGTACTAATGCAGTACCATTTATATCTTCTGCTATAACAACTAAAGGTCTACCTAATCTCTTAGCTAAGCCCATTACTATAACTATCTTATCCATAGAAGTTATCTTACCATCATATAAGAAATACATAGGATTCTCTAATTCACAAGTAGTACCAGTTGGATTGGTAGTAGATAAAGGAGAGATGTAACCTCTGTCAAATTGCATACCAGTAACAACATCCACATAAGTCTTATGACTTCTTGAATCTTCTACTGATACCACTCCAGCACTTCCTACAGCTTCAAATGCGTCAGCTAGTAATTCACCTAACTCATTATCATTGTTTGCAGATATAGTTGCAACCTGTCTAAGCTCTGATCCTCCTAATTCTATATTAGTAGACATGTCTTTTAAGTTATCAACAACAACAGTAACAGCTTTATCCATATCTCTCTTTATATTGATAGGATTAGCTCCAGCAGCTATGTTCTTAACTCCTTCTGCAATTATAGCTTGTGCTAATACAGTTGCAGTGGTGGTTCCATCACCTGCTAAGTTACCTGCTCTAGATGCAACTTCCTTAACCATCTTTGCTCCAATCTCATGTAAAGGATTCTCTAAGTCTGATATAGCTTCTGCTACAGTAACTCCATCCTTGGTAACCTTAAGCTCTTGTTCAGGCTTATGTATAACTACATTCCTTCCTTTGGGCCCCATAGTTACTGATACGGCATTAGCTAGTATATCTACACCGTTCTTCAATTCATGAAGAGTATTCATTTCTACTTTCATACTTTTTTAGATATATATTTTAAGTTTCTTTCTGAAATAGCGATGTATTCAGTACCCTCTATAGTGATTAGGGGAACCTTTATTTCGCTGTCCTTTCTTACCTTTTGTGCCATTGACTCACTAAGCTTTACTCTAAGTGATTCGAAATCTATAACTACCTCAGTACCAACAGTTGCTTGTTGCACTTGTGGTCCAGCTCCCATTACTACTTGCTTCTCTTCGTAGTCTATTTGAGCTTCACCATCAAGTAATGCTGTAGCAAGAAGTAATCCTGACTCAGTTCTTACTCTATTTCTCTTTGAAGTAAGAAACAATGTGTTAAACATTGGCTCCACTCCTTTAGGTAGAGCAACTTCCTTTAATGATTCTTGATATAGTAGATCCTTAACCTCGGCTTCTGCTTCAGCTATCATACGCACGTCTTTCTTCTTTACTGTCCCAGATGAATTAACTTTATCTCTCTCAGTGAAGTAACTTGTAACGTCCTTATTGAATTCACTCTTATTCTTTTGTGCAGCAACATCTTGTTGAGCTTTACTTGTCTTTATTACTTTCTTTCCCATTTAATTTGTTTATTCTCCTATACATATAGTTACTTGCGTAAAGTTTACCTATGCATGGGATATTAAAGTTAGTTTTTAGTTCATTAAACTCTTCTTTGCTTAAATCTCTCTCTATTTCCATTTCTCCTGTAGTCTCTCTTATGAATTCATAAGGACTATCGAGTATTGCCTTAACCATATCTAATGATAGACCAGTCTTCTGTGCAATCTCCTTCATCTTAAGCTCCTCTGCCTTATTTGCTTTCATTTATCTCAAAGTTAAACACTAGTTTGAATCCATTTGAATCTGGCCTCATGTTAGGTATTAATGCTGGAAGTATTTTGTTCTCTTTAGACAAAACTTTCTTCTTCCTTAATGTGGTGAGTAAATTGTTAAATACTCCGCTCTTCATCCCTCCAAGATCAGCTCTGACCTTATTTCTTATGTCAGATGAGAACAACAACTTATGTATATGCTTCTCATTGCTTATCTCCTTAGACAGCTCATGTCTGTAATAAAGAAGAGTAGCTAATGCTTCTGTCTCTTTATTTGCAAGCTTGTGATAAGGTTTTAGGAATTCAAGCCAATAAATAAACATGCTTCTGCCGTTAGTCTCTATTGTTTTTATGCTTATATTCTTCATTTGATAATTTAGTTAGTACTATTATTAAAGATGTCTTACCTTCATAGGCATAAGCCCAGTAATCCATCTCTGCTTTATACTCAGGATCTACATCTGAGTTATTATAGTCATCAATAAGATAACCATACATCTCTACAGTCACGTCAACGTCTTCTTGCTCTTCAAAAAGAAATTTAAACTCAATACTCTCTACGTGTTTAAGATCTATCATCTGTCGGTGTGTCTAAATGTTTCTCACCGTGAGTTTCCTCGTATTTCTCTTCCCACTCTTCTATATGTAGCTTTTCCATCTCTGTGTTACTACATACTACACAATAATCAGTTGTAACTCCATCTTGAGTACCATTATTGAATCTCACTGTCTTAATGTGCAAACTTCCACAAGTCTTACATGATATAACAGGAACATTATTGTAATTGTCTTTTTTAGTTATCATTTTATCTTCTAGTTTTAGATCTTCTATTGTTTCAGTGTCATACACTGGGAATGGAGAGTAGCTGTTTGCCACTTCTCTTCTTTTAATCTCTTTACTCAGTTTTGTCTGTTTCATATTGATTCCATTTGTTGATTGGGCATGATGACAATGGTGATCTTGTCTTAGCTGCTAATACACAACCACATTCACCACATCTTCCTGACTTAAGCTTACTTGGGCATACATTACATATACTCATTCTATCTCTAGACATATCTTCTATCTCTTGGTCAGCCATATTAAGCTTTTCCTTGACTAAGTTGGCAAACCCTTCTTTAATCTTCTTTATCTCTAGTTTCATAGTTCTTTATTATTAATTCTGCAAATATACAAATACTTTTCTGTATAAAAAAGGATCTTGAGTAAAACTTTTACAAAAGATCCTTATTATTTTACATTATCACCCAGTCAGTAGCAAACAAGTCAGCATTAGAGGGCTGCCATGCGAATACTTCGTTATTTGGATGAACCATTGATATTTGGTTAGAATACGACACTGTATCATTAGATTCATTTGGAGTTGAAAGATATCTCTTTACAAACTCATCCTGTACCTTATCTGGTAAGGATTCCACTGATGCTATTTCTGTTATAGCTATATCACCTGATATATGTGAGAAGATGAAGTGTCCACCTTTAGTTTTCCAACTTCTTCTGTAGGCCATGCCTCCAATACTAATAGCTTCTATTGCCTCTCCAAAGCTTCCAGCCTCTTGCTTAGTTTTTCCTTTAGCTTTTGCTTTCTCATTAGCCTCAATGAACTCAACCATTAATGGCTCACCAAAGTCTTGGCCATTATGCATTGCGTGCTCTAATGCTGTTGCTATAGCGTCTGCCATTTCCGAATCTGTTGCGTCACTCTTAATCTTAATCATCTCTCTGTCTTTTAAAGTTAGTAATTATTCTCTTATACAAAGATAGTGAACCTTATTGGATCTGGAAAGGAAAAGTAGTAAAAAGTTATTAACTAAATAAAAAAAGCCTCACTCCAGGACGGAATAAGGCTAATTTTCGTGAAGAAATACGAGCACACGTATTGTCTTATATAATATAAACAATTAAATAGTTACTTAACTAAAAGATACAGCAAGTCTTCTACCTAATTTTAAGTTAGATATATCGCTTTGTTTTGAATTACACTTAGATGTATGCAGTGATCCTTTACGGTTTATTTTAATTAGCTGCTAAACACTTTTTTAGGGTTTCCATCCTATTTGCTAATCCTATCACACACACCCTTGATTCATTCGGGAGCAATTGACTTTCTTTCTCATACCCTTCGTAAACTAAGATTTGCCTTGCTATACAAATTACTTAGCTTGTAAACTTCTTTCATGAGAAAGATTCTATGATGCAAAGATACAACCAATTATTATATCTGGCAACATATACTATAATAACTTTTACAGTTTCTTAATAATACCTTTAAATTCTTCAAGTGATTTAATGAACCCATCGTACAGTATAACCCCATCCGTAGTAAAGCTTTGTGATCCTTTTTTAATTGTAAATAGACCCTTCATAAACATCTCAACTGATATGTTCTGGCCAAAGCCTTGTCTCTTAATCCAGAGTCCATATTCATCGCTAAATAAAAATCCAGCCTCTTTTAACACATCTTTGTAATTCATAAATACAAAGATAGTGATAATAACCTTAAGAGTGAGGGAAAATAATTTTTTTTTAATTTTTTTTTTAAAAAAATATAGTCGAGCGTGGGATAAAATGCTATTCATCCCCTACCCTTTCTATGTATTGGAGGATAGGGTACTTGATTATGAGTACTTCCCTACCGCAAAGGCACGTGCGTCAGCCTACATGACCACAATAAATTTATAATTATGACTAATTACAGAGAAATTACTAATGAGCAGACTGGCGCAACTGAGTACTTATTTAACGCTACATTGACTAATGTGGGGGAAAAGACCTTGACTAACAGCAATGGCAAAGAGTACAAGATTGTGGGTCTTAAGTTCAATTTACCTAATGGTGGTATTGAGGTTGAGCGCACTGCAATGTGTTTTGCATCTAACTACAACTATGGTGTTGAGGTTGGTACTGCTTACTTGACGAACTTATCTTTTGATGCACAAGGTGCACCACAGATTAGAATGAGTCACTTGTCTAATGCTGACAGAGCTACTGCTTCTGACTTCGCTGGTTTGGCGCAAGTTAAGGCAACGGTTGAGTCTGATGGCTTACTATAATGAGAGTTATGACTAGCACCCTTTCACGGGGTGTTAGTTTCTTTTCAATTTTTGTCAAAGCTAATATGAAATGTCATTCCCTGACAAAACTAATATGAAATGTTAATCCTTGTCACAGCTAATAGGCTTTGCCAAAGCTAATATAAGATAACATATTGATTGTTAGAGGGTAAGAGTGTAGATAAATGTAGTTAAGTGAGGGATAAACAATTTCCCCCCTTATTCTACTAATATTACACAACAATAATTT
>Ga0209092_10004163_pt1 | contig 12208 bp, 7 predicted proteins | sample FraStrMetagenome_FD_187446 | JGI IMG/M metagenome (GOLD analysis project Ga0209092, IMG submission 187446) | Marine eukaryotic phytoplankton communities from Arctic Ocean - Fram Strait ARC3M Metagenome (SPAdes) (version 2) | ecosystem: Environmental > Aquatic > Marine > Oceanic | place: Fram... | reverse complement strand
CCAAATTGTAAAACAAAACGCTAGAGTTTCAGGCGAAGGTTATGCTGATTTAGTAAAAGGAATAGTTGAAGTAATAGATAGTTTTTCATCTACAAAAGGATTAATAAACACAGGTATAAATTTATTTAATTTACCTGAAGATTACTATTTAATTGATAAAATTAATTATTATCCAAATGTTACAGCAACAGGTACAATAACTTTTGGTTCAACAGGAAATACTTTAGTAGATGCAGCAGCAAATTTTGTAACAGGAGGTCAGGTAAAATCAGGTCAGTTAATAACTAACACTACAGGTGGTGGTGTTTTTTCTGGAGGAAGTGCTTTTGTAGTAAGTGTAGATAGTGAGACTCAATTAACAATATCAAGTAATGATTTTTTATCAGGAACTTTTGGAGGTACTAGTTACAGTATTGTAGCTACAACAGGAATTACAGAGGTTGAAAGGGTTTCTCAAAATAAAATATTTTATTTAAATTCTTCTCCATTAACAAGTCCAGGACTTACATTCCCTGCATACGTTTTAGGTGGTGCAAATAATATTAATTTAGGAAATACTGTTACAGTTTATCCTGAAACTATAACTACGGCAGGAACACTTGTATCTCAATATATTAGATACCCTAAAGACCCAAATTGGACTTATTTAAACATTATTACTGGTGGAGACCCTAGTTTTGATGAAACAGCAGCTGATTATCAAGACCTTGAACTTCCTTTATCTGATGAGCCTAATATTGTAAATAAAATACTACAGTATGCAGGAATGTCAATAAGAGAAGCATCACTGGTTCAATTTGGAAAAGCAGAAGAAAACGAAGCAACTCAACAAGAAGGATAGATTATGGCATATTTAACAGATTATCAATATTACGAAAACAATGGAGACCCAAACACAGAAGATGCAAATTGGGGTTCATATCAATATGTAACATTAAATGATATTGTAACCAACTTTATGTTAATGTATGTTGGAAATGACAAACTAATAAATAATGTTGAACGATATAATATAATATTTCACGCTAAAAGAGCTATTCAGGAATTAAACTATGACTCTTTAAAAGAAATTAAAATACTTGAATTACAAGTTTGTGATACGTTACGATACGTTTTACCACAAGATTATGTTAATTGGGTTAGAGTTTCTTTATATAAAAACGGAACGTTACTTCCATTAACAGAAAACATTCAAACAAATTGGAGTGATGCTTATTTACAAGACAACAATTGTAGAATATTATTTGATCATGATGGTAATATACTAAAGCCATCTACATCAACTTTAGATTTGCAAAGAATAACAGGTGGTAAAAAAAGTATATATCTAAATGAGCAAAGTTCTTACAATGGTCAAGAAGGATATTTTTATAATGGAGTATGGTATTTTGAATACGCTGTAGGTGGTAGATATGGTTTAAATACAGAAACAGCAAATGCAAATCCAACTTTTAAAATAAATAAAAAAGGAGGAGTTATTAATTTTAGTTCTGACATGGCAGATGAATTAGTGGTTCTTGAGTATGTATCAGATGGTATGGAAGGTGGAGTAGATTCAGAGATAAGCGTTAACAAGCTTTTTGAAGAGTTTATTTATTCATATATGAAGTTTGCAATACTTCAAAGTAAATATGGTATACAAGAGTACATTATAAATAGAGCTAGAAAAGAGAAAACAGCTCTTCTAAGGAACTCAAAATTAAGATTGAGCAATATACACCCAGGTAGATTATTAATGAATCTAAGGGGGCAAAATAAGTGGATAAAATAATATGGCTAAAATTCAAAAGAACTTTGTTGCAGGAAGAATGAATAAAAGCATTGATGAACGATTAGTTCCTCAAGGTGAATATATTGATGCTTTAAATGTAAGATTAGGTTCTACGGAAGGAACAGAAGTGGGAGCTGTAGAAAATTCTAAAGGAAATACAGAAGTCGTTTCATTAAACTTTAAAGGAAGCCCATTAAGCTCGGAAGCAAAATGTATTGGAGCTTATGAAGATGGTGCTAATGAAACTATTTATTGGTTTGTCAATGATAAAGCTAATTCACTTTCTTCAACAGGGAAAGTAGATTTAGTAGTATCATTTAACACTAGAACATTTGTGTTATTCTATCATTTAATATCAACTTCGGTTTTAAATTTTGATTCTGATTTCTTAATGAATGGAATAGATTTAATTGGAGATTTATTGTTTTTTACGGATAACTTAAATGCTCCAAGAAAAATAAATGTAAAAAGAACTTATTTAAAACCAAACTCATTTACTACAGTTGATCAATTAACTGAACAAGATATTGGTGTTATTCTTGCTCCTCCTTTAAATTCCCCTAAAATAGAACAATATCAATTAGGTGGTGGAGAAAATTACATGGAAGAACTTTTATTAAGTTTTGCATATAGATGGCAGTACGAAGATGGAGAGTATTCAGCTCTTTCACCATTTAGTCAAGTAGCTTTTACTCCAGGGCCTTTTCAAATAAATTATCAAACTTATGATAATGATGCTATGCTTAATCTGTATAACACTACAGATATAACATTTAATACAGGAGGAAGAAATGTATTGGATGTAGATGTTATATTTAAATTTAGCACAAGTCAATCTGTTAATGTTATAGAGCGATTCAATAAAGTAAATGAAGGTTGGTTAGATGGCGTTGAACAAACACTTTCTTTTACGAATAAAAAAATATTTACAACTTTACCAGAAGAACAATTATTAAGACTTTTTGATAACGTTCCTAGAAAAGCTCAAGCTCAAACCATAATGGGCAATAGATTAATGTATGGTAATTATATTGATGGCTACAATATTGAAAACAGTCAGGGTAAAGATATTTATTTAGACTATAATTTGTCATTAATTGCAGAAAGTCTTTCAGCAGAAGAAATCGATGGGGTTCAGGAAGTTGCTGAGTATAGTATAAACGGAAACGTTAATGTTGTTAATGGAAAAGTATCAATAGACTTTGGTGGATTAGATTTAATTGAAGGCTCTCAAATAGGTGTTGAATTTGAATTTGAAAACTCTCAATTTAGTGGTGATCCTTCATACGCAGATGGTACAGAACCTGAAAATAGTTTTACAAGAACTTTTCTTTTTAATATACAGCAAGATTACGCAAGTGTTTATGCATTAGCAATTAGTCCTGAGTTTCAAAATGCTGTTAGTGATTTTGTTGCAATAAATGATTCTAGCTGTTTTACTTTCTGTACTGCAAATTGTACATCAGGAACTAGCTTAACAGACTTATTTAACTGTGGTATTACTTCAAAAAATGAATGGGTAACGGTTGGATTTGGTATAACAGCATCTCCTCAGGGTATTTTAGTTGAGGCAACTCAAGGTAGTGATGTAATAGGATTTACCTTACCTGCTATTAAATTTGAGCAATATGACCAAACTCAAACTCCTCCGACACCATTAGGTGTGTTCGCATACGAATATCTTACATCAATAGATGCAACAGGATTATATGCTAAAGACAGTTCGAAACAAACGCTACATAGTAATAGAGATTATGAAATTGCTGTGGTTTATATGGATGATTATGGAAGAAGCACTACGGCTTTAGTAGATACAGAAAATACTGTATATATCCCATGTCAAAATTCCGTTACAAAAAACAACATAAGAGTAGAAGTTAATAATTATCCACCTTATTGGGCTACTAAATATAAATTCGTTATAAAAGAGTCTAAGGGATTATACAGAACTATTTATTCTAATATTTTCTTTCAAGAAGAAGAAACAGGTGTTACTTATTTTAAACTTGAAGGAGACAATAGAGACAAAGTAAAAGATAATACTATCTTATATGTAAAGTCAGATACTAATGGGCCTGTTTTAAATTGCGCAAAAACAAAAGTTTTAGGTTTTGGAGTAGAAATAGATGATTTTCTTTGTGATAAAGATGCAGATGGGACTGTCATAGAAGGAACATGTGGTCAGTTTGGAGGGACGTATATGCAATTGAAGCCAACAGGTTTTGCAGCTGACTATCCTCCTAATGCATTTGTTGAACGAGAAGGTAAATGTAAGGGTTCATATTGTATTGCAACAGCAGGTACAAATATTGAAAACCCTGATTATGGAGACCCAGGTGAATTAGAATACGAACCTTTTAGTATTCCTGCAGGAAGTCTTGTTAGGATTAAACTAAGAGCAAACAGAAACAAAAGAGGAAGTAAATGTGGAAGTCGTACTTATGAGTTTGACAAAAGATTTACTGCAGGAAATGACTATGATAGTTTATATGATTTTATTCAAGGAGACAATATTGATTTAACAAATGGAGTAACAACAGGTTCTGATGATACTATCAACGTTGTATCATTTGATAGTCAATTATATGCTTATCCTGTAAATAGTAATCCATTTTTGGGGCCAATTACTGCCCCTGGTGGTCATGGACAAAATGTTATATTCTTTCAAGAAGATGCGGTAACAGGTAAACAATATTTATCGTTTAGAAACGGAACTCCTACTTGTGGTTCACCTAATAAAAGAAATTCTTGGGGGGATGTATTGGTAGAGGCGCAAAGAGCCACTAGTTTAATGGTATTTGAAACAGAACCTTTAGATGCTAATGATGAGTTATATTATGAAAATGAACAAACATTTGATATAGTAGATGGTTTTCATTTGTCAGGAGATTTAGATGCTGACCAAGATCAAACGTTATTACAGCCTGCTATTGTTGATTTAACATTCTTCAATGCTTTTACCTTTGGAAATGGGGTAGAAAGTGATACGGTTTTAGACGCTTTGATAAAGCCTGTTCTTGAGTTAGGAGAAAAAGTAACATCAGTATCTGAAGAACAATACAAAGAGTCTAATAGATTTGCAGATGTAACTTATAGTGGGGTATTTAATCAAGAGACTAATTTAAATAAACTTAATCAGTTTAATTTAGCCTTAGCCAATTTCAAGACACTTGAAACAGCTTATGGGCCTGTAAGGGTAATGCACTCTAGGCAAACAGATATACTTGTTTTACAAGAAGATAGAATATCATCCTTGCTTGTAGGTAAAAATTTATTGTCAGATGCAGCAGCAGGTGGTGCTATTACTTCAGTACCTGAGGTTTTAGGAACTCAACTTGCTAGAGTAGAGGAGTTTGGGATTAGTAATAACCCTGAAAGTTTTTCTACATATGGAACTGATGTATTTTTTACAGATGCAAAAAGAAGTTCTGTTCTTCAATTAAAAGGTAGTGGGGCAAAAGGAGATACAGGAGGTAGATTAGGAGTTATTTCTGAAGTAGGAATGAGGTCTTGGTTTAGAGATTTATTTGTAGATTCTTTTGAAACTCAAAAATTAGGAGGATTTGATCCTTATATGAATGAGTTTGTATTAAGCTCTAATGATATCTTAATACCTCAACCCATAGATATAAGAGAATGTGGTTATAGTTTGATTTTAAGTCAATTACTTACACCTTATACTCTTGAAATAGATTTAACAACGATAATAGGTAATGTTGTTTTTGATTATGAAATTACAGGTTCTGTAAACATAAAAATAGAATGGGATGGTAATGTTGTAGTTAATCAATCTGTTACAGGTAATGGTTCTGTTAATTTTACTAAAACTACAAACAATCCTACTAATGCAATAGTAATTTTAACACCTGATTTATCTGAAGGAGTTCCATCTGTAGAAATGGATTTTAACTGTCCACAAGCAGCTTTAATAACTGTTAAAGAAATAGTCATTAATTTTGCAGGAGAGGCTAGTGAAACTACCACATGTAGATACAGGTGGTCTTTAGGAACGGATTTAAGTCCTTATAGCACTAACGCAGTAACTCTTGAAGATGATGGTGTTTCGTTGTTTGCAGAGCAAACAGGACAGTCTTCTTTTGGAACTTTACCTGTGCTTGGTTCGCTTGTTACGATGAAAAACAGACAAGGAGCAGGACAGACATTTCAATTTGATCCAACATCAGATAAATTTAAATACTTAGTAACTAATACAAATTATAATGAAGCGGACATAAATACGTTGATTCCATTATTAAACACAGCTACACCAATCGTAGGTAGTTTCCCTGAATATTCAGCTAGTTTTACATATAACTCACAATCGGATTATATATATTTAGTTTGGGATTTAAGAGAGCCTACTTTATTGCAAATGTGTTATGATGTTGCAAGTCCATCAGAGGCTTGTTGCAACTGTATTGAGCCGCCACAACCATAAAAATATAATATATGCCAACTTTAGTAAACAAATACATAGATTCACCAATTTTCGGAACAGCAACAGCTGTATTCGATGATATTAATTTAATAAACAAATCAGTTGATGGAATATATCAATATAATGGTGAATACAGAAACCAATTAAATGGTCTTTTAGGCCCTTTAATTATTTGTGAAACCTGTGGAATTCCATGTGGGACAAACATTAATCCTCCAGGTGGTGGGCAAGGCGTGTATCAATTAGAGTTTGATGCAGGAACTACAGCTGCAGACACAGGTGCGATTCTGATATATTTTAATCCACAAAGTGTACCTGATGGCATAAGAGTGTTGTTTAATGGGGTTTGGTATAATACACTTACCTCTCCAACTAATGGGTATAGACGTTCAACAAGTGGCGTTCCAAGCTCTTTTACTATGTTAGGAAATGTTGGTAATAATTGTTTACCTGCTTTACCAAACACAACAGCTTATACGTTTTATGATGGTTTTTCATTAGGTACTTGGGACGTTGGTAGTCCTTCTCCTCAAAACTTCACCTTGAATACTGGTGATTATGTTGGGGGAGGTTTGAATGAGTATAGTTTATTGGTGATACCAAAAACAACAGCTACGCCAGGGATTGTTCAGGTGCAGGTATTAGGGCCTTGTGCTACTACAGCTTGGGACATTTCTGTTTCTTGTCCTCAAGCATTACCTCTTTTTCAGGCAACAGCAGTAGGCTCTTCAACAAGTTGTGTTGCAGCTACAACTACGTTTTATTTTGCTAGATTTCAAAACCAAGGGAATGCATTTCCTGAGCTTAATAATTTTGTTTATTCTGATCATGATGGTGCAAATCCAGTTTCTAATCAAAACTATGTAATGGATAACAATACGGTAATAACTACGGTTAACGGAGTGGTTACAGCAGTAAACTCATGTACATAGCAATATGTATGATGAGTGTGAACAATATAAATAACAAATAATAATGCAAGATTATACATTAACATTTAGTGAATCAGTAAAAGGATGGCCTTCTTTTTATAGTTACATGCCTGATTGCATATTGGGTATGAATCAATATTTATATACTTTTAAAGGGGGTAGCTTATACAGACACAACACAAATGAAAGAAGAAACAACTTCTATGGAATTGATTATGATTCTACACTAACAGGTGTTTTTAATCAAGAACCTACAACTGTTAAGGTTTTTAAAACTATTGAACTTGAAAGTGATGATTCATGGGATTGTTCTATAGTTACTGACTTAGGTAGTGGCTTTATGGATGAGACTTATTTTGAAGAAAAAGAAGGAGCTTGGTTTGCTTTTATAAGAAGAATAGGAGGGTCTCAAGATTTTAGACAAAGGTCTACTCAAGGAATAGGTGGTTTTCTAAGTACATCAGGAGCGTCACCAGGTATAATAACTCTAACGTTCTCAATATCAATAAGTTCTATTGTTAATTATGGTGATTCTGTTTTTTATAAAGATGGTGTTACTCTAAAAGAGGTAGGGCCAATAACAAGTATAAGTTCTGACAGAAAAACCATTCAAGCAGATGCAACAGATTTATTACCAGTGGGTTCAGTTGTACCATCTGGAGCGTATATTTTTACAACTAAAAATAGTGTTGCTGAATCTTATGGAGCTACAGGTTATTATATGGAGTTTAAATTAACAAACAATAACACTAGTGCTGTAGAATTATTTACTGTAGATTCAGATGTCTTTAAAAGTTTTCCTTAAAAATCGTATCTTTGCGTAAATGAAATTTACTATAAGAAAATTAAATAAAACGGATTACGATAACATCTTAGTAAAATGGTGGAAAGATTGGAGATGGACAGCACCTCCAAAAGATTTTTTACCAGATGATGGAGAAGGAGGTTTTATTGTATATGATAATGATATTCCTGTTTGTGCAGGATATATATATATAACAAATTCTAAGGTTGGATGGTGTGATTGGATTATATCTAATTTCAACTACAAAGACAAGACAAATCGTAAAGAAGCTTTAGATGAATTAATTAAAATATTAACCCATACTCTTAAACTTTCTGATTGCAAATATTCTTATGCATTAATAAAGTCAGATTCGCTAATTGAAAGGTACAAAGAAAATGGTTATATTGAAGGAGACAAGTATACTAAAGAAATGATAAAAAGATTATAATATGGCAATGTTCACAACAATAGCAGCAGCAACTATAGCAGTAGGAGGTCAGGCAGCAAAAGGTTTTATGGCAGCTGATGCCTCAAAAGATGCAGCTAGACAAGCAGGTAGACTTAATATAGAAAAAGAAGAGTTGGAAAAAGAAGCAGTAGCTAGGTTAGAAGCCAACTACTACGATGCAGTTAGAGCAACAACAGACGTTTATGACAAACAACTTCAGACTGCAAATGTAATGGGTTCTCAAATTGTTGAAGCAGCTCAAGAGGGAGACCAAAGAGGGGTTAGTGCAACAGCTGGTAAGGTTAAGTTAGTTGGTGATGCTACTACAGGTAAAATTGCTGACAAGTATGCTGAACAAAAGATTGATATTGACATGAAACGTGCTGAAGCTAGTGAAACAGATGCTGCTAAGATTGCGCTTATGTTTGATGATAGAGCGCAAGCAGCAGGAGTAAAAGCTGATGCATTAACAGCACAAGCAGACGATTTATCAGGTCAAGCTACAAACGCCTTTATAAGTGCAGGTACTTCTGCGTTGAGCGCAGGTGTAACGGCTTTTGGAGGATTTGCAGGTGGAGAAAACGCCATGGGTAAAGCAGCAGATGCAATGTCTAAAAGTTCAGGAATAGATAGAGCAGAAGCTTTAAAACAAATTCAAGCAGGTAATTTTAGTAATAGTGAATTAAGCGCAATTAGAAAAAGCGGATCAATACCTTCAGCAACACCAACAACGCCTACACAAAATGCAGCTGCTCCGACTTCAATACCTGGATTTGGTAATGTTGATTTAAATCAGTTATCTGCTTTTGTAGAACAACAGAATGCTCAACAAGCAGAAGCTCAAGCCGCAAAAGACTATGCTGCGATGAGTGGGCTTGAAAAAGCAATGTTTGATATACAAAAAGGAACAATGAGTTTGTTTCCTAATGGACAAAACCCTTTGGGCAATTTAGGAGATATATTTAAATTTTAGATAATAAGATATGGGTAATGCATTAGAAGCAGCAAAGTTTTCAGTTCTACAAGGAAACACAGGAGTAGCAAATAAAAAAACCACACTTGCAGCTATTGACACAGGAATGGCTGATGTTAAAGCTTGGAAAGATAGTATTGATGCTGAGAGACTAAAGCTAAAAACAGACACAGCTGATAGATTTAGGGAGGCTGAAAAAGATGCTAACGATAAGATTGAAGGATTAGACCCATCTAATAAAACTGAAAGAGATATTATTATAAATGGTCTAGCTGATTACAAAGATCGTCTTTATGGTAATATGAATATGGTAAAAGCAGGTATGATAAAGCCAGAAGATAATATTATTTTCCAAGCAAATGGAAAACAGTCTTTTGAAATTATGTCTACTAATGTAAAAAATATTGCAGCTGAAAACAAATTAACTTTAGAAAGAGCTAGAGGTGGTTATTGGCCTGATGAAGAAGGGGGTGCAGATGTTTTTCATGACCCTAAATCTATGGGATTTGAAGCAGCTCTACAAAGAATTCAAAGTACTTTAACTAATCCTGAATTTACAAAAGTTAAGTTTGGTGAAGATGGTATGGGAACTGTTGAGTTTTATGAAACACAAGTTAATGAAGCAACTAAGATAAGAGAATTAAAAAGAGATAAAGATGGGAAACCTATTCCTTTACCTGGAAAATCTGGTATAAGTTTATTGGCTTTTCAGCAAGGGCGTAACCAAAGAGCCGATTATTTTAATTTAAAGACTCAAACAGAAAAATTAACTAATTCAGATTCTGCTTTAGGAAGGTCATTTGATGTGTTTATGAAAGACCCTCAAAATAAGATGTATGGTAATATAGAAACTTACCAAGCAAATAATCCACAAGTTAAAGAATTAATAGAAGATGCTATAGGTGTAGCAACATCAACTGTTGAAAGAAGTATGAGTATACTTTCAGACAATGGCCCTAGATCAGAGCGTTCTGAAATAATGACTCCTGCAGAATGGGCAAGTGCGACAAAACAAGGAATAGACCTTAATGAAAAAATAAGTTATAGTTATGTTGATGCTAAGGGAAAGACTCAAACAGGAGAGAAATTTAAATATGTAGAAATAGTAGTTGGTGCAAACAATCAGATTGTTCCTAAATGGAGAGATGGTGACCTTGATGCGGCAGAGAAAAGTGCAGGTAGTAGTATATATGCGTCTTTAAGTAGAAAGCTCAAGGGAGGTACTAAAAGAAGCGAGTTTGATCCAAATAGCTCAGGTGCTTCTAACAATAGAGTAATTAAAAATGATAAGATTGGTAGAGTTGAGTTGTCTAAGAGAATGGCTTTAGGAGGAAGCAGCCAGACCTCAGCACTTGAAGAAATGAAAGCAAGTGGTTTATATACTGTTGAAAAAGGATTTAATGAGATTCTAAGCAGTAGTAAAGTACAAGAGTTAGAAGGGGAATTAGACAGCAAAGGTAATCCACGAAAGGGAGAAATATATAAAGTTCAAACTCCAAGGGGAGTAGAGGAGAGAATTGTATACCATACAGATGAAGATGGTAAACAAGTTTCTTTACAGGAAAGAACACAGCAAACTTTAGGTCTTATTATGACAAATCCAACTGAGACTAAAGATTTATTCAATACATATATAGGTGCAGGAAATAACTTTAATGAGACGTATGATGCAGGTAATTTCCTAGGTAACACCGTAAGTACTGGAAGCCAAGCTAAATTAAGTATGGATACTGTTGTTGAAGGTACAGGAACTAAGGCTGTTACATTATCCAATAGAATAACAGATGTTATTAAAGCTGCAGATGATGCCTCATATACTGGTGTTGACGAAGATTTGTTAGTTAAAGGAATGAAAGGCGCACTTAATGAGGCTTTAAATAAGTCTAATCAAAAGATTGATAACCTTGACGTAAGTTATGATGGTGACGATATAACTATAACAGGTGTAAACTCTAAAGGCAAAACAATAACCATTACAGGTAGTCAAGAAAGTACTGACAAAGAAGAAATGAAACTTGAGGTAAATGCAATTCTTAATCAATTCTTTCAAGCATTAAATTCAGATAAAGACATCAACGCTGGTGGGGCAGGGGCAGGAGTTAATTATAAGGATAAATAAAAATAAATAAAATGGATCCAGAAGTATTAAAAGACTTATACGAAAGAGCTACATCTCAAGGTTATAGCAAAAGCATAGAAGAATTTACCCAATTAATAAGCTCTGACCAAGAGGTTTTGGATGACAATTTTGATTATGTAAAAACCAAAGGATACTCAAAAGATATTTCAGAGTTTTCTAAATTAGTAGGTTTCGGTGAAAAAAAAAATCAAGTCGTTACTCCTTCAGATGGGGTCGAGGAAGTTACGGAATCCACTACAGAAACGGAAACACCGCTTGGGTCTTCGGATGGTTTAGAAGTAAACGTTGAGCAAACTGAAGAAGTAGTTGAAACAGCACCTATTGTAGAAGAAGAAGTTTTTATGCCTGATGCACCTAATAGAGAAGGTGTGTTAAATAATGAAGATGGCTCTGTATCTACTCATAAAATGAAGACCGAAACCGATGGTCAAGGCAATTGGTTTTCATTCCCTACAATATTTCAAAATGAAGATGGAAGTTTTGTTGACATGTCTGAACAGGCAGAACAAGATTGGAATTCTGTATATGAAGAAGCTAAAAAAAGAGGTGAGGTTATAGATTTTGGTACAGATGAAAAATCAGCATTAGCATATGGTGAAGGTTCTTGGAAAGCTCCTTATAATGCCAACAAAAAAAACAAGTTACTAATTGATTCAGGACACTTAGCTTACAAAGAAGGTGTAGGTAAGAATGAGATGAGGATTGATATATCAGCAGAA
>Ga0209092_10004161_pt1 | contig 12214 bp, 9 predicted proteins | sample FraStrMetagenome_FD_187446 | JGI IMG/M metagenome (GOLD analysis project Ga0209092, IMG submission 187446) | Marine eukaryotic phytoplankton communities from Arctic Ocean - Fram Strait ARC3M Metagenome (SPAdes) (version 2) | ecosystem: Environmental > Aquatic > Marine > Oceanic | place: Fram... | reverse complement strand
GGGAGAAACGACCAATGTTGGATAAACGACCAGAATGGGACAACCAACCGACGAGGGACAGACGACCGAAGTGGGATGAACGACCATATTGGGATAAACGACCAACGTGGGATAAACGACCAACGTGCGATAAACGACCAGACTGGGATGGACGACCAGCGTGTGGTAAACATCAAATGTGGAACACACGACGATAGTGGGATACACGGCCAACGTCGGGTGAACGAACATCACGGGGTAAACGACCAAGGTATGATAACTCGCATAACTGGGTTATACAATCCCTCGGAGCAAACTTTTGAGTGCTATGGTGCGCTATGAATGTTTAGACATGCGTCCGTTCGGAATGTAAATGGTTGTTGGAGGGTTACCAGTTGTTATTGGAGGTGTACAAATGCCCCATAGAGAAACGTGGACAGTAGTACGGCGTGCTTGGGGGGTTACAAGTGTTTACCAGCGAGTTGTAAAGTGTTGCACAGACTGTAGGACACTTCGGTTTGGCATGGTACCAAGGACGCATCATTCTTTACCAGGCGCCTTTATATAGAAGCGCGACCGAGTTCTAAAACATATTGGCTCTGGAAAGTCTGGTGGCTCGTCTGGTGGCGGCAAGGGTGGAGGCGCGTCCCCGAAAGCCCCTGCGACAGCAACTGCTACGCCTGGCACCTGTAAGTCAACACAGCGCCAAAGACTTGCTTCGGGGATAGCCCTGTGTCGTGGGAAGCAGTAGCGCAATTGCCCCAGCGAAGGACGCGTAGATGGCAAGTGCACGGGCGCCACTACGTTCAGCTCCTGCAATACCCTGTTCGAGACGCTAGCTTGTCCTGCGCTGAAGCCATTCTGATCAAAGGCGTCCGCCCAATGACGTACCTCGAGTATAGTCTGTATGGCAGCCTGCACACTCGCCAATAATTCTGCGACGCCGACGTGACCGTTATCTGTGCGCACGCGCGTCTCCTGGTACGCCTTTTGCAAGAACACCTTGTACGCGGCGAACACGTGTGTATCCAAGACTTGCAATAACCACGTAAGCTTCGCGGGAACCAACAATGGCCAAATACGGACTGCTGAGCAAGCACGCCACACCGCTGGACCAAGGTGCTGCGGCGCGGCATCGAATAGTAGCAACGGTTGGAACGCAGACAAATATGGCCGCAGTGCCGCAGCCAGCCAGCGGATGAGTTGCCCAATAATGTGTTCGTTCACCCACGCGCTCTTGGCTCGCAGCACTCGCACGTTGGGTGCACACAAGGCCCGCACGGCCGCCAACTGAGATGCTGGTAGCGTGCGTTCGTTTGCGATTATAACCTGTGGTAGCACAAACTGTATTTCTGGGTTGTCACATACGAAGGCTACGTGTGTCAAGTACGCGCGCCGCGTCCATCGCGGAACGTTTTGAGCAGTGGTCGTAGACTTTGCAAGGAAGATGTTCCCGCTACCGTGGCCCTGGAACAAGCATATTGGTGTTTCGTCAAGGTTCACGCGCAACAGCGTCTTGCCAGCAGGCACGCGTGCCTGAAGGTGGTTCAGCCATTGCCACGCCGCGAACGCTTTGGCGCGCATAGTTTCGACTGGTATCTCCTCGCGAACTCGCAAACTACCAATGCGGCCATGCAAGCGCACTCTCAGTCTGGATGCGCGCTTCCGTGCAGCGCCACTGCTGCTATTCCCCCACGGCCTCGACGACACGTGATGTTTCAAGAAGTCTGGCCGCCTGAGCTCAAGCGCATCCAGCAACGCCGACGTACTAGGCGTGATACCTTTCTTGTTTTGTGTTGCCGCCCAAGTAACACCTGCCCATTCGTTCAAGCGTTTCATGGCAACTGCTAGCGCGTCTGGATCCAGCGGTGCACCCGCATCCGTCAACGAAAACAACTCGGCCATGTCTGCCGCCAAGTAATCGTCAACCACCAATCTCGTAAGCTCTGCATCATCGAGGTGTGCCCAATGCCGCTGGCGGTACACGGCTCGCAAGTACAAGAGCACGGGCTCGATCACAGCATCTGACAATACGTAAATACTGAGAGCCACGCGCCGCACCTTCCCGTCCAATTGCAAACGGCGTCGCGCCGCCGCGGTGCCCACACGCAACTGCGCCCGCGCATTCTTCAAGTCGCGCGTTATGGTTGCAGCATCTGCATCTAAGACGCGCTTCCTCGCGTGGAGTACGTGTAACGACGGGATCGCCATGTTGGGAGCGGCACTGCGTGGTACCAAGAGTCTGCACAAGATGAACGACGGTGAGTGGTTGCACGAGGAATGAACAAGCGGTACCTTTTCAAAGACACATGTCGACGTGTGCGTGCGGATTGAGTCCGACGATGTATACACACCGTCGCTACACCGTAGCACAACTATGGCGTCGCGGTCAGTCACACGTGGCGCAACCACAATCACATGGAGACGACGTGCGGCTCATCGCACCCACTATTGAGCGGGCGCACTGGGTCGCGCCCAAAATCCGAATAGGTACATTGTATATACACATACATATCGGTACTTGTAAGACGTCGTCTTGTTCGCGGTCACCGACGCACACCAACGGGTTCTGCGAGTTGTGGTTGCATGTGTTAAACCGACACGGTGTCACCACGGTGTCCAATAGACGATCGACACACATGTGATAAGTTCCTCGGTGTCGTATGTGAAAACAAACCTAGACAAGACTGTGTATGTACAATCACGACATGGAGCACATGTCATGTTCCATGTCGAGTGTCGATATTGCGTTGCATCCACGCGCTGCGGTACAGCGACAATTTGACTTTTGAGATACCCAACACGGTACGAGTCGCGGTCCCTAATAAGGTCGCCAACCATCTGATACGATTGTATGTGCGTGAGACTATCGGCGTTGCAGCTCATTGTAAATATTGACCGAGGGATGTCCAACAATCATATTGTCGCACGTGCCTGTTATGCGACGCGCACTAGGATACTCGTAAGTAGTGTGCCCATGAACACGTCAAATAACGATTGGACACGTCACACAAACCCTGTACCGCCGATTCGACACACGGAGCCGCCTCTGACAGCTACAGACATACTGAACTGATATTGCTATTGACGCATCGCACTGTGCAGTTCGATCTCCGCGGAACACGACATCATTCAGAGGATACCAACCTGTAGCACATCGTACTCGGTTAGACCGTGGCGAGTCGGCATCGCGACTACATGCTCCCGAGATGGTCATGCATGACGGCAGGGTGAGGAAATGAGATTTACGGAACGTTGCTAACATCCAGAACACACGGATGTTCATCTGGTGTACTAAGGATGAAACTAGGCTGCTCATGCATCAGAGCGCATCAAGACACGACAGAACGACGTATGGAGTGTGTGAGAGGTGGCGAGAGAGAGCGTGTGTGGCAGAAGCTGTCCAGTACATGGATATACGACGGTCGTCCTGATCGCTGTTCGACATGATAGGTAACCAGTGATGGATACGATATGACGTTTCATGAAGGAGGTTTCACAAGCGCATGTGTGCGACGAATGGCCACTGACATGATTCGAGGATTGAGTGATGGTCAAATCTGCAAAGTGTCCCATGGGTTGATCCACGACTGTGTACCGAGAATCGGTCGAACCTCACAAAATGGCACGAGTCCGAACGAGCCGTAGCCATTCGCGGCGGGTGCTGTAATGCAACGTCGACAGTCCGTCGCGCACTTTCACGGCGGCGCAGCAGCGACCTTAGCACACGCCTTGGCCTTGGGCTTTGCCTTCGCTTTTGCAGCCGCTTTAACCTTTGCACACGCCCGTGATGCCACGATCGCAATTAGCGTGTCGTCAGACAAGCCCCGAGCCCTCTCGACAATGCGCTGACGTTTCTTCTCCTGATTCTTGATCGCCGTTGCAACGCGTCGACGCTCCACCACCAAGTCCTTTCTCCGAGTGTTGAGATCTGCGAGCGAGTCTGCTGCGGGGTCTCCAATTGCGGCGGCAGCCGCCCACAAGCCAGCATCGCCATCAACAACTGCCACCATGGCAAGGTCGTCTGCGGCATGCGCTGCCGCGCCAGCGGCGCCGACAAATGGCGGCGCCGCAAGTACAGGTGGTGCGTCTTCTACAGCTGCAACCTCATCGTCAGCGACGGCACCTTCCATCTCATCAACGTCGGGACTTTCCTCTGCGCCATCAGCCATCGCCAAGCGCACCAATATAAGGTGGGTCGCAAATCAACATCACCACACGAGGGTCCGCGATACATTACTGTACGCATCATCATGTCATACCCCACGTGTTTGTTGGAAGGCAACTAGCGAGCGTGCGTTCGCAACGGTGTAGGCGATCCTTTAAAACTGGACAATTCAAAGTGTATGTACAACAACGCGGACTTTAAAAACTGGCCGCGCCATCGCGACGGTCAATGCGACGGCCTACGTAATGACATTGGTAAGAGTGATTCCAGGAAAAGGCATCATCAACTCCACTGGCACCAACAGCCTCTCACAGTCAGGGGAGATCATCGCCCCAGTAACATTGGGGAATGCAAGGTAACAATGTTTGAGCTGCTCGTAACCAGCAGCGCTCCAGTATAAAGTGACGAACTGTCTACCAAGTGGACGATTGACCCCTTCCTCGGCCCATCCATGAGGAGGCACAGTGCGCATGCTGCCTGTCTTCGATGAGTACGAGGACGCAACCACGTGATACCACTTACTCGACGGCTTCCTCTTAACAAGTGTCAGCAAACACACCGTTCCAGTAACCAGGTCGCAATTCAGAAACGACTTTCCAATCGTGGTGAATCCACGATCCACATCCGCGGCAAGTTCCAGCAACTTGAGGTTGTGTGCATATAAGTACTGCACAAACGCAACATTGAGGCGGGACTCCAAACGAGTGAACAGCAAATCACGGTCTGGGCAACCAATCATCATTCTCCGCACATCATTGAGTACGTCAAGCATCTTTAGTGAGAACTCAATAGCATAACGGCTGCAGATGAGTTCGGCCATTTCGCTGTAACAACGGTCAACTGCCACAACTCTAGACTTGGGATAAACACCTACTGTGCAAGCCGTAAATTCTGATCATATGAACACACGGGCAAGAGTATTCTGATCATATGATCATAGTAAACCGCTGCGTCATACAGCCATGTGGTGATTTCGAGGTGCGCTACGTTGTCAGTTGTGCTAAGTCATGTGCGCCACGACATGCTGGCTACTGGGCGCCTCAATGATTATGCGAAGGGCTCAATCATGACGCACTCGTCGAGGACATGGTCAGTGAGTGTGTGACATCACCCCCGCACCTTGGTGACACCTCAGGATGAGCTATCTACGAGCAGTGGACCTCGTCCTGTGCGAAGAGGACCAACGCGGCCTGGCAGAATGGTCATCGCGTGCTTGTGCAACGGTGTAGTAGGCGAGCGTGGTCGAGGGGAACGGATTCGTGCCAGCTCGGTCGATGCATTCGAAAGTCAATTGTTCGATTGTTCTGCTACCTTGAAGCAAGCAGCACGCAAGAAGCCAAAGGCAAGTGCTAAGCGACACACGCGAAACGACACGGGCTGGCTGGCGCAAACTGCAAGTCACACTCACAATCTTCGTACAATCTTAAAATCCGTGGCGGATGTGCCGTTGACTTGTAATGGATCCTTGATGTAATCGTCGTGACGTCTCTGTGGAGTCTGCAAGGAGTTGCTGTGGAACATGTTTGGAATCTGAATGAAAACCGTTCCGATGGACATGTACAATCCTGGGCTCACATAATGAAACTGAACAGTCGGCCACCACGTCACATAATACTGTCACGCAGCTATGCGTGCCGTGCTGTGCTGTTGGCTCGCTGTGCGGTGATGTGCGTGGCTGTGGCTGTGCTCGAGTGTGGTGTAGCTGTCAATGATGCTGGGCTGGTCCGTGTCAGTGAACTGGGCACACGTGCTGACAAGAAGTTCAATGGTCAAGCCAACATGCGTCAGTCTTGGTTCGCTGGATGTGGCAATTCGAACCTATGGTGGGGCGATGACCCAACACAAACGACAAGACCGTCGCGAGGACACGGGCGAGCCAAGGGAAAGGACGACAAGACGTGCTTGGATATTATGGCGACCATGCCTGGAGATGACGGCCCGATGAACATGCACAATCCTGCACTCGTGTATTGGAACCGAGCAATTGAACCCTCAGTCACAAGCATAATGTCACGCAGATCTATGTCACATTTCGAGAACAACGACAAGGCAATCACAAGGACAAGCGCGAGGCACAGGCAAGGACGACAAGACGTGCTTGACTATTAGGATGACAGTGCAAGGGGCTGACGTGCCGATGGACATGTACAATCCTGGGCTCCTGGAATGGAACTGAACAGTCGAACGCTACGTGGCAATAATAATGCCACGCGAGTAATGCCACGGTGGTATCCGAACACCATGTGCATTGGTACGTGTGCGTGAGATTGTGGAAGCGAGGTCATCACCAAACCGACACCCACGATCTAGAGTGCTGAGGGGCACTGAGCATGCATGTCCGCTCATGCGGCGGTTGACAGTTAGTGGTGATATGACAAGAGAAGTTGCGCAATTGTGCAGATCTGATATGACCAAGCAAGCGCAATCATATAGGACATGCTGAGTCGGTGTGTGACGACACCCCCTCATCGTGATCCTAGTTATGGAAACTCGGGCCGAGCAATCCGCACGAACAGAGCAGAGTCTTGTGCGATGAGAGCCAAATCGGCCTGATGCACTGACAGTTGCTCGCATGGGCAGTCTAACCTATAGTGAGTGAGTCCGAATCGATTGTAACACGATGGTGGTATCTATGTCAATGTATCGTGCATGGCATGGCACGTCAGTGTGTCATGGTTCTAGACGTGATCGTCAAACTGAACTCGACGCAAGACTGCATGTCGCCGTGCAAGAACGCAGTGTTGAATGTGAAGCTGGACACTGAGGTGTGTGTGGGGACGCCGCGCCCCGTCGAACAACTACAATTGCCAAGAATTAGAACGTCCAATGCAACCCTGTCAAATCGTGCAAAGGCAAAAGACTGCGTGGAGACATGATACATGCGCAAGGATGCACGGACCAACGGGGCGCGCACGAGTGGCGCGGCTGTATGTGCGCGCACGTGCGCGTTTTAGGTTGGCAACTCAAACACGCACACACGCACACACGTCTATAGATCGAGCGTTACTGTCCTCGGTCGGATGCACTATGCACCACCATGCACACTCAGAAGTGGCTGCATGGGTAAACCAGTTCGTCGTTCCTGTTGATTATACAACAGTCTGCACCCTATGGGGCAATGGCGTCGCGTCGTAATCTCACCCGTGTGATGGTCATTGATGGAATCGTCGTGACATCTCGGTGGAGTCTGCAAGGAGTTGATGTGGGACATGCTTGGAATCTTAGTGAAAACCGTTCCGATGGACATGTACAATCCTGGGCTCGCATAATGAAACTGAACAGTCGGCCGCCCCGTCACATAATACTGTCACGCAGCTGTGTGTTCCTTGCTGTGCTGTTGGCTCGCTGTGCGGTGATGTGCGTGGCTGCGGCTGTGCTCGAGTGTGGCTTGGCTATCAGTGATGCTGGGCTGGTCCGTGTCAGTGAACTGGGCGCACGCACTGATAAGAAGTTCAATGGTCAAGCCAACATGCATCAGTCGTGGTTCGCTGGATGTCACAAATCGAACCTATGGTGGGGCGATAACCCAACGCAAACGACAAGACCGTCGCGAGGACAAGGGCGAGCCAAGGGAAAGGACGACAAGACGTGCTTGGATATTATGGCGGCCGTGAATGGATATGACGTCCCGATGAACATGCACAATCCTGGACTCGTGTTTTGGAACCGAGCAATTGAACCCTCAGTCACAAGCATAATGCCACGCAGATCTGTGTCACATTTCGAGAACAACGACGAGGCAATCACAAGGACAAGCGCGAGGCACAGGCAAGGACGACAAGACGTGCTTGACGATTAGGATGACAATGCAAGGGACTGACGTGCCGATGGACATGTACAATCCTGGGCTCTTGGAATGGAACTGAACAGTCGAACTGAATGGAGATGACGTCCCGATGAACATACACAATCTTGGACTCGTGTAGCCGTAAACATGCGGCCACGTCGTACATGAATGGTTTGTAGCAATTGCATCGATATGTAAACCACGTTGGTTCAAGGTGTACGGAATCGTAACCACTATCTATGCGCAGTCTAACGTCAGCAGCGGGCTGGCCAATCCTGTAGACACGATCTTGTGGGGCCGCCAGGTGTGTGTTCATCGTCGTCTCGCATATCCCGATTAGAGCCGTGGTGTAAACACAGTTCGTGTGAAACTTGGCTGGGCGCACGCGTTGTCAATACGTGTAATGCCCAACTCAGAAGGTTGCGGTCGCGGTTCTCGCAAGGGCACACTTCGAACATATGGTGAATCGGCAAGTCAGGCCCACACGACAGCGCAGTCTCAAGGACAAGATCGGGACAATGGCAGGGACAGCAAAACGTGCTTGGATATTACGGCGGCCGCACATGGAGATGACGTCCCGATGAGCATGTACAAGCCTGGGCTCGTGCAATGACACCAAACATTCGAACGCTCAGTCTGATGCTGGGCTGGTACGTGTCGCTTGGCTGGGCGCATGCGTTACCAAGACACGTAAGGATCGCAACCTACTGCGGCGATATCAGTTCGTACCTATGGTGAGGCGACACTCCAATACCACTGACGTTCCGATGGACATGTACAATCCTGGGCTCCTGGAATGAAACTGAACAGTCGAACTGAATGGAGATGACGTCCCGATGAACATGCACAATCGCGACATACGCGACCGACAAGGGCTGGCTGGCGCAAACCGCACGGCACAAGAGCAGTCGTCGTGCAGTCTTAACATGCGTGGCGGGACATGTACAATCCTGGGCTCGCATAATAAAACTGAGCATTCGAACGCCCCGTCACATATATGTATATATCGACCAATGGCGATGGTGATCCTCAGCGTTTCGAGTCGTCACGCTTTTCCTTTTGCAGGTGCGAGCTGTCCTCGGCAATGTGTACGACACAACGACGCGCGTGCGCGCACTGTATTGTGACAACGCAAGACCAGCGGCAAGCCAGTCACACGGACAAGCGCAAGACAATGACAAGGACAGCAAGACGTGCTTGGACATTGTGGTGATCAGTCGAACGACCAGTCACAAGACTAGTGTCACAAGACTCATGTACACGCTGAGCATATGAGAGGTCGCACGACTGAGCACGCACACATGCATTCATGTCTATCGTACAGGATCTCATGTTGGACTTCCAAGTCTGGCTGCAAGCTGAGCTCGTAACGGATCCCAAAGCTGGGCGTATACACCTGACGCCACATTCCGTTTGAAACGGCAGGTCGCACGGCGCACGGCGCACGGCGCACGGCGCACTGCGCACGGCTCACGGCGCACGGCGCGGCACGGCACGGCGCGGCGCGGCTCGGCGCACGGCACACGGCACGGCGCACGGCGCACGGCACGGCACGACGGCACGGCACGGCACGGCACGGCACGGCACGGCACGGCACGGCACGGCACGACACGGCACGACATGGCATGGCATGGCACGGCATGGCATGGGCAATCGCAATCGCAATTGCATCGCATCGCATCGCATCGCACCGCATCACATCGCATTGCATCGCATCGTATCGCTTCGCATCGTATCGCACCGCATCACATCGCATCGCGTCGCATCGCATCGCATCGCATCGAATCGCATCGCATCGCATCGCATTGCATCGCATCGCATTGCATCGCATTACGGGCTCTGGCTACGCTCACCGTTCTTGAAATTATGTCTGGCTACGCTCACGTTTCATGGGCCCAGACCCCCAAACAAAAACCGAATGATATCCAAATTGCATCCAAATGATATCCGAACGACGCCCAAATGATGCCCAAATGACCTCCAAAGGAAACCCAAATGAATTCTAAATTATGTCCAAAGGGTACCCAAATGACTTCCAACTCATACCCAAATGATATCCAAATAATGCCCAGATGGCATCCATCAGACTACGTTCCAAAAATCAAACAGACTTTGATTTCAACGTCATTTCTAGAAAAAAAAACGTGTTCGCAGCTTCGATAGTTGTAGGGAGTGGAGTGGTTCGATGGTTGTAAGATACTGTTCCGAAATCAAAAATATTTTGATTTCAACTTTATTTCTTGAAAAGGACGTTTTCGCGGCATCGATAATTGTAGGGAGTCGAGTGTGTCGATGGTTGTAGGAAAACGTTCAGAAATCAAAAAGAATTTGATTTCAGCGTCATTTCTGGAAGAAGACATTGTCGCAGCTTTGATAGTTGTAGGGAGTCGAGTGTTTCGATGGTTGTAGGAGAACGTTCTGAACTCAAAAATATTTTGAGTTTAACGTTATTGAGGTGCAAAGTTAATTGAGGTGGTGCCCACCGTGGGTCTGAAACATTCAGAGCCTAGCTACAATTACATGTCCTGTGAGGTATCCCTGGGGCCTGCGTTCGATACAAATACCTGCCCGTCGCATATTTGGGGTTGCGTTCGATACAGATACCTGTCCGTTGAAATCTCCTTGGGGCCCGCGTTCCATACAAATGCATGTCAGTTGATGTGGCTTCAGGGGGGCCGACGTTGATGGCCCTTGGTGTTGTGTCTGGTTGCGAAAACGGGACCATAATGTGTCGAAAACTGCTTGCCTGCGAGTTGGCCGTTCCAGACCAAATCACCGCGGCGCCGTTCGGTGAACAGCCATACTCAAATTCCCAAGTGTGAAGAACACGGTGTTGTCGGTTGGACGTCGTGGCGGCAAATACAGCAACTCGTGCCAAGGGTATTGTGTTGGTAGATTCGGCGCCGCGTTTGGGGTTCGGGACGAGGGGGACGCTGGGACGGTATATGGAAGAGCACAGCGGAGACCAAGCCTACCCACCACCCTGTCCATACCTTGAGACGTGCCTACCACCCCCCGTCCATAACTTGAATGACATGGACAACCAGCTTGCGGTGATGTCAGTCGGGGAACGTCTGATTCATGTGCAATGCACATGTGATCCCAAGGTCGTCGGAGCCGAGGCATAGGGTGGCAAAGGCAAGGAATGTGTCCGCACACAAGAAAACAAGCTGGCACGTCAAATTGGTGAACAGTGACGTGCAACGCTTGCTTTGGAGAAGTTTGTGGCGTTCCAGCTGCTAGACTTTGATGCCAATGCAAAGCCCACGATACGAGGCCACAGCTGCGAAGACACGTCGAGGATTGAAGGACAGCGAAGTTCTGCAGAGAATAAAAGACTGTTGCCCTCAGTCTAAATCGAAGAACTAACTTGTGGCGAGTTATCGTGTTAACATTCAAGCCTTGCATCGCAGCCTTGCAGTAGCTTCAGGGGTGTGGTGGCAGACTTTGATAACATTGTTTTGTTGGTGGGCCGTCGAGTTCGGAGCATCGCCAGTTAATCAGCTGACTCGTGTTGTTCACCTCTTGGACTCCAAACTCGCAAAACAACTCGAGCCAACACTTCCCCTTTCTTCCAGGTCATGTTTTTTGATGCAACACTTCCCCTGGGAGTGCGGAAGTGGACGAAAGTTCAAAGCAAACACTTCTTCAAGTGTGGGTTTTTTTTTGTTGTATGAGGCTAAGCATTCAACCTATTCCGTGAGATGCTTTTGGGGACTACACTTCCCCATGGAAGTGCGGAGGTGGATGAAAGTTTAGTGAACAGACTGTTGTTGTCATCGAGGGTTTTTTGTTGTTAGAACCAACATTCCTCTCTTCAGCGCGATGTGTTTGATGAGGCAAAACTTCCCACTGAAAGTGCGGATGTGGACGGAAGTTTAGAGAGCAACCTTCTTCTCTTATGGGGAGTCGTGTTGTTTGAAGCAAAACTGTCCCTTTCTTCCTGGACATGTTTTTTGAGGCAACACTTCCCCTGGGGGTGCGGAAGTGAACGGAAGTTCAGAGCAAACACTTCTTCAATTATGGGTTTCTGTTTTTGTTGGGTCTAAACTTTCACCCTCTTCCGTGAAATGTTTTTTGGAGCTAAACTTCCCCCTGGAAGTGCGCAGGTGGATGGACGCGTATTGAACAAACTGTGTTTGCTATGGAGTGTTTTTGTCTGCTAGACGCAACACCCCTCCTCTCTTCAGCGCGATGATGTTTTGAGGCAACACTTCCCCTTTCTCCCGTGAGAGAGTTTGTTTGCGGCAAGGCTTCCCCTTGGAAGTGCGGATGTGGGC
>Ga0209092_10004159_pt1 | contig 12217 bp, 17 predicted proteins | sample FraStrMetagenome_FD_187446 | JGI IMG/M metagenome (GOLD analysis project Ga0209092, IMG submission 187446) | Marine eukaryotic phytoplankton communities from Arctic Ocean - Fram Strait ARC3M Metagenome (SPAdes) (version 2) | ecosystem: Environmental > Aquatic > Marine > Oceanic | place: Fram... | reverse complement strand
CGTCGTTTGACATGGATGGAGATTGCAATTACTTCATCGCTCGCAGTTACGTTGGGCATTCTTATAGGTACCTCAACCCTCCAGCGGATCGTGATATCGTATTTAATGAACTGATGATTGACTGGGATGAACCAATCGTTCTCGTCGAAGGCGTCTTTGATGCTATCGCAGCAGGAGAGAACGCCATCCCAATCCTTGGCTCAACTCTTAGAGAGCAGTCACGCCTGTTCCAAGCCATCGCAATCCACGACACTCCAGTCTACATGGCTCTTGATCATGATGCCGAGAAGAAGGCTGAATGGATCATCAAGTCTCTTCTCAAGTATGACCTCGAAGTTTTCAAGATTCCAATTGACGAAGAAGATGTTGGAGAAATGGGCGAGAAAGAGTTTAAAGAGAGACTACTTAGTGCTAGACAAATAAAGAATGAAATGTATTTCTTTGAACAAATGTTGGAGAACATCTAATGAAGCTTACAGAAGCAAAACTAAAACAACTTATAAATGAAGTGATCAGCGAAGTTAGAGTTAAGAATAGCTCCTTGGCTGAACTCGGACTACAACCAGACAAGATAGACAAGATTCATGCTCTCATTGATGCTGGATCTGAAGCTCAAGCTCAAGTTCTTATTGATACCTTTGCTGATGTAATGGGAATCACAGGATTCGAAAACTACGCTGAAAACCATATCGAATATCCACAAGTTGGAGACCTAGAAAAGTTGGGGAATGATTATCAGACTACGCCCTACTATGACCAGGCAGGTGTCGTTAATTCTGCTGAAGACCTTGTTAAATCAAAGGCTGACCGTCTTCACGGCACTACCAATTGGGATGTAGACACGCAAGATGATGAAGTATGGAATGATCTTGTCACTCAAGTCGGTTCGCACCACAACTACAGTGATGAAATGCGCAAACGATTTAATAAAAATGCATTCAAAGACACCACAGAATCTTGATCCATCACCCAGTGCTTGGGACAAACACTATTTAGAGTAAGAAAATAGAACAAATGTTGGAGAACATCTAATGAAATTAACAGAAGCTAAACTAAAACAGATAATTAGAGAGTCGATGCAGCACTCCGAATATTACACCAAACTAAAAACACTGATGACAACAGAAGAAGGTTTTTTACAGGCAGAGTCTTTGTTTGAGATGGTTGAGTCGATACTTGAACCACAAGAGAGGGATTGGCTGAAGACTTATTTTGGAACTATAGATCTTACAAGAGAACTTTTCACTTTGAAATTGCAACACAACGAAGCAAAGGAAAAGTATGATCAGATTGAAATCAAACTTATCCAAGGCGCTCCAATAGACGCAGAGGCAGATAAAGCATACTCAGAAACGGTTCGGTCTAGCAAGGCTCACTATAAAAAGAAAAAAGAGTTTGACCAGAGAATGTTAGCAATGCTCCGCCTTGGGGATCGCGGGATTTATGACACGGTGGAATCTATGACAAGAAAAATATTAAGAGGTGAAATATGAAACTTACGGAAGCAAAACTAAAGCAATTAATCAACGAAACCTTGGAGATTACAAGCAATGAAAGAAAAATTGCAGACCTCTTAACTGGTTCGGCTGATGACGCAAACTTAGGCTTGTCATTCATGGAGTCTCTAGGGATGACACCACACATCGGCAAACAAAGCAGTGGGCCTCACTTGAGCTATCCAAAGAGTAGATTAGAGCAGCCATTTGAAGTAATGAGAAACGTGAACTATCTCCAGATCACAGAATCTCTTTATGAGGCAATTGTCGAAGAATCAAAAAACAAGAGAGTCAATGTAGGCTCTTCTGTTGGAATGATTACCGATACTGGAGATGTTAGAATCTATTTAAACAATAGAGAGAAGTCTCGCACTCAAGACGGCTATTATGGAATCATCCAAGTCCACATCGATGAACGAGTTTAAAGTTTTTACTTGACAATCAACCAAGAACGTGTTATCTTATATAAAACAATGGAGGATAACATGGGTGGTAACATCTTTAAAAACATAGCAACGGCAATTCCTAGAGATAGAGTTGAGCCAACAATAGAAGCCTACACGAAGGCACTTGGAGAGATCTTTCCAATGAAAGCTCATTCTCTTTCTTTCTTCAAACCTGTAGGTTCTGCTGGAAAGAAACCGGTCTCTGGAGATCTTGACCTAGCAATTGATTGGACTCACATCGCACGCTCTTTCACTTCAGCTGAATTGCAAAAGTGGGGAATCGAATGGGATGATTGGAACGATCTTTATACAAAGATACATAAGCGAGCACGAACAGCAACTTATCAAATGTCTAAGATGCGTGCTTTGTTGACCTTAATCTCTGCAAAACTTACGGAGAAAATGGATGTGAATGATAGAGTCACTGCTGGTAATATCTTTACATGCTTCGAACAACACGACGAGTCTGGTCCAACTGGGGACTATGTTCAAGTCGATTGGATGGTCGGAGACATCGATTGGCTTCAGTGGTCTTACTATTCTCATGGAGAAATAAGCCTCAAAGGTCTACACAGAACACAGTTTCTTGTTGCACTATTCTCAGAGATTGGATACACATTTAGTCACTTTTCCGGCATCAAAGAAAAAAAGACCTCAGAATGGACAATTACGTCGCCCGAGGATGCCCTACAACTTCTTTCAGAGCACTACGGAATGGTAACACATAGCCAAACCCAAACATTCGCTCAGCTCCATTCTTGGCTGCTTAGGGCAGATTCAGAAGCTTATTTCAGGGTCATTTCTAGATACAGAGAAATCCTGAGAATACAAAAAGAAAACATTCCAAACGCTCTTCAGCACACTATTTAATAGTGAATGTGGGGGGTTAGCTCAGTTGGTAGAGCGCTGCCTTTGCAAGGCAGATGTCAGGAGTTCGAATCCCCTACTCTCCACTATTTTTTAGAACTTAAGTTCGATTCGGAGCTCTCACACCTCCTCAAAACCTCTCTTCGGAGAGGTTTTTTTTGCATTATGCACACGTAGCGACTATTTAAGTGAAGATCACCAAACCAAAGACTTAGGAGTCCACAAATGAAACTTACAAAAGAAACATTAAAAAGAATCATCAAAGAAGAGATGAGTTCTTTACTCAACGAACTAGGCGACCCAAGCTTTGGAAATCCCGATGATCCTCGTGATGATATGTTTAGAAGCATCACAGGTCATGGCCCAGAAGATTTGCCATTCAACAATCCATTGATGGCTCTACAAAAAGCACTTGAAACTTCAGGCGGCTTCAAAATCGAACCAGACCAGAGAAATCCAGAAGCATTATCTATCGAAACACCTACTGACACGTGGACTGCTTCCGTGGTTGATGGTGAACTAATTTTGGACTTCGACAGCAACAGCGAACAAATAGTTGGTAAAGACGAAGCGCTTAAGTTTTTATTAAATCTATAAAAAATGAAAGCACTAGACCTTCACGGGTCTAAACATAAAGACGCTAAACGCAAACTCGAACTATTTATTAATAGCAATTGGCGCTGTAGAATGAAGGTTGTTACCGGAAACTCAGAAGCCATGAAGGATCTTGTTTGTTCATTGTTGAACTATTATGATCTAGAATATGAACGAGGCGAGTTCCTCGGTTACATAATTGTTGTAGAGCACTAGGAGTTATCATGCTATTAGCCTTATTTTTGGCCTGCGGTGGAGACATCGGAATTAGAACAACGGACAAGATCCAAGTCTTAGACACAGCAGTCGACGACACAGACATTACGACAGAAGCTTCCACGGAGCCATCACTAGAGCCTTCTAGCGAGCCTTCTATCGAACCATCAACGGAACCGTCCAATGAGCCTCTAGAAGGCACTGTTGGGCTTGTAAACTACAATCTAGAACAAATTGCATGTCAGGCATGCATGGGTGTTTCACAAGAAATCACAATTCAGTTTGAAGCAAAGTTCCACGACAAAATAAGTGAGACACATCCAACGTGGTATCCACCATCTGGACAGTGTGTAAGTTCGATGAATCCTGTTTCGATCTCTGTACAGGGAAAGAACATCGGCTCATCAATCAACGTATTTGGCAATCCGAACTCATTCACAGCCTTTAATAACAACTCGAACATCTATAGTGGCTTCTTGACTGAGTCACAATATGATCGAGACACTCGAATGAATGTGCAAACACCAGACGGAACATCCTTTAGTTTCAGATCCATCCATGGATTTGACTTCATTGAGCCTCTAGAGATGCGCTATGTTGACCCATCCTATGCTTTCGCAGCAGTTGTCTCAAAGTTTGGAACGCAGTTCTCATGGGGACCATCTGGAGGAGGAGACCTATTCAACATTACAATCGCAACTTATTCCTCAGACGGAAGTCAACTTCTCGGTGTAGCATCGTGCTCGGGCCCTGATAGTGGCTACATGTCCTTTGATGGATCTTACTTTCAGGCCTATCCCTATTGGTCACTTACTGCAATTCACATGACGAGATTTTCTCAACAAAGAGTTCCATACGAAGGCCTCAATGGCTATGTCGATGTTCAACTCGAGTGGTCTGTCGTAGGAACTGGTCACATCGAATAACTTCCGGCGGTGCCGACACTATTTACTAGTGGAGGGTCATGCGTGAAAGAGATAGAAGTTGGTTCCTTAGTTGCTTTTATAAAAAAGTTTAAGAGTGAAGCAATTCCCAATATCGGAATTGTTATGGAAATAATTTCTTTTGACGATCTGCTTGTAGATGATTTCTACGAGGATGTTGTGTGGTATTCTGTCAAGTTTGGTCATGTTGATCTTGCAGTGTCTTCCGAGATGATAATTCTTCTCAATTAACTTGACAACCTTTCCTAATCATGTTATATTATAGTGTGAACTTTAGGAGGTTATAATGAGTTTTACACATGAAATAATAGAAAAGGCTGTTGAAGATGGCCACACATTTATAGTTCTTGAACCGAAAGAGTCATTCAAGAACTCGGTTAAGGAATTCCACATAGAAGAAAAGCGACTTGTCTATAATGTCGATGCACTACTTCAGTGTTTAAAGGATGCTTATGGATGGGATGCAGTTGAAGCGTTAGAATGGTTCGACTATAACGTTTTTGATTTAACATTTATGACTGGAGGCCCAATTTTTTATGATGAATTTGAAGAAAAGTACTTGACACTTGAATCTCAACATGTTACATTATAATTAACCAACAACCAAGGGAGAACTTATGCCAAATAAAATGTTTCGTATCGCTCACATTAGCGACACTCACATCCGCAATCTTAAATATCATGATGAATATCGTCATGTCTTCAATCAGATTTACGACAGTCTGAAGCAAGAACAACCAGACTACATCGTCCATACTGGTGATTTAGCTCACACAAAAACACAGCTATCACCAGAGTACTTTGAGATGGCATCAAACTTTCTCAAGTCTCTAGCAGACATTGCACCAACGATCATGATTCTTGGAAACCACGATGGCAACCTTAAGAATGGAGACCGTCAAGACGCTGTTACTCCAATTGCAGCAGCGTTGCAACATCCAAACTTTACTCTGCTTAAGAACTCTGGAGAATATTCACCAGAAGATGGGCTTACATTTAATGTCTTATCTGTTTTCGATAGAGACAATTGGCAACCACCATCAAACAATGGTGACATAAACATCGCTCTTTATCATGGAGCCATTCAGGGTTGCCATGTAGGATCGGGATTCTCTCTAGACCATGGAGAAGATGATGTGTCAATCTTTAGAGACTTTGACTATGCCATGCTTGGAGACATTCATAAAATTCAATCAATGGACACTGATCAGAAGATTTGGTATGCCGGGTCAACTGTGCAGCAGAACTTCGGAGAGTCTCAATTGAAAGGTTATCTCGTGTGGAATATCCACTCAAAAGATAAGCACTCAATCGACAGGAGGTTGTTTCAATCACCTCGACCGTTCATCACTGTTCACATTAATCAAGACGGAACTTTACCGAATATTGATGTCCCAAGGAACTCACGCTTAAGACTTATGTGTAGTCACAACTTGCCATTGGCAAAACTTAAAAGAGCGTGTGACTACGCTCAAGTTAAGTGGTCAACGTATTCTGTCAGTTTTGTGAATAATTCCACAGCATCGAACAGTGTGCAGTCTGCAAAGCATGGCAAATCATTAAACATGCGGGACGCTGATAATCAAGAAAAGTTCCTCAGAGAGTTCATGGAAGGAAGAGAAATTAATGATTCAATTAAAGATCGAGTAGTCGAATTGTCCCGAGATTACCTGAAGAAAGTAGATTCATCCTCACCTATTGCAAGAAATGTTGTATGGAATATTAAGAAAATGAGTTGGGATTACCTATTTAATTACGGAAAGGGCAACACTTTGGATTTTAGCAAGCTAAATGGCTTGGTTGGAATCTTCGGAAAAAACTATTCGGGCAAGTCATCGATTATCGATGCTGCATTGTTTGGCCTTTTCAATACTACATCAAAAGGAGAAAGGAAGAATGTCCATATCATCAATCAAAACCAAGAAAGAGCTGTTTGTAAACTCGAGATCGCTGTCGGCGATGATGTTTATAAAATTGATCGAAGCCTCGAAAAGACAACCGGAAGGTCTAAAGGTCGAGAAATCATCTCAGCAAAAACAGATCTCAACTTCAGAAAGTTAACGCTCGGCACTCAATTAGAGTCAAAGAACGGAGATACGCGTAACAAAACAGACGATAACATCCGAACTATCTTTGGTTCTCTCGAAGACTTCATGATGACGTCTTTGGCTGCACAGAATGATTCTTTCGGCTTTATTAACGAAGGATCAACAAAACGTAAAGAGATTCTAGCCAAATTCCTCGACCTTCAGATCTTCGATCAAATGCATAAACTTGCAAAAAACGATTCATCTGAAATGCGAGGAGTCATCAAACACTTGACTTCTGTCGATTGGCAAAAGAAACTATCAAGAGCACAGTCTGAATTGTCAGAAATTCTTGAAGATATCCAGTGTCAACAAGCGCTATGTGAAAAGCACACTACACGATTAGCTACTCTTAAGAAAGAACAGTGTCTAATTCAAGATCAAGTTGAGGCAGCATCTCAAAGAGATCTTGATATTGATAGTTTAAAGAGTGTGCTCTCAAAGGCTCAAAAATCGCTCTCAAAGAACTCCAAAGAGATTGGTAGACTATCTACCGAGATAGCATCAAAACGCTCTAAGATTGAAGATTTAAGCCTTAGGTTGCCTAGTTTGCTTGAAGAGTCAACTGTAGCTAGAGAAGAATTGCAATCATTGGCGATGCTCAAAGAACAAATAAACAACACCCACAAGGCTGTTGAAAAATCCAAGCGCGAAAGATCTAGGCTTCAATCCAAGATCGATATGTTGCACGACCACGAGTATGACCCAGATTGCAGCTTCTGCAGCAACAACGAGTTCGTCAAGAAAGCAGAAGAAGCAAAGGCTACAATTGTTGATGTCATTCAGAACATCGAGGGACTTAATTCTAAAATGCTAGATCTAAAGATGAAAGCATCTTTGTTTGACGAAGTGCATCTCAATGCAACAGTCAAAGACTATGAAGTAAGAAAAAACATGCTAACTACAAAACAGTCTGAGGTTCGTAACATGTCTTTGCAATGGGAAAACTGCGAAGGTAAGGTTTCGCTGATGGAGAGAAAAATCAAAGACTGTGAGATGGACATTGCTTATTACAATGACAACATCGAAGCTTATGAGAATCTGTCTTCATTGCGCCGAGACCTTCAAGCAATTAACAAGACTGTCTCCATAAAGGCCGCCGAGATCAAAACATGCGAATCAAAAGTTTTAGAGTTCATGTCTGAAAAAGGATCAACCAAAAGAACAGTAGAAGAAGCACAAGAAAAGTTAAAACAAATTGCAGACGCGGAGAGAGACTATATTGCTTATGACATCTTTGTGAAGGCAACGCATCCTAATGGAATCTCTTATGAGGTTATCAAGTCAATGCTTCCTGTCATTAATGATGAAATTCAAAAAGTTCTTTCGTCAATTGTTGAGTTCCAAGTGTTCTTTGCAGAAGATGCCGATAAGCTTGAAATCTACTTGAAGCATCCAAATTATGATCCCCGTCCATTATCAATGGGCTCTGGAGCAGAAAAGACCATCGCATCAATGGCTGTTCGTCTTGCTTTAATTTCTGTTTCATCATTGCCGAAGTCAAACATTTTCGTCCTGGATGAACCAGCGACATCGCTTGATGCTGAACATATGGAAGGCTTCACAAGGTTGCTTCAAATGATTAAGGTACAATTCAAAACTGTTCTCCTCATTACACATCTCGAAAGTTTAAAAGATGTTGTTGACATGACAATAGACATCGACAAGACCGATGGCTACGCTCATGTGGATTTGTAAATCGCTGAACTAGTTAGAGTCAAATAAAGGGGGTAATACCATGAAAGACTCTAGCGAGAATCAAGAAGAAAAAAAGGGCGTTATCGATAGCGTAATGGAAAGAGCAATTTCACGAAAGCTCCTTGTGTTCGTCGTCGCTACTGCCCTTTTGTATTTAGAAGTGGGATTAGATGCTGATACGTGGGGCATGATTGCCATGACTTACATCGGCGGCCAAACAGCGATTGACTTCGCCAAAACATGGAGGCACGGATGATGTGGGATTGGATTAAAGATAAGTGGGAATTTATAGTTTCAGGACTTGTTGTTCTGTTTGTATTCGTTCTCGGACGCAAAAGTAAAGAGAAGCAAGTCCAAGTTGCCGAGAAAGCAGTTGAACTTAAAGAGAAAGAAGTTGAAATAGAAAAAGAACTATCTGCTGCTGAAAAGCTAGAAATAGCAAAGGCTCACCAGAAGTACATCAACTCTAGAATCGCATTGAGAAAGCGACACAGAACCTCAACCGACGAACTAGAGCGAGAAACTATCAATCGAAAGCTTGAGCTTTTAGAGCAAGCAAAGGAAGACCCTGATGAGATCGACCGCATCTTGATAGAAGAATTTAACATCGCAAAACTAAAATGATTTTGTTGCTAATTTCATTAGTCCACGCTGAGCCGCTCATGACCTCTCTCGATGAAGGTCAGGCGGCTCCTTTTGGAGGCAGACTATTCAATGACGAAGCAGTTGCATCGATAATTGCAGGCAAAGAGTTCGCAGAGCAACAATGCGAGATTCAAGTGTCTCTAGATTATTCTCTTCAATTAGCGGAAAAACAACTCCAGATTGACTATTTAGGCATTGAAAAGGAAACTTTGCAAAAGAAACATGAAGCTTTGATTGAGATCCGAGATGAGGAAATTAAATCTTTACGAAAGCACATAAACCCCAAGAGGTCCATGTGGATATTCTTTGGTGGATTTACGCTTGGAACAGCTTCTTCTCTTGCAACCTATTACGCTGTTAATCAAATATCGGAGAATTAATGAGTAAAGATCCAAATTATGCTGTAAAGGTTGAAAAAGCCATCGCAGAGAAATACGGTAAAGAGGCCGTAGTGAATCCCAAGTCGGAATGGGATGATGATAAAGAAAAAGAGTATCTAGCTGAGCTAAAGAACAACTATCGCAACGCCAAATCGGAAAGCGAAAGAGTAGAGCTTGGTGGCGTTTTAATCTCAAAAGAACTACTTAATAAAGAATCCAAGCGTTCATGCCCAACTTGCAACACTTATTCGTTCAAATCCGTTGATGATCTTTACATGACGAAATTTGAATGTTGCTACAAATGTTACATTCAATGGATAGAAGGTCGGGAAGAAAGATGGAAAAAAGGTTGGAGACCAAACAAATGAAACTTACAAAACAAACATTAAAAAGAATTATCAAAGAAGAAATGGCCGCAATGATGAGAGAAGAACAAGTTGATGTGAAAGTTAGAAATCTTCCTAGCAACTCTGGCGAAGCAAGGTATTTTGTTAAAGTGGGTGATAATTTTTATCAGACACAAGAGAGTGTCGCGAAAGACATCGAACAAAATGGCTATGACCCAAAGAAGCATGATTATGATATGTCAAAAGTGTCTGATGAGATGCTAATGAGAATAGCACCAAAAATGAGATAACCATAAATAGGGAACAAACAAATGAGCAAAGAAACATTAGAAATTATACAGGGACTTTCCCAAGCAGCAGCCAATGCTTACGATGGCGCTCACATGGAAAATTATTCTCTCGACGGACAAGTTCGCAAAGTCGGACTAAAAAGAGAAGAAGGGATTCCTCTTCTCGATAGAAGAGTGAGTGACGGCTTCAAGGTCAAGTTCTACGGAGACTCAATGATCATCAATTATCAATCCGATGTTATGATGAAGGATCTCAAAGACAACGGTTTCGAAAACGACATCATGAGAACAATCAATGAAGTCAAAAAGTTCTTACAAAAGGAATACAAAACCATCACTGGTAAATCTGTTTCTTTGACCGCAAAAGGCGAGCCACAAGTTATCGTTCAAACAACATCGAACGTTCGCACATTTGTCCAAGCCTATCAGCACTACAAGATTGGTGGACTTAAGATGGATCAAATTTTAGAACCATCAGCAGATACTACTCGAGACATCACAAAGAAATTTTTGGAAGCAGCGAAAGCAAAGCGTCCTCAAAACGAAAAAATTAGCCCAAAGGATAATCAGAAATGAAACTCACGAAAGAAACATTGAAGCAAATCATCAAAGAAGAGATGGAAGCTATCATGAATGAAGCAGTCACAATGCCAATTATTCCAATTAAGATCCCAGAAGAGATGCGTCATCGGATAAACAAAGCAATGCACAGTGGCACTGACAAAGGTCATGAGTTTGCTAAGAAGATGTTAATAAAGCATGGCTTTCAAGACGTAGCAGATAAATTCGACAAATATCTTGAGAGTAAATAAGCTCAATAACTTCTGAAATAGAAGTCATCACAAGAGACTAAATGAAACTCACCAAAAATGAAATTGTTAAAGAACTTGTAAAGTGCGGAAAGGATCCTCAATACTTCATCGATAACTATTGTAAGATCTCGCATCCAATGCATGGTCAAATCCCGTTTAAGACGTATGACTATCAAAGGGAAATGCTCAAGAACTTTAACGATTATCGATTCAACGTAATCTTAAAAGCAAGACAGCTAGGGATCTCAACAATCTCCGCTGCATACGTTGCTTGGTTCATGTTGTTTCATCGAGAAAAGAATGTTCTCGTAATCGCAACAAAACTATCCACAGCTGTGAATCTTGTAAAGAAGGTCAAGATGATCTTTAAGAACCTTCCATCGTGGATGATGATCGCAAAAATCGCAACAGATAACAAGCAATCATTCGAGTTGACAAACGGCTCTCAAGTAAAAGCCGGAACCACATCAGGCGATGCCGGTCGTTCAGAGGCATTGTCACTTCTCATCATAGACGAGGCAGCGTTCGTTGACGGCCTTGAAGAACTTTGGACGGGTCTTTACCCTACTTTGTCCACAGGTGGACGCTGCATCGCTCTAAGCACCCCTAACGGCGTTGGAAACTGGTTTCATAAAACTTATGCCGAGTCTGAGACTGGAAACAACGATTTCTTTCCAACAAAGTTGAATTGGGATGTCCATCCTGATCGAGACCAAGGGTGGTTTGATAAAGAGACAAAAAACATGTCCAAGAGACAAATCGCGCAGGAGCTTGAGTGTTCATTCAATGCATCTGGTGAAACAGTTATCAACCCAGAAGACTTACAAAGAATCCATTTGGATGTCTGCGATCCTCAATATAGAGTTGGCTATGATCGAAACTTTTGGATTTGGGAAAAGTATGAAGAAGGCGTTCCCTATCTTCTATCAGCAGACGTCGCTCGTGGTGACGGCGCTGATTTTAGTTGCTTTCATATCTTAAGAGTGGACACGATGACTGTGGTGGCCGAGTATCAAGGAAAGCCTGATCTAGATATGTATTCAAAAATCCTCTACGATGCAGGAGTTGAATACGGAACATGTCTTCTTGTTGTTGAGAACGTCGGAGTTGGAATTGCTGTCCTAGAGAAATTGAAAGATTTACAATACAAAAAACTTTACTATTCAATTAAGTCAACTCATGAATATGTTGAAGCCTATTTGGGCGAGAATGATGAACGAGCAGTAATGGGATTTACAACATCTACAAAAACAAGACCTTTAATCGTGGCCAAAATGGAAGAGTACGTCAGAAACAAACTAATTACTATGCACTCCGCTAGAGTTTTTCATGAATTGAAGACTTTTATTTGGTACAATGGTAAACCTCAAGCAATGCGTTCTTACAATGATGATC
>Ga0209092_10004157_pt1 | contig 12225 bp, 7 predicted proteins | sample FraStrMetagenome_FD_187446 | JGI IMG/M metagenome (GOLD analysis project Ga0209092, IMG submission 187446) | Marine eukaryotic phytoplankton communities from Arctic Ocean - Fram Strait ARC3M Metagenome (SPAdes) (version 2) | ecosystem: Environmental > Aquatic > Marine > Oceanic | place: Fram... | reverse complement strand
GTTAGTATCCCATACTGCCGAGAGAAATAAGGATACCATGTACACATTCCTAGGTACAATGCAATCACCAAGTGAAACAATTGTAGCAAGAACCAATAAGGAAATTGACACCAAAAGCAATGGTATCAAATATTAAATTAGAGAAGCTCCATATTAATGCCAATTGAAGTTTTAAGAATAACTAGTAAAAACTACAAATGTTGTCATTTTGCAACTCCTGACACAAGTGCGATGCTACAGACCTGGACAGTAACACAGTGTTGGAAGAGGGGAACGAGAACATTCGGATACAGAAACATAATATGTACTAAACCGGTTGGGTTCTATTTTATACTATTTTTTCAAGGCAGTGATAGTAAGGTAGGACATTGAACAATGAGAGTAAAACTCAAGGCGGAATATTACAGAAGAGGACATGTGCTGAATTTAGATGGATCATCTACAACTGACAAAGACCCCCTTCATCAAATTTAAGATATGTTCGAATTTAGAGGTGTTAAAAATAAAGGGAAAGAGTTTTGTTTTGCAATATTGTCAAGAGCAGAAACGAAGATAATAAGAATAAAGGAAGGCAGTTTGTAAGAGAAGCCTTATTGTACATATAAGCTGTGATGAATGAAAGTTATAGATGCTTTGTATGGGTATGTAATTGATCATGAATGATTACATCATAATTACAACTAAATATTTATATTATATTTAGTAAATATTAATACATGTTGCATGATGGCGTATTATTGATACATGTGGAAGCAAATTCAGAGAGATTTGATTCAAGTGTTGACATAGAATTAGGTTGGTCACCCAAGCTAGTAACAGATAGCTGGGTTTCTAAGTTAATAAATAGTTGTTGTTTATTCTAAATAAAACTGGCAAGGACTACTGAGGTCACCCCAATTTGACCCAAGCATTCTTGAGCCTGATACTATGGAAGAGATGAGACAGCTGAATACAAATGTAAGGCGGGCAATGCATGAAATGTTGGATGGTAGGTTGAAGCCATGGGGTGCATAAAAGAACAGTTTAATGCACCATTACACTCATCACAGTCTTGTTTTTTGATGCATTGTTATTCTGAACCAGTTATGCATGGAGATCGAATCCCTAATCAAACAAGTTTACTACAATACGCAAGCTATTGAGGTTTTTCACTCTTCAAAATCTGATAATGTAAGCAATTTTAGGAGTTTTGTAAAGTGTGATTATTAGCCATTTCTCCATTTTGAGTTTTTTGTCATCCTTTTAAGCTCAAATTAAATACTTAGGGTTTGTTACCTGTCTTGATTTTTAAATTATTATCTACATTCGTCATAAATTATTTACTTAGATGTATTGTTTTTTTCTTTTTAAGTAAAGTTTTGACTTCATCGAGAGATGCTTATCTTTCTTTAAATAAAATCGAAATGATGCCATTAACCCTTTGTCGTCGTGCTCTAAATACATTCTTTTCTTTTAATGAATATAAGAATTACTATATTTTTGATGAAATTATATTCCATAAGTGTTTGGATGTTGCATGTTTGGTAAATAATTAATAGACACATGGCAATCGATTATATTTGAAATTTAATCATAACTTTTACAGCAGTAACGCTAGACGGAGTGCTATCTTTTTGTATAAATGCGAGCTCCCATTGAGAAACAGAACAGCAGGATAATAATAAAAAGAACATCCTCGAAATAAAATTGAGAAAGGTTGAACAAAAATTTTGGTGATTTTAGTCGTAAGAAGAAACGTGTTAGCAAATAGCTTTCTTCCATAAGGAAGCCTGAGTTTAAACATCTATTGTTTACGTGTAAAAATCTTGTTGAAGATGACCCAATTAATCTCTGTGGAGCGAACTCTTTGACTACTTATCAATTATTGCTTAAGATACCACGTATTGCAATTAGCCGATCAGTCATAATTCTCAATATTATTTTAGTCTTCACTTAACGAAGGAAATTTTTCAGGATGATTTCACGGATGTAAGCATTTCAGAAAAAGGCTTTATGAATAAAATCTGCTGCAGACATGAATTTGGATAGGGACAAAGGACCAAACACCAGCTCAGAGAAATCCGACATGCAAAGTGTGTTAAGTAGTGTAGTTTCTGCGTTGAAAGGAGCTTTATTTTCAGAGAGCACTCCTTCGATTGTGTCAACAAAAATTTTACATGATTTTCGTGGGTCCATAATAATTTCGAAAGAGAATGATGCTGAGAAATCGGAACGCACGAAGAAAAATGTCATCTCTCCATCTCCAAAAGTGTATGTAAAGATACTTAATCCTAGTAAATTTGCGAAAATAAGGGAAGCTCGCCATGTTACAAATGTTGCTTTCATTGAAGAATTGTCTAAACCCATCCAGGTTTTAGGAAAGCTAGGTAAATCAGGTTCAAAGCTGGCATTTACTGCATCTCAACAATTTGTGATCAAAACACTATCTAAGAACGAGGCCAATCATCTGAGAAAAGTTTTACCAGAGATTCTTGATTATATTTGCAAAAACAATAGAAGCGGAGACGACGTACCGTGCGAAAGGAGAACAAATGGCATGTACACAGCTCAAACTTTATGTCTTTGTCAGGTGTGTCCAGGCTTATGTAGAAACGCAGTTTTTTATATTGATGCTCACATTTTTGCCCGTGGTATATCTCTAGGTTATTTTTACAAACACAAAACTAAAAGCGATTAGCAAGAAAATTCCGAACAAAGTCATATATATTGCGATTCAAGAATCTTGCTATCCAAGCGTTCCTCATCCAATAAATAAGCCCCTTATATTTGATCTGAAGGGAAGTTGGGTTAATCGGACGACAAAGCTTCATAGCTCTTCATCACAATCACAAACTTCCGCCACATCCACATCAACTTTAGCCCCAGAACCTCAAATTGCCACGGCCAATACACCGCCAGAGGCATTCCCTCCTCATGGAGTGATACTTAAGGACAATAATCTTAAAAATATTCTAGATCAGGATTCGAATTGGATCGAGTTTGTTTCACACACACATTCTACATCCCTGGTAACAAGAGAGGATGGATCCATAGAATTAGTGGAAAAAACTCATAAATCTGACGTCTTAGATAGAGTCTTCTTTTCCCTTTTGAAAGACGCTTATTTTCTTGCGAAATGTAATTGTCTTGACTATTCCTTACTACTTGTTATAATTCCTGTATCTAGTGAAACAAGACAAGAAGTCGAGCGCGATCATATCAGGGCTCCTCCTCTCGAAGTTAAGATCAATGGAGTCCTTCATTTTGCGTACATGCGCATCATAGATACCTTATGTCCCTGGAATGTGAAGAAACAAATTGCTCGTGCCTATAAATCTATTCTTCAACAAAAGTCAAGAAGCGGGTTAAGCACATGCCCTCCTGATATGTATGCAAAGCGATTTGTAAAAATGTGCGAAGATCTGTTGAAAAGACCACAACAAGCTCGATAACAAGAATTAATCATAACCTGAATTCTTAGAATCGACAACATCATTGCTATTTGAGTTTCTAAAAGACTTGATAGAGACATGAGAAAAGTTCTTCTGCTCCAAATGTTAGGGATATTTATAGATTGAGGGCATGTGATCACTAGTTTTTATATTTTGCTCTTTCGTGTGAATCTTTTTTACTTTTGAACGTAAACTATTTATTTAATGCATAAACTTCTATTATTGTATAAAAATTCAAATTCGATGATGGTCAAACGATTAGATTGTGAAATGAAAAGATATGAATCTGACAGGATTCAATTGAATGGCCAAAAAAATACTCTCAATTTAACATTTTCATTTAGTCGTTTTTTTGTATCAATTTTATGCATTTATCTTTTCAGCATCCTCGTTCCAAAATTCAAAATTGTTAGCACAACAATTGCCAAAAGTAGGTTTTCTCTATAATTTTTGATGAGCTATTGGAGCTTTCTACAGGAAGGCTTACTTCTAAGCCTGTCATCTACTTCAAAATCATATGCTTTTGTTTATTGCTTGACTCCTTTTTACATGCTACCTACTAGGAGCATTTTCCATGCAATCATAACCAAAGAAACACGAAAGTCCACACATATTGATATTGCTAATCATCTTAGACTTTCAAATTGTATTTTTGATCCATGGCAACATAACATGTATTTTACTTTGAGCCTTTATTCTTAGTCTATTTTTTCCGTTTTTTACGCTTTTTGTTTGTGTGTCTTTTCTTTCGTTTTAATCGCTCTTCATCTATTTTACTTTTATCCAAATTTGATTTCATATTAGATTGTATTTCGTCTTGGCCTGTATCAGATTTTTCTCTTGCTCTCTTCGCTCCAAGAGCGCCACCCTTATCTGCAAAGAGTAAAGGCGCACAATTCATGCACAATCTGAGTTTCACCAATTCGTTCTTTTGTTGTTTTTCCTCTATATATTGAAAATTTACTTCGTAGCTATATAAGCCCATCCCATGCATAAAAGTCGATTCGAGTAAATTCCGTTCTTCTTCTTCTTCCTGTTTTGCTTGGTCCCATTCTTCTAATGCGATTGATGATTGATCTTTTCTTCCAACATTAGACCGCTTTACATCTTTGTTCGACTCCTGTAAATAAATCTCCATCCGATTCTTGTCGTATGGGACGATTGTGCGAAAGGATGGACAATGTTTATTCCCACAAGTAAACTGTCCAATTCCTTCACGAACTTCCCTTCCAGTTCTCCATCGTAATCCTATCCTTCTTTTACTTTTTATATTTTCGTTTGAAGGAACATTGCTTATTGATGTATTCGACAATGAAAGTTGCGATAAGTCTGCGATGGCAAACGATTTAAAAAGATGCGCATGATAATGTCTGGCCATTCTTTCTTGCCATCTCATTTTTCCATCAGAAGATGGTGTGCTTTCGTCTTCGAGGTTTTTCGGTAGTGATGGCATAACGAATTTGTATGCTTTGCGAAGCTCATTATAATCTGCTACTGTAGGGAGATTTTTTATATTACATTTTCCATCTTTTGTAGAGTTCCTATTCGATGTACTCTCTATTTGCTTCATAATATTCAGGTGGCGAGAGTAAAGGTCACCTGAATCTTCTGTGCCACCATTTTTTCTGCTCATTTTTTCATTAAAATGAGTACGATAATTTACGTAGGATTGAAAAGATTCATTTCGCGGTTGCTTTTGATCATTCCTACTATTTAATAATTTTACCCTTAAAAGAGGCACCTTCTGACTTCTAGCACGCTCCGATCACTTCATTAAAAGGGGATTATACATTTAGAGATAAAAATATTTTATGAAAATTAGTTTTTGACATGATGTAAAGTAATGATAACATAAACTTTCAATCTAAAGTCCCTGAAATGTTTCTTCCGAACAGTCCTTTTGCATATATTAAACTAATATGTCATTTCTGTCAAACAAAGTTAAAATCCCTATTTACAACACAAATCTTTTATGAAATTGGAATGTGTGCAAGTGCTAAACTTAGCCATATTGCAGCAGTAAAATATAAGCTTCACCTGTCTACTTCAGGTTTCCACGTTTCCCATTTCCATGTCACAACTCGACGAGGCCATGCATCTTTCGAAAGATTATCAAATTGCGAATGAAACGATAGATAATAATAAATAATTATTAATTATTCTCTCCTTCATGCGTCATCAATGACTTTTTGAAAGTCATTATGTAACAAACCAATTCAGATAAAACCTCCATAAAAAATACGCAGACTTTGTCCCTACGGATCTTCTTGAAAAATCCTAACGTGTATTTATATTTGAACATCCACGATAACTACCGAGATTCTCTAGTGCAAAGGCAAAAACAATCCTCTCACACAACCTGAACATAAGAAGTTACTATGGGGTGTTTATTTTCCTGTCTAGGCAAGAATGGCTCCACTACCAGCACATCTGAATCCGAAATGGTCAACACCACATCACACTCAACTGACAGTAGTGCGATTGTTGGTAAAGAAATGAGTCGGAAAATGTCTAATCCGACTGTTAAATTTATTACCACTGAAAGTGATACAGATAGTACAAGTAGCAGGGCTCCCTATCGCACAGTTTCAGGGTCAGGATTAGCATTGGCTTGTATAAGTATTGAACAAGATTCTGCGTATTGGGAGTGGCACATACAAGCAGACGACGATTTGAAAATAGGAGTTTCTAATGGTGACAATGAAAGTTTTTTCGAACAGAGGGAAGAGTTGAATCATATCAGTCTAAAATTTGGATTAGCAACAAGCAAGAGCAGGAAGTTCTACAGAATTCTTGCTGCTAATGACGAAGGAGGTAGGTTTACTATGCAAATTAACGAGATTGATTTATCCTGCGACCTTTCCTCACGTTTATCTTGTTTTAATTTGATTTCTCTATTTTTTTCATTTTTAGACGATGTTCCTATGGAAGATGACGGTACTGCTTTGATGCGCTCCATTCCTGACCTTAAAAATGGAGATGTAGTTGGAGTAGCTGTACAACAATCTGATCTTCCAATGATTCAATTTTTAGTGAATGGCGAACCCATGCATCATTTGGCTATTAATCGTTTTAGGGGTACTGTGTACCCATCTATCTGGCTCCCACCAGCACTCGTTGTAGACGACGATGATGAGGAGGACGTAGAAATCGGGGCAACAGTTGGTAAGGGACAATACACTGTATCTGTCGTTTTTGAAGAGAGCAAGTTCAAGGAATTGGCACCACACGCGCGTTTTGGACCCATAATTGTCGCCAGAGGAATAATATAATTCTCTAATGAAGTAGCTTCTCCTCTTGCGTCGATCTTAATAACTTTCAACTCTACTTGTGGAAGGGTGGAGAACAATCTCTTTTTGCAATGTCTTAATAATTTCTTGTTGAGAAAAAACAAAGTCTTGACAGCAGTCAAATTTAATTGAAAGATGATAAAAAAACTCCTCTAAAAATAAATAAACAAAATTATTTTATAATCTTGCTTTTTTTATGGAGAATCAAAGAAGAAAAAAAGATCCCGAGGCCAAAACCAACAAACGTACTTTGTGAGAAAAGCAATGAATTCATACGATCTATCAAGAATGATGGTGATGACTTTAGATATTTCTCTTTTTTTCTCCTTTGCTTTCCCTTTTTCTTTTTATGAGCTCTATGATATGCTCGTTGAAGTTTCTCATCCGCTTCTTTTATTTCCTGTGAGAAATTCTCATTTACTTGATGTAGATTCTTATTGTTAACATGTTCTTCCAATAAAATTCTTTCTTCCTCTTTCCTTCTCACAGCTCTACACATTATCAACCTATTTTGTGGAGTAATTTTTGGATCTATAACCTTCATTTTCACTTCATATCGAACACATGCTTTTAAGCCAGCATTTTCACCCATCATTTTTCCAGCAGATAACAAGTCCATAATTACGCCGACTTCACCTGCTCCTGCTGAATTTAATTTTGAACCATCGTGTGTATTAATTTTCTTTAAAGAGATTCCCATATTTTTTGCTGCTGCTTTCCATGAACCACTATGATCCTTTTGACAACAGGGCATTACAGCTACATGTACACCGTATTGTTCTGAGATACGGAGAGTTTCATCAGATAGATGTTGACAAGCGTGGCAGGCTACTACCAAAACTTTAGTAGACTGAACTTTTTGTTTGTGCAATAATTCATGCAGGACAGATGGCAAAGCACTGAACAAACTTTCATGCTGGTATTCTAAAACTTTCCCATTCTTATTTTTTTCTGTGTTTGAGCTTGTATCTACTCCCCCAAACCAAGCATTTCGTATTCCATGTTTTCCAGCTTCGACCACTGCAGGATCAATTACTATAGAGCGCTTGACACTTTTTAATAGTAAAAGAAACAATGCACCCAATGCCCCATGACCACCAGCAACGTCTATAACAACTTCAATTTCTGCTGGTAATGAAAGACTAGATTTCTTGCAGTAGTAAGTCCGCGCGGAATTTGCGAACGCCCAACTTTCTTGAAATTCTTTGATTGTAGGAGTATTGATCTTTTGAGCATGCAGGGCATGAAACAGCCGTTTCTCGAGTGAGTACTTCTGTGTTTTGCTTGCAGGAGAATGAGTCTCTTGATTTCCGTATGGAGGAAAGTTAGATTCTTCGCTCACGGCGGGTAAACATATATTTGCGTCTACATCATGAAATGTCATGGTCTAAAAAGTACATAAAATAATTCTCACTAAATATAAAGGAATTTGGGCAATATTTGTTGTCTCTAAAGTATGGCATATATTCTACAGATCCAAATTACAGAGTTTAAGTAAAGCTTGTAAAATGCAGAGAGGTGAAGAGAGATCAAATAACATCGAAAGACAAAATGGAAGTTGAACAGACTTAACTTAGCAAAAAATGCTCATTTGCTAGTCTTTTTATTATATAAATGTAAGCATTTAATATGCTGACTGAACAAAGATTTTGTAATTATGGCAGCTAACTTGGCATGAACAAAGATGCTGATGTAAATAAAAATAGTACAGCATTGGATGTGTTCATTAGCTTTTTATCACTAATTATCGACAAGCGCATCTTTCGCTGATTTTTAGTTCTTAATTCAAACATTAAATTGGAGTGCTTATAGGTTCTATAATTATATTGTTATTTTGTAGAAAAATCAAGCTTCAATCCAGGTGTAACAAGAAGAAGCCCCAGCCTTCTTTTTACGGAAATGTAAAATATCTAAAGCAACGTTGTTTATCCTTTCTTCATGATTCAAACTAAATAAAAATATCTTAATACTTGATATTAATATTACAGATCATATCAATTTACCCGGATCATCTTCCATCACTTTTCCTCTAAAGCAATCTTAGTGTAAATCAGAATTAATTTATTCAATAAAAAAGTTGTTTTTTCTCTTCACAGGAGAAACGATAACATTTAGAAAGACACAAAAAATGCGGGTAAAGGGAATTCGAGACTCATGTGTATTTATCAAAGGACCATATCTATGAAAGACATTTAATATCTTAAGTGGAGCGCCCAAGCCATGATTTATAATCTTCCAATTTTTGCTAGAGGTCATTGAAAACAAGTTGAATTCATTTTAGTTTGGTTCAGTTTATAAACTGGATCCTTTCTATTTTAGCTGCTAAATATTGGACAATTTGATTTCGATAGCCGTCATAAATTGTAATTTGGTTGCATCTTCAGGTGATAAGCTATTTAATGCATGCTTTTGCAAAATAATTACTACAATTTGACTCTGATAAACCCTAGCTTTATTTCTAGAATTCTAAAGATATTTTCTAGCCATGATAGCTCCCTAAAGCTGACGAGCTGATGTGATTGCAGATTTATATCTTCTTCCATCGATATTGCTGAGAGAATTTTGGGCAACTTTTGATGCCCAAAATGAAAATCAGAAACTATATTTTACTAAACAAATTTTTAGAGGTATTTATGAAGGCTACGGGAAAACTATATTTTACCAAAGAAAATGGGCACATCATTTATTTCCCAAGTCCACATAAAAGTTGTGCTACTAACGTTGCCCAAATTCCAACTAAATAGAGATGGGCTTCTCTCACCTCTGTACTATACCCTTACGAAGATTACCCACATTTGAAGATAATTGCAGAAGATCTAAAAGAGAGAAATAAGAAATTTCTGGAAATAGCCCAATCCTGGGTCAAAACAGAATTATCACCCAATCCTTCCGGACAATCCACCAATGGAAGACGGAGAAAAGAATATCATGATAATGATTCTACTAGAGGCATCCTCAAGGTTAATTCCCATCAATTAGATGAAACAGGCTCGCACATCAGAGACAAACGTCGATACCCTTCGCTCATACCCAATCTTAGTTTACTGAGCGCCAATCACCTAGCGGATAAGGTAGCAGATATTCCAACGCGTAATAAATCTCAAATCATTAATGAACAGGATTTATCAATCCACAATCCTCCCTCTCCTTTACGTTTTTTTCTCACAATAGATGGTAAAACAGTGGACAAGCACATTAGCAACATTCTGCCAATAAGGTTCACAATGGAAAAAATCAAACGTTTAAAAACAAAAAAAACGCAAGGCTTACTATGGAGACTATTCGATCACGTTACAATATCATGGAAGGATATGCAATTCCACAAGGGAGTACAAAGGTTGCTTCTCGGTCTCAGTCGAACCCACACAAGAAGCCTCTATAAAAGTACCACCTACAGAGAAGGGATACTCAGGGAATATTTGGACACGTTAGACTGCGATAAACAGATTAAGGAAATACGGAACCTTAGCCAACGAAAATTGATCGACACACTCAGTGGATGCAAATGGTGCAACCAGAATTTTGGTACCGCAACGGAAAAGGGCAATTGTATGCATGCTTTATTATCATGCAATCACGTCGATACACAAAGCTATAGGACCAATCTCCGAATAAGCATCCAATTAGAAATCCAAAATTTAGTGGAACTCATCATTACGTATACATCAGAAAAAGGAGCCATCAAATTCCTCAATAAGACCAAAGAAACTTTCATTACCCTGCAAGAGAACCAATGCGGCTGTCTTTGTAGAATACCAAGAGTGAACAACAATTCATACGCAACCATGAAGGATCTATTAAGGAAATACGACGAGCAAGATATCTTGACATGCGTACGAAATAACATTGGAACATTTAGTCTAGAAATATTTGGGATCATACCACAAAATGCTAATGCATATAGAGACGACGCAAATATAGGAGTAGCAGATGGACCTTGGTTGGGACTTATCCCAAACAAGTTAGATGAGGCGGTTCACAATCACATCAAAATAATACGACATGCAGTCAGCCATTTAGCATCAAGAAATGAGATCACAGATATGTTTAAAGATAAATGGGGATTAATTAAAGAATTATTATTAGGATTAACAGCTGGAATACACAAGGTCATCGACAATACGAGTCACGAAATCAAGAAAGGATTGAGAAAGAAATATGAACTGGATCTATTCACTATTGCAGCAAACAAAAAAACAAGAAAGCCCAATCGACCAGAGAAAGCGAATACAGTACAAACACTAGTGTGTTTAAATTGCACCCCGCAATCACCACGACCCACAACCCAAGAAACACAATTACACAAATGCTCAGGAATAACATGCAACAACAATGGCCCAAATTGGAAAATATTCCAAGCGTTTCATCCAAATCAAATATCTATCAAAAAGAAACACTGCCTCCGATGCACACAACAATCTTCCGCCATTAAATCTGCCTCAACAATTCTACACAGTATGATATCCCATCTAAATAGCAAGCACAATAAAAAATTGTTAACAATCCTTAGGAAAGCGACAATATCAAGACCAATCTATATTCAGCTAATGAATATGCTTCAACCCCACTTCACAACAGAGGCACAGAAATGTAAAGCAAAATACAAAAGCACAAGCAGCAGAATACTGGACACACATAAATCCATCTGTAGAGTTATCATACAAGCATTTCAAGCTTATCAACATCCTCCTAGCTACACTCACCAACAAATTCTAGAAGGTATGCAAGAGCACCTGGCAGATATCTTGTCGGATAGCGAAAAGAAATTAGAAACTCGCAAACGGAAAAGCGTATCTTTGGAAATGAAAATCGATGAAATTTTGGACAATTCTTCCAACATCAACCAACAGGAATGTAATAACCACAAACGCAGGAAAGTCTCGGAAACAGAAACGTCGAATCAAGAAGCAGAAGGACACCACACTCAGAACAAACATTATATTCAAGAAGCATTACAAGAAGGAAATTTGATGTCCACAATGGGCATACGGCGGATAATCGAGGTACTACGCAACAAGGAGCTCCAGAATATATACTACACCAACTCAGAGGCTGGATCCATTCTGGAAAACTGGTCAGCAACGCACGGCTGGGCAAGAGCAGCACGAATTTTCGGTTCCCATGAAGTGATACACAACCGACCAGATGGAACTTGCCTTATCCCAGTCTTCATCGGCCCAACGAGCTACGGACATTGGGTGACGGTTATTATCGAAAAGCATGGACGATACAGGAAAGAACATATATTAGATTCATTAGGAACAACAACGGCAGACAACCAAATAATAAAAAAGATAGCAAAACTCATTGGAGGACAAAATACTTACTTCTCCTGGAATATTGTCACAACCAGGCTGCAATCAGAATATTAGAAATAGAAACAATAGTAGAGTGTTGATTATATCGACTAGATGTGCACTTCTAGATGTTAAGATATAATAATTGTGTGTTAATATTTATAATTTACCAATAGTATATTGGCGCTAAATAAAGTTTAAATTCGT
>Ga0209092_10004152_pt1 | contig 12234 bp, 5 predicted proteins | sample FraStrMetagenome_FD_187446 | JGI IMG/M metagenome (GOLD analysis project Ga0209092, IMG submission 187446) | Marine eukaryotic phytoplankton communities from Arctic Ocean - Fram Strait ARC3M Metagenome (SPAdes) (version 2) | ecosystem: Environmental > Aquatic > Marine > Oceanic | place: Fram... | reverse complement strand
GGTTTCGGACATTGGTTTGGTTCAATTGAGAGATGTGCTCCTGCATCCAAGTATTATGACCAGGATGTGGTGCTGCCATTTGAGTAACTGGATGATAGGTAGGTATGGATGGTGCTAATCTCGGATCGTAGGACCCCCCACTTGATAACATTGTTGGGCTGATGTTATTGTAGTTGGGGTGAATTGCTGTAGGAACTGGTTGGTTATACATTGGCTGATAATGGCTTGACGTTGTTGACTGTGTTTCCATCATTGGTGGGGCCACCTGGGAAGCTGGATGGCGTGGTGGGATCTGATGCATTTGTGGAAACTGAATGTTTTGTTCAATTTGAAATGGACTTTGATGATTCCTGTTCTGATTAAGTAGCGGAGTATCATAGTATGACTGGTGATGTTGTACGGATCGAATTGTTTCCAGCGTTTCCTCTGGAAATAATGTAACTTGGCTGACGGTTGGCGATGTTGAGCGATGGATCGGATTGGTGCTTTGTGTATGAACGGTGTGTACTGATGGTGTGGTGTGCACATTTGACGGGATTGATGATGATTCTGTTTCATTTGATGGGGTTGAAGTGGAATCAGAGGCAGGTGGTAGTCCTCTTGCCCTTCTAGAGAATCTTTCGGTTGACTGATCGATTCTTCGTTGCATGATGATAGTAAGTGGTATTGGGTATCACTGCTAACTCTGAATGAAGATAAGATCGTTGCTGTATATTACAGAGGAAGACTTCACGTCCGAGCGAAGCGAGGACGTGTTGGTCGATGGCGATAAATATAGAATTGGTACCGTTATTAGTGTATCGTCTTGTATTTTCGCCATTGGCGGGCTACATAACCTATAGATGTAGTAACTGTGAGCTTATTTTACGTGTAACAATGAAGAAGGTATGTACGTACGTACAACACGTGTTAGACTTCGAATTTATATTCATGCATTTATAGATTGTTGGTAAATGTAGTTGAAGTTAGTTATGCTACGTCTCACAAAAAAAATTCTTAATTTATAAATCAAAAATCCACAATCCCACAAGACGAAATGGCACACTCCACAATACTCGTATTTCCATCCTCAAGCACCTTTTCATAATGGCATGATTTTGCATAATGTTTGTCCAATCCCACCCGAATCTTTCGTTGACTTGCCTGCTGTATCCTTGTATTCGTATTACTATTATTATATACATCTTCCACTATGTCCATCCAAACACGTACATCCGCAACATTCCACATATTTTTCATAGCCGGCTGTGGAATATTTATACCTAAAGTATTTGTATTTGATGTTGATGTTGACGTTGACGTTGATCGTTTGACTGTCGTCCCATTGGTGACCAAAATTGCATGTTGATAAATACGTGAATATCGCAAAAGTGTTTGTCCTACCTCGTTTACAAGGGCACTTGCAACTCCTCCATCTTTACGCGATCCTAAAAGGGCGGGTGAAAGACATCCACTAGCACTATCTAGAACAAATATTGCTTTTTGTTTTGATGTTTCAGAGAAATCTTGAGAGATTTTTTCTTGGGCTTTATTCAAAATTGATAAAGCATGGTAGCCATCCTGAATGGAATAAAAATGAACATTTTGCAATGCTTGTGTCAAAATTGAAGGATCGTTTCTATTTTTGTTTACCAGGATTGATTTCATAATGGTGAGTAATCGTCTTGCCAATGGGACAATGGTACTATTCCCCCCACCGGATGCTAGATAGTGCACCTGTCGTTTTTGCAATGCAGCATTCGCAGCTACTGATAGTGTCAATTGTGTCTTTCCACTGGCCGGTGGACCCATAAATTCGGTAATAAGACCAAAGAATATTCCACTTGTAGCAGTAAGAGGAGTAGATATGCACGAATATTTTGAGTGATGATCCTTTTGTAACATATTGGAGATTGTTGATTGAAGACATTTTAAGTATTCCGTACAAGGTGAAAGTAATTTATCCAGTTTCTGACTACCGGTGGAGAGGTACATCAATTTTTTGTTCAATGATTGCAATTGGTCTTCGTCTACTTCTTCATTCCATTCATGCAAGCAGTAATCGACAGCTGTAAAAGAGCCTGGAATAAAGTTCGCCCTTTTTCGCAAGGTGGTTAATTGAGTAAAAGTAATATTTGCTTTCAATAGCTTTTTATTCAACCGTTCTTTAATTCGATTACTTTCTTCACCGTGTCCGGTTTCTTTATTTTCAATCAAGGAACTCGCTACGGAGAATCGTAGTTCCATCACTTCTTTTAAAGAAATATCGTTGCCGATCATATCACAAATTTGTTGTGGATCGCGTGAAAGAAACGCTTGAGGAGTATGAATTCTCGCTCCTTTCGCGGTTGCTACATGGTGCATGGATCCCGCGCTGGCGCTAGAGGGTACTTCATCTTCTGAATGAGGATTTTGTAATTTTTGGCGCCATGTTTTATGTATCGGATGTGTGCCTAGAGTCGGCATGATGATTTAAGCTTTACCTCGATTCATACATTCAAAGCAGACGCAAACTATAATATTTCTTTCATGAGATACTCTAAAGTGTGCTGCTCAAATTTGCATCAAAACAAGATGACATAAACTGCTTTCGTTTCAATCATCCACTACGGGGGGGGTAGAATGTTTTAATTGTGACTCAAATGACGTAAGCGTCTTTTGAGATTTTTTTTAATCTTTGATTTTTGAATGGAAATCAGATAAATATAAGATGTGTTTATAATAGTGTGTGTTTAGTTTATTGTGAGTACCGAAGCCCAAACGTTTAATTGTAACCAATCTGTTAGTGTCGCATGTACTCTGACAACAATAATCTGATACATCATTATTAAGACAATCGAAATCACCATTATGAGTACTTCTTCTCATTTTCAATGAAGGCGTCTCTTTTCGATATACACAGCATTAAATACCTTGACTCTAGCAAGCTACTTCTGAATAATCCTTTAAAAATCAAAGATTCCATCTTCCACTTTTTAAAGTCCTATTTTTTCTTTATATTTTCTACATTTTCATGAGGTTCCAGTTCTAGATTTTGTTCTGTAAGATTTAAAAGTGCTTCTTACCAAAAGGTAGGAAGATCTTCTTGTCAGTTGATTTTCTTATCTTTATTTTTGTTCTCTAATGAAGGTTTCAGCTGATTGGGAGAAGACATAGTAAAACTTATCATTTTTCATTTTTAACGAATTCTTTGTAGTCTTTTGTAGTGAGGAATTTGAAAAAACCTTGAAAGACTCTAGATTTGCAACAGCAGTATTTGCGTAATGATTACAAAAAAAGATTGACGTATGCCCCGAAAGCAATAATCAAAGAACCATTCAAGTGTGCATTTATCAAACGACACCTTTCAGACAACTGTTTTCGAAAATACAAGAAAAATAAAATATAGTTACATAACTGTTCAGCATTTCGTTTTTGTTTCTTACTGCAAATAGTTTTTCGAGTTCTATAAAATAGTATTTGTATCAGCGCTTGTTCATTTTTTTGTAGCCACTGAATATTTTCTCTCTAGATTATGCTGCAAAAAAAGATTAGATTATTATGCAGCATTTGTATCTCATGACTATTTCCATAAAAATATTAAAATCAGATTATTATGAATTTTATGTTATGGAATCTTAATTTGTAGCTTACAAAGTTGAGAGCTCCTTGATTGAATCTTTAACCATCATAGCTAACAGTGACTTTTTCCAATTCATAACCTGTGATATCAAAAAGCATGAATTCGTCACCTGGGTATACTACCAATCGTACATTTTCACTGGGCTCAACTTCCTTAGCAACTGCAATCATATCATATCCCATATTTACTTCACTATTACAATCCCCACTTTTACAGTATCCACGATACAAAGCAACAGTCTCATCATAAGGATTCACAAAGTTGTAAATAATTCCATTATCACTTGACTGCTCATCGTTGCTATTTATTTTGCTAAGGAGCTCGTTTTCGTTGTGCTTCTTATGATGGAAATAATTCTCATGGAGATCCTCACCCTTTAAAAGTGCTTTCACTGCAACTTCTATTTCTAGCTTTAAAGTCTTTGATATTTTTGGAAAGCTCGCAATGGATGCGGGTGAATTCTCTGCTAGTAGGTCTAAGGATGAAACTTTTGGTGTGACAATTACACCACGCTGAACAAGCCATGCTGAAGTAAAGTAATTAATGAAATCAAATGTAAGAATAAATAGTTTATGACAATACAATTTGCTTGTAGAAACAAAAACTTACCAAGTATCAGTTTGTTTACTGACCGGGCCTGATGGGCATGATCTTCAATATCTGCGTCGCCACTTTCTAAATCTAGTTGGGTTGATGTATCCATCAAAAATTTAAATGCAACGGGGGCAAGTTCGCCTCTTTCTATTATTCCTTTATTGATATTGAATGCATGGAATGCGACTTCATGGTAATTCAAAGCTTTCATTAAGCTTTCGTCAAAAAGAATGCTCCAAATGCTACCTTGGTAAAAGTGTGGTTTGACTTTGCAAATTTGAAACAATGCTTCTAGTTCTTCAACGTTGAAGTTTGATACACCAATACTCGCAATGTTTCCCTCAATGTAGGCATTTTCTAATACTTGCCAACTTTCTTTCCAAGAATTTGAATGAGGAGACGGCCCTGCTTGTTTGATGTGAGAATCAACCGCATTATTCTCCTCATCGCAGTTACCATAGGTTGCTTCGCCGTAGCACCTAGGAGAATCTAGTACAAAATGAACCTTCACCTCCATTTCCTCTGATAAGGATGGATTAGAGAGTTTACTTTGCTGTGGGAGAACCTTAAAAGATTCCCTAAGAGCAAGTTGAGTTCTGCCATAGCCTAAGTGTGCATGGGAGATCCTGCTAACAAGATGTACCTCTAAGGTATTTTGTTTGTGTAAGTTATTTTTATCGAGTGATTCTTGGTTATCCAGATAATCATCGATTAAAGAATTAGAGTTGCCTCTTAATGCTAACCCTCTATGGAAGGAAGAGTTTCCTTTTTGCTGATGTTTTTGTTTTTCAATGTTACGCCTCTTATTGAAAAAATTAATTGCTCTAGAAACAACTGCTCCGTTATTCGCATTTGGAGATGATCCTTCAATTGCAATGAGAGCAAGTGCCCCTCCTTCAGATGAGGAAGCATCGACTTCAGTCAGTTGAGTTGATACAACAATAGGGATATTTCTAGGGTCGATATTCACCAAACTCGTCCCAACTAGAGGAAAAGAAAGTCCGTTCGATAATTTTATCGCTGGAAATGAGTTGTATGAATGTGTATGGGGGTTGATGATAGATTTTTCTTGAGGTTCAGGCTGAAAATGTGGTGCCTCGGTCGTAAATACTTTATCATCTGTATATGTGTCGCCTATTTCTCCGTCGTACATGGATGACGGATCTGATGCATGTTGAAATAGAATTATAGCTACAAAGAAAGTACAAAAAAGCAGAACTATATTCATTCGTCTTCTTGTGAATTTGTAGTATCGTATTCTAAACGAGGAGTTGAACCCATTTCTACTGCCCGTTGCGAATTCACCCTGAGTATTTGCCCATTTCCCCTGAAAGAGACTTCTTCCTCGTTGAGATGAATTCAATGATAACCCCCCTGATCTTGATCTATAAGATACGTTGCGCCATGATGGCTCCAACAAGTCAGACACACTACTCGTTCTCGACCGTAGTGAAGACGAGCCCGAGAGGCCTGAACCAGTTGAGTCATCATCGCTTTGATAACTTCTCGATCGTATCATAGTCCCCAATTAATTATTCATTTCATGAACTCTTCGATATATTCGTCATTACTATGTCTCTTGTTGTTGTTTTATAAATTGGTAAGGTGTTGTTGGTTTTTATAATTCTGCTTTACTTTTTTTGTCTTTTGAAAAGCTTTCATTCGTTTTTTAGAAGTCTTCTTGGATTTACAAGGGGCATGAAGGAGCTTTTTGGTCTTCGTGAAAATGACTGAATTGCACATTTTTGGCTACCCTACAATTTATCAATCTATGTATTCCAAAGAAATAGGGCAAAAAAATCGATTGATACGTTCAATCCTTAATGCTTAAAAACTTTGTTAGTCTTCAATAAAATATATGTACATTAAATTTTTGCAAAACTTTGATAATTTAAATGATCAGCACCCTAAGTATGAAAACTATCTGTTTTTATTGAAAATAATTGTGATTCAAACGAATTAATATAGTGCCATTTGATACAATTTTATCTACGTCACTATGCATAATAAAGACCGTACAAACATTTTCATCGACACTCCTTAGCATGTTCATGTTTACCATGCTGAATCTATTCATTTAGGACCGAAATGGTCATTTTTGAAACCTGAGGCTACTTTCGATGATCTCATAGAAATTGATAGAAATTGAGTTCTTCGAAGTAGTTAATCTACCATAGTCAGAGTGAAAACATATGTCATTACCAGTTAGTTAGGAAACGCCTATTGTAGGCCTCTCAGAAAAGACATTTTGAAGGATATATTGTCTATAACAGAATAAATTTAGTGTTATAGTGTACGTACCATAGAAATAAAATTGGAGCAGTCATAGTAAATGTGGCATATATGCTAATAATAACCCTTCAGGCACTTTGTCATCATATTCTTGAAATGCAACGTTCTTGAAATCAATTGAGAGTAAATTCAGTTCGAAAACATATGCTCCCATTCCGCAATGCAGGACGGGGATCACTAGCAATAAATTTGCTTATTTTCGAGAAAACAGTTTTAATTTTTTGTTTTCCTCGAGTATTTAAAAATTTAAAAATTTGTTCTGAGCTTCATAGCACAAAATGGCAAAACGAAAGTTTATTCTCAAATCATCACTCTAGGAAAGCAGTTCGCTTTGAAAAAAAAAAAAACGGACAAATTTTCGTGTTTACCATACCATACATGAAAGTCGACAAACAAAAGTTTGGTGAATTTATCAGTTGAAGATCGGCCTAATGTTTTGCTTCTGAAAGCGTGATTCAAAACATCGTATTTATTTATTATTGTGACAAGAACGTAAAAGTCGAAAAAGTTAGAAAGGCCATTCTTGAGCACCAATAAAATATCCTCTAAACTACAGAGGAAACTATATAATGCGAAGGCAATCGAAGCAGCAGTAACTGCTGAGTCAAAACAAATTCAGACTAATCTTGGCTCTTATTTAGTATGATTGAGATGCATACGTATTGACCAGCAGATGATATGTAATTTGTGAGATTAAATGATTTAACCGTAGTTATAACAAGACATTTATATTGGTTTCCCTGACCAAATTATCAAAACGTGAATGAAAATTGGTACTTAATCATAGTATCACAAGCATAAGCGTTTCTCTATTAATCAATCATCCCCATCAAACTTCTAATTGAATCTAAACGGATATATTAAGCTCTTTTGTTATTTTCTGGAATGTCAAGGCATATGGTAAAGTTACAATCAAATGAGCAAAAAGTGATATTGTCTTGTAGACTCTTTATTCAACTGTAAGCATTACATAGTCTAGCCATTTTTTTGGTTCCTTGCAGTATGTTGGATAATGAAGAGAACTGGATTTTATTGTGAAGTAACTCACTCTAGAGAGCTTTAAAATAAAATATTTGGCAGAGTTAAAAATATCTCGAATCATCTTTAACGTCATACATGACACTCTTCGCATATAGAGCCGCCATTCACATTCATGTTTCTCTTCCCTGATTTTGAGGAATATAAAAGAGACCTGGACTTGTACAACGTCCTCGGAAAAGTGAATATTTTAACTTTTAAATTATTATTTGATGTTTTTGAATAAAGAATAAATATCCTATTGATATTAATTTGATATGTTGAAACAAAAGTTAGAAACATAGAAAAAATATGTAACGCACCGAATTATAATTCAAGATGTTGGTTTTTTCAATTTGCAAAAATCAATACGTTTAAACGTTTGTTTAATATGATAACAAAAAATAAATCATACACAATTATTTGTCATTGAATTTCGGATATCAATCGAATATGCTATAGGATGCCCCATAGATCAAGAACGAAACATGAGAGGCAGAGAGAATAGATAGGTGCATATATGAATAATGATAGAACCGTGAGATGAGTAAAAGGGGTCCGATTATTTGGTATGTTCCAGAAGCAAAGAGTTTCGAATAAGTGTCGGGGGGGGGGGAAGGTTCGTAAAAATATAGCTTGAAAAGGAGGAGGAAGAGTGAATGACGAATCCGCGTTAAGATGAGCGATTTTTCTCAATTGCTAATGTATGCCAATGTCCTCTGCTTGTGTCTCCAGAGAAAACCGGAATAATGTACAAGCCATCCGGTTTGCGGTGAGCCGCTACATTGGATGCAAATATACGAGCGAAGTTAAACCATCCTTGATTGATATTCCATTGTTGGATGATATTAACGGCCCCCGACCCTGCGATAAAGATGTTGCTGTTGGTACATTCATGTCTGAGAACCACGATTGCTAGGTCAAGTTGCTTCCTTTTCATCCAACTACACGGATTCATCACGTTTATTCTTTGCTTGCATTTCATTTCTTCTTCCTCTATTGTACTCACTTCTTCATTAATTCTTTCTGCAGATTTATGGGTAATTTGATTATTCTCTCCTTCCAAGTCTATCGTTATCACCTGCTGTACTCTCCCAGTGGTTGCGTCTGTCATGGATTCCATTTGCTTCGTTGATTTTGCAATGTTAGTGATATTGGTTTCTGCTAATAAAGTTTCCTGTCGATTGATGATAGTGTCGATTTCAAACAATTGTCGCTTTTTAATGAGTTCACATTCATTTCTCCTGTTCTTACTTAGAGGTAAGTTAGTAGAATTCTGTTGAATAGTTGTGTCCATCTGCTTTGTTATTTGTGGTTGATTACGGTATTGATGGCTCAATGATGTATTGGCACAAAACTTGGTTGTAGAATTGGAAGTCGGTTGAGAAGAAATTGTATTGGCTGATGTATTGTTCATTGTCTTACTTTCTGAATTTACGTCCACTTTGATCCTCCTTTCCTTATCCCTCTTGACTTCCGCAATATATTTCGTTAGGATTATACTGTCCTCCTTCATTCCATTATTTTTCTTTGCTATTGTTCCTAGGATTGTTCTGACGTTGGTTTGGATGAGCAGCCCGTATGAACCATTGAATGCTTGTTTTGACTTTGATGCATTTATCTTTGTGACGGTAATCATAATTCTGATTATACGTTTCCATTTCTCAGTTAGTTTTTTCTTGGTTTAAATTATACCAATTCTGGAACATGATTTTTGAGCATATTCATGATTGGGTTATATTGAATTCTGAGTTTTGTTGATGATGCTAAAAGTTTAGTGATCAAGTTGTCTGCCGTCCTAGTTGTATTTGATTGAATGCTACTGAATATGTCTGCTGCTACTTTCATTGCCGAATTGAACAATGTGCACCGTTGGCATTGCTTTTGAGCAATTGATATGTTATTTGCTTGAAAGTTACTGGTAGGACACCATACTGAGTTTTCACATTCACATGTTATTCCATTACATTGTTTTTGTGTCTCCCTTACAGATTTCTGTTTCTTCACATCAGGGGTGTTATCAATGTTGCTGTTTTGTTGCAATAGTTTCCTTTTATAGCGTTTCCATGAGGTTTTTAGTGTGATTTCTTTGAGATCATGTTTTTCAACTAGTCAAGCTTTGCCCAATATTAGGGCTTTGATTTCCAAGACTGATGAGCTTTTGTCTTCCACATTGTCCGTTGATCTACTTCTTCCAATTTCCCTCCTGCTTCCTGTATTGCTGCCTTTAATGCATTATCTATTAGTGTAGGAATGAGTCCCTACAAAGGTCCGTCAATTACGCCAATTTCTTCATCATTTGAAGTAAAGCATGAGTATTCTAGGGTGACCCAAAACAGTTGCGGTAGGAATTTATTTGGGGAATGCATATATGCATCCTGTATGGTTGAGTTTTCGTTTTTGATTAGGAGTTCGTTTATCGATACATATTGGATGTTCCGATCTGTTAGTTTTGATCGGTTGAGATGGATCTACTATGAAATGGGATATGCGTCATCATGTTTCATTCCCTGCTGTCTACGGTCTGTACCAACAGGCTAAATTCATGTTGAGATTATATTCTGTGATCTCATCCTACATACGTGTCATTGGAATACGTACTAGTCCATGTTCTACGAATGGACTGTTTAGAAACATACCAATAAGGAGAGACTTTGATTAGTTAACGAATGCTTTAATTTCTACGTCATTTGGGTGACTCTTACGTCACTCAAATAGATCCATCAATTCAAGAATCAGAAAATCAAACCCCTAAAAATCGCTCTCTCACCGAATAATTTTATGGCAATTAATTCGACACCATGTATGAAGAAAAGACTCAGGATGATTTTAAAAATGACATACCAATTGTCTTTGTTCCTGCTTTGATGGGAACAACGCTACAAAGGAATTCAAGTGAGGACGGAAAATACGAAGATGTTTATATTACGTCATCTATTGCTCTTGGGATGGATAATCCGGATATTGCCCTTCCAATTGGATGGAATTATAGCATTGCCGAGAATGATCCTAATGATGAAAATGTAAACGGAGAACTTATTCAGTTTAAAGATGACATTGTTCCTGGCGATGCACTGAAATCTATAGAACTGAGTATTTGCTGCTGTGCTACCATCACCGTTTTGGACCAATACGAAAAATTTTGTACCCACTTCAAAAGATTTCGCAATTTTCACACTTTCTGTTATGATTGGAGAAGAGATCTAAATGAAAGTACGAACAAATTATTGAATTTTTTGAAGAAAATCAAATCCAAGTATGGCGTTCCTGCACAGGTAGTATCGCATTCCATGGGGTGCTTAATAGCTCTAGCTGCTTGTAACACCAGTCCGAACCTCTTCCATAGCAATTGCTTTGTCGGGGGGATGTTTGCTGGTGGAGTTGGATTTTTTCCATTGAATACGGAAGGGATGGTTGTTGGAGTAAATTGCAAATATTTGAGTCCAGATGTGCTTCACACGTTTCCGAGTATGTTTGCTGCTTCATCTCCAATGGGAGTGTGCAATGATCCAATTTTGAGAGATGGCCATGGAACACAGCTTTGGCAATATGTTGATTCAAAAGATATCACGAGAACAATTAATATTGATATGTATAATATCGAGGATTGGAAAAAATATAAAATAGGGCCGTGGAGGTACAAAGAAAAAGTTTCAGATATGATGGAACAACATGTTAAGAACTGCTTACATTTGGGCTTTATATTCCAACTGAAACTTAGAAACTTGGAGGTCAAGTCAGACACCTTAGTTATGAAAGAATCATTGAATGTAAAGAGCTATCCTCCTGTAGCAGTGCTTGTTGGTGATAAATTTATGCATCCGGAATACTTCCTTTGGGACTCTGAACGAAAGAGAAATTTGGAGTGGACAAAAAAACTCCGTAAAGAATATAACCCCAAATGTGCTAAAACAGATGGAACAGTCTCCTGCATATCAGCGTCGCAACCCTCGGTTCCTGCAGGTGTTAAAATTCACAAATATAATTCACGCAATAACGGACCCAATATTGGTTCTCATAGAGAATTAATGCATGATCCGAATATGATTGAACTTATATTAAGAGACTTACAAAAGTTATGTTCACTATAAGAAATGGAAGTACCCTATCAGATTTCAAATGACTTAAAGTAGAAGAGTTTGATTTTAGAATCTGAATGTTTGACGTCATTTTCTTTATAGATAACAAAAATTAATACTTCAATGAATAAAGAAGAGAATTGATATTTGTCTCTACTTGTTCATATCTTTTCAGGGGTGTTGAACGTTCAATTATCATAAAGGCATGATTGAATTCACTCCTGTTCCCATATACTAACGAATTCACATTTGCATTTGTTCACTAAGAATTTTTTTATTTTGTGTGACTTCAATTTTTTGTGAGCATTTTTCGCGATTGGGCTTAACTTTGCGTACATATAAATTTTTGTCAAAATCCTCAAGAACTCTTGAGAGACCCTTACAATTATATTAACGGTCGGGATGAACGCAGGGCGGCTATTGTTTCATCGCTTAAACCAAAAATCCCCGTTACGAAAGCCAAAATATATCAATGTTTGTCATTTGCTTTCACTGACAACTCATTTCATAAGGAATAACAGCACTGTGAGCTAGTTGCAATATTATTGGTTTTTTATAATTGTGAGCTTATTTGTTAAGTTATTTATTTTATTCACAGGTGAAAAATTGACAGGCATGACATGAAATTTCAAGAACGACAATTTTGAATCA
>Ga0209092_10004151_pt1 | contig 12234 bp, 11 predicted proteins | sample FraStrMetagenome_FD_187446 | JGI IMG/M metagenome (GOLD analysis project Ga0209092, IMG submission 187446) | Marine eukaryotic phytoplankton communities from Arctic Ocean - Fram Strait ARC3M Metagenome (SPAdes) (version 2) | ecosystem: Environmental > Aquatic > Marine > Oceanic | place: Fram... | reverse complement strand
AAACTACCATAAGTAACTCCACCAACAAACGAAACACATATAATCCGACAAAACCAACCGCAACCTCAGCATTATATATTTCAACATACACATATTACTATGACAAAATCACCAACATACACATCTACCTATGTGTTAACAATACATACACAAACCGATTCAACAAAAATCCACATAAAAATACAATGCAATGTATACATTACTGCAAGGGTGTATTATTCTCCACATTCTTCCACGTGTAATAACATGTGCATCTCACTCAGTCATGTACATCACACTCAGACGCATATCAGCAACGTAATACATTGTCATAATTTAAGCTCGTACTTTTTACCATCTACATTAGTGCTCTTCAATAAAGAGATCGACCTGCTCGTTTGGACTAATGAATTCACGTACATTTATACGTATTTCAGTCTTAAGTACTACAATTAAGATCCTGTTTGCAACAATCATTGATTTCGAAACGATTCCGAGCTCTCGGCCTACGCAAACATCATTTCCTCAAATATAATAACTTTCTTCGTGCTCATTGATCGAGAAAGATCGCCAAGGGAACTATACCGTAATATACGTAGGTATGTGAAAGGGCGGTACGTACAGGTGCATCGAGAAAGGTTGGTATCAGCGGCGAGTTTCCACCATGAACAACATTGTTGTAGGATGTAGGATTGATATGTACATGTAAAATAAAATTATGTGCTTTTCTCCACTTGACGATCTCAACTTGAAGATTTTCTAAGCCAATCAGAATTGAGAATTTCGGTGAAAATCTTCAAGTGGAGATCGTCAAGTGGAGCAAAAAATTATTTTGACTACCCCTAAGAAGTTTCAGTGCTAAAAGAGTGAATCGCCAAAATTCGCAATCCGACAGCGGTGTGCCGATACAATTTGCAGCCACCAACTCCGTCCGTAGAGCTCCCCAACCCCAATCCCCAACGTTCTCAAAATATGTTCACAATTTAAAAAGTACATAGTTGAGTAAAAACAATCACACAAAACGAATCTTCAAGATTGTTTTCTTTTGAAAACAAAAACATGGGAAGGCTTAGTAAGGCGAGTATTGAAATTAAAGAAATGTAAGCGCATGTGAAAGCATGTAATGATTCTCACCTCGTTTTTAGGATAAACGAGATATTTTCTATAGGAGGGCAAAAGAATCAGGTTATCGCGCTAGATCTGCTTACAAACTTCTACAAATTGATTCTGAATTCAAGTTATTGGAAAACATTAAACGGTGTGTTGATTTGTGCGCCGCTCCTGGATCTTGGAGTCAGGTTTTGGCATCGAAAATTCCACAGCAAGAGGATGGGACATGCAATATAATTGCAGTTGATTTACAGCCCATGTCACCGATTACTGGAGTTCATTGTTTACAGGGTGACATAACGAGTCTTGATACCGCACGTGAGATTATATCATACTTTGGCAATCAGAGGGCTGAGTTAGTCGTTTGCGATGGTGCGCCAGATGTTACAGGTCTTCATGATCTAGATGAGTATATCCAAGGGCAGCTGCTATTGAGCGCTGTCAATATTTCTACACATTGTTTAGAAGATGGTGGGACATTTGTAGCAAAGATTTTTCGAGGGCGTGATGTGTCGCTTCTATATACTCAGTTACGAATTATATTTGATACAGTAAGCGTTGCCAAACCAACAAGCAGCCGTAATTCCAGTATCGAGGCCTTTGTTGTATGCCAACATTTTAAAGGTGGTGTTTATAGAGACTTGCCTTTAGAAGGAGGGTTTGGCGATGGTAGTGGGTCAGGTGGTCTCAAAAAGACGAAGGAGCTTGAGGTTGATGAAACAGATGAGAACGACGAAAGGCTAATCTATCTTGATGGATCTACGAAACGTCATCGGTCAATCGTACCCTTCATCGCATGTGGCGACTTATCAAACTATGTTCCCCCAAATGGCATAGAAATTATCATAAGAGAAGAATTCCCGTTTTTGGATAGCGACAAAAGTTATCCTACTTCGGCCAAGAATCCCATTGAACCTTTGTCTCCACCTATTGATCCACCCTATCAAAACAGCATCGATATAAAGAAAGCAATGAGAAAGTAGAGGCTCGGTTACTAGTATTTGTTTTGTTGGTAAGTTTAAAAGGATACATTCATCTCCTATATCAGCGCGATTATAAGTTCTACGGCCTGGATGAAATATCTGATCAGGCCGACTTTGAAATTAGCGCAATAAGAACGCGTCCTATTTGCCCTCGTTCATCTCAAATATTGTTACGATGCTTGAGCTTCACATATGGATCCACATTAATTTGGTTTCTTGTTGTATAGGTTAACATCTTTCATCGCAGATTCCACCTTCCAGGATCATGATCGATGGAAAGTTCTTTCATGATATGAATCGACCCATCATTTGCGATAAATTCCATGATTTCTCCACGTGAAGAGCTTCGAAACTTATTTGACAAGCTCATCACCAAAGATGAACTCAAAAGGCCAAACTTGATTTCCTTTTCCTGTCCAGGTTCGTTGTCTCCTATTTCATCATTTTTTATTGAGTGGTATATTCTATAGCTTTGCTTCGAGAAATACAAGGAGTCGGGTTGAAATGGCTGACACAGTGAAGCACCGAATACGAGTTCTAATTGGTCCTTATTTTGAATATTGCTCATTGGACGAATATTATGAAAGACGATGGGCGAGTCCGCTGGACGCACGAAGTTTAACTCTCTCCCACAAGGCGATACGAAGGGATAATCACCACGAACTACCAAATTATCATCACCAAGACGAGCCCAATCCTCTTCATTGGCGTATCGCAGTTGACGAAAGAAAAAGTTTAGAAACTTTTTGTTTTTAAAACTTGTTGCAATGTTCTTTGGATAAGTTTCCTCTAAATATAGCCGTCCTTCTAAGTCAATATTGTAAAAGTAACGGTGTTCCAGGGCATGCCTTTCGTAGAATGTCTTTGATTTCATTACTTTACGAAACCACTTATCTACGTACCCTGAGCCTTTTGGAGGTATGGCGGAAAACTGTTTCCTTTGGTAATTTGCGCTTTTCTGCAATGAGAGTATCCGAGAAAGAAAACTCCCTCGCAAAGACGACACTTGATAAATACTCCTGATCATTAAAGCGAACTTGGATCACCTACACGAGTTACTAACGAGGTTGTCGAACTTTATGCAGAAGCGCTGTAGCGTTTGAAGTTGACTCTGCGAGTAGCACATAAATAATATTTTGATGACAGAAACGGAGAGACTGCGCTAAACAACAATCATAACGAATTTCTCGTTGGCATACCGCAGGTTGCTAGAAGAGATGCGATATTTGAGAAGGTGAAAGGTTGTCTCTTTCGTCAGCTGAATAGGACTGAAAAATTCTTGAGTAATGTGCGCGACCGTACCAATCATTTCAGAAGTTCTGACAGTGATAGCACGTAAAATGCAGTCGTAAAAATATCGATGTTGTATCTTCTCTGCTTTTCTAATATCCCCGGTGTGTTTTTTTAATATATACTTTTACCGTTATTTTGTTAACTTCTACTGTGAATGTGAAGCGAGCACAAGAAAGATCCTCGCAGGAGGTTTTTCAAATAGATGACAAATTAAATGACCTTGAAAAAACTGCAAAAGTGCATGTCACGCTGATTAGGGAAAAGGTCATTTACCGGGATTTTGTTGTGGACTAAATTAGCTTATATAATTCTTTGTAGGCTAAAGTAGCTCAATTGAGCTAAGTATTTGAAAACTCGCTTTTTAACGGTTATGATGCTTTTGTGACACGCGATTGCACATCCCTTCACAAGAAGAAAGAAATTGCACACATCGCCAGAGCAAATTTCTAGAGTTGTATCCCATCCCACTCCCAACGGAAAAGCTGGGAATGGGATCCTCTCCCAACAAAAATGTTGGGATCCCTGAAGAAATTGGGTTAAATCTAGCTAGCAGCAGGCAGCCTCAATGTTCTGACAAAAGATACCGAACAAAGCATATTTGACAAGACCCAGTTTTGTTACACATAACAACCAGCCATGGACCGTACAAAAGCGTGTGCTTACCTTTCAATCGAATGCTGTCAGCATTCTAAATCAACCATACAGAATTTAATGATCATCTTAGCTGGTGGAAGTCTCAAGGAGCACTTCGATTCCCCAAGTTAGCCAAACTTGCAAAATAAAAATACCTCTGTATACCAGCAACGTCTGCACCTTCAGAAAGAGTATGGAGCCGAGCATCAAACATCCTAACAATTCGTCGGGCTAGGATGAGCGACACTGTTGCTGCAAGTATTATGTTTACAAAAGAAAATTCTCGAATCCTTCGTAAGCATTATACTGCATTGACTGGATCGAAGTATATACCTCATCTCCCCTCTATATATGAGGATAGCATTCAGGATTACAATGGTGAAGACGTAGATGAAGATTAACAATCCTGTGATAACAATACTCTGATTATTTTGTCCATTATCCTTTGTTCCCACATCCTTCTTTCCCATAGTCTCTCCCCAGAAAACTACAAGTTGCATTCTTATACTTGTCAGCGTTCGCATTCGTGTTTCCTCCTGCGCTTTCGATATACTCTTCTTTGTCTTGTTCTTTCACAAACTTTTTCTTCTTAGCAACAGCTTTCATTTTGCGCTTCTGCGATATTCCTTTCAATGAAACAGCGTCCTTCACGTATGTGCCACTCTTCTTCACACACGCTCGAGTAAAACTCAACGCGTAAATATTCGTCGTATAAAGCCATACTTTCGTTAATATTCGCCTTTTGAGAAAATTCATCAAAAGTAAAAAATAAATTCAACACAAACAAAAATTTTAGCATCCACACGTACAAGAAATCGCAGCCAACATCAAGAAGCAACTACGGGCTTTTTCATCCGATGCACAACAAACAACATAAACATACCAAAAAAATCAACAAACAACCCTATATGTTTCATCATCAAAACACTCCAATCAACTTTATCAGGCTTACCTTTCAACATCTAAAGCGTTACCAGCATGGTACGAGTCCACGCAGCTTACTGTGAACCTATCGCTTGGCTGCTTTTATTACAATCCTTTACTTCTTATCCCATCCCAACTCCCAACAGAAAACCCGGGAGATGGGATCCCGATCTCCCGGGATCCCACTGGGATAACTCCCAGTGGGATACAACTCTACAAATTTCACATTCATTCCACTCATTAGGACAAATAATTAAGTTTACAAAATACAATAAAAAATCTAACAACGCAGGGTATGGGGTCGATCGACCACTTACAACAACCACAACCAGTTTAGAAAGTTCATGTAATACATGTACAGCAATTTGCTTGGCACCTGTACGTAGAAACTTACGTAAAAGTCTACGTACAATTATACATAATCTTGTGTAATCCCTTCTGAAGTATTTTTGTTGAGCGCAGTTGTTTTGTGAGCATTCCCTTCTGGCCTCTGGCCTCTGGCCCCCATTACCCATTACCGATTAGCCTACTTGGTGCACTTATTTTATCATGCGATATTTCTTAAGTGCATTTATTGTGTTTCTAAGCTCAAAATTGCATTTATTTTTATGGTGATTTAATTTGTCAACTACGGTACATGTACGTACATGTTCTGTGGACATTTGAGGCGTGGTAGGTACATGTAAGACCAATCTCTTACATTGTGTGTACTGATATAATCTGATACACATATCACGTTTATATACAACCCGACTATATTGTCATCTACGTACTTTTCCGAGACAAGGCGTCATACATTCACCACGTAAGCCGGAAGAGCTCTGCAGAATACGGTACTGCTACAGAACCTCTACAGATACATGGGTAGTTCGCATATCAACGTTCCGTGAAAAGAATGCCAAGCTGTCAAACATCAAACTTGATAACGTATGAAGAACGTAATATGGTTTCCTTCTCTCTATTCAAAATCTAACCCACCATTCATTCATTACAACACACACATCACAACACGCAATTGCTTATTATCTATCCTTCTCAAATAATTAGCAAATCCAACAACTTTGTTCATAACTTCTAAATACCTGATCATCACATTTAAGAAGAATCTGAGTCCAAGGAATACGATAAATCTTTTTGCATAAAAAGTGGACACTATTCTTTTTTTCAAAGAAAACCACGCTAGGAAAGTTCGTTCACACGCAATACACCTACGTACACACGTTCGGGCTCGTGCACCTCTAGAGAGAGACAATACGTACTGCAAAAGAATTATTACGTACTACGAACTACTGTACCGGAAACGTGAAACATTTTTGCTTACAAAATATCAAACACACAAAGCCATCATGAAATCCATGCAAAACTTCAGCGCATGGTGCCTATTCATTGCAGGATACTGCGAATGTAAGTTAGTTCCTTACGAGTCTGCTATAGATGTTTCATCGTTTACGTAAGAGGGCGGCATAATTAGCTGTGTTCCGCCGAAAGTTTTATGTTTTGCGCATAATTTGTGCGTACGTACCTCATATGTGGAAACTGAATCTTACAGTATGCGTGGAATGCATCGTCTGTAAGATATACGATGGTCCTGCCCTTGTTCACCAATTGTTTTGTATGCATGTATTCAGATTTGTACATTTTACTGACTTTATGATTCTCTGGTTTATTTTTCAGTGACGACAGGATTTCAGGCAAGTTCGCCCAATGTTATTCGAGGAAAGACGGCCTTTCATAACGTAATAGCGACGCTTTCGGCGACCTTAGCTGAGGACCATGACCTATCTGCCCGTAATCGTAGTCAGAAAAGTAGTAACAACGAACGAACAAGACGAACTCGCATAAGCGACGATACCGGTAATATTCACATCGAAGTTTCAAAGGACGTCATACCGACAAAGAAAAGGAGAAAGAGCAGAATTAAACCTCGAGTTAAAACAGATACGAAAAAGATTAACATATTTCAGAACAATGAGGAAAGTCTTGATAACAGAACCAATAATGGTGTTACATTTGCCTCACGCGAGGAACGGCGGCATACATCCTTTGAAGAAGAATGCGAATTGGCGAATAAGGTGAAGGAGTATGCTTCCGTCGTCGTAGTGCGAGAAGCTCTTGAGGAGAGGTTGAATCGCGAGCCTCATGATTATGAATGGGCAATGGAAGTGTATGGAGCAAATGTTGCTGATGTGGGTGAAAGAGAGAATCAGCGAAGAGCAGAAATGATTGGAAAGTTACAAAACATTGTAGCTGAAGGACAGGAAGCACAGTCAAAATTAGTATCGTCACATATTGGTCTGGTAATCAACATCGCAAAGAAGTATCAAGGTCAGGGTTTACAGCTGTCTGACCTTGTCCAGGAAGGAACTCTGGGTCTGATTGAAGCTATTAAGAAATTTGAGCCATCCAAAGGCTTTCGTTTTACAACATACGCTCGATGGTGGGTCAGGCATTATGTTGGTAGATCTATTGCCGACAGCTCACGTGTAATTCGGCTTCCAGCTCATGGTAAGTTTGTTTAAGAATGGTTCTTGTGATTATATCGAATTATTCATTTTATCTTTATTCACAGTACATTCAATGATTCAAAAAACCGAGAAGCTCAAGAGAGACTACTTGAAGATGTCGGGAAGAGAACCGACGGTTCCTGAAATTGCGCACGAGCTTAAAATTCCTATTGAAAAACTTCAGCTGTACACGAAGTCTTCTAGTCGCGTATTGAGTCTCGAAATGCCATTAAATGCGAAGCCGAATGGTGATGATAAGCGCACGATTATGGACACTATACAATCAGATTCTCCGTCACCAGAAGATCATCTCGAACATGCATCACTTAGAAAGGATATTTTTGCAGTAATTGACGAGCTAAATGTACAAGAACGTGAAGTTCTAATACTTAGGTTTGGACTTGATGATCATATTCCAAAAACTATCGATGAAGTTTCTACGAGGATGAATATATCGAGAGACCGCGTTCGAACTATTGAAGCAAGGGCGTTAAATAGACTACGACATCCATTACGTAATTATAGATTGAAGGATTACGTAGGAGGAAATGATCAAACAGATGCCGATGCGTTTGATTTTAATGACGACATTTTTAGGTCTGTATATTCTGGAAGTAATGGACCAAGTTCTCCTGAATTCTGGAGTAGATAAAAATTCGGCTTTTGTGAAGAAGATTATAAATAATTTACTCTAAGAATACCAATGTGCTTTTTGATGTGTGTAGTAGTAGTAGTAGTGGCTTCATAATTCGAAAAAATATTTGAAAACTGTCAAATCTCGTACGGTGTTGCGAATTGTGTAATTATTGTATTTTTGAAAATACCCACGCATGGTTATTCTCATTCTCTTGTACCTTCGAGGACATTTAGTCTTGCAGAGCATCATCATTGTTTCTCTGAAGAAAAACGAAACCATTCGACAAATTAGCAATGAAACACCTTACCTTCGTCGTAACTACATGCAGTACTACATCACACAAAAAACGTACATTCAACACATCTCATTAATATGAAGAGGCCTAAATTCTGAGTTTGTAAAGATGTTTAAAATTTTATGGCATTTCTTTCACCAGTTCAGGTAAGGCAAATAATTCTGAGCACTACATTTGTTAATTTAGATACTGTCACAAATTGTAAAGTTGATAACTACAGCAGAAACACATTGTGAGCAGAGAAAGTAAACTGGACCTGGACGCGAATTACTTAAGACAATATTGTCAAAATAGAAGACATATTACTCTAAAGTTTTTTACGTCGCGAGAGTTCTTGACCAAGCTGCATTAACACATCCGGAACTCTCTTATCTCCAATTTTGTCATTTGTTGAAGACAATACACTTTCTCTTTGGCGAAAGGCATCGCAGCATCCTGCTGTTATTACCCAATTAGTGGTTTCCCCTGACTCATCCTCAAAATATTCATCAACAGGTACTAGAAACTTCTCTACATATTCATTTATCTTGATATTCTTTGACTCATGTGGCGACGAGAGCAAAGTCGGGGCAAAAGAATGAAGCAAGTTGGTGATAGTTGATGTCCTTAAATTCATAGCCCATGGTTCATTAATAAGGCCTCGGCATATTTCGGATGACAGTTTTTCATTACCGCGGAAATCATCCCAAAAGAGAAGGTTTCTCATGGCTCGCAATTCCTTATATGGTTGACCACCGCCAATGCTTGAAAGCGAAATCGTGCTACCACAATTCAAAATGAACTGTTCCAAACCTAACTCTATATCTGCCAAATCTTGTGTTACGAGTAGGCGGCTTTCTTCCTCAAGAGGTCGAATCAACGCAACATTGGATACAAAACTATTTATACAATAATGGCAAACGCGATTTGCTATGAAAGCAGAATAATCATTCGGAACTTGCGCAATATGTTTCTTTGCAATGTTCTCCAATACTGGATTAATATTCCGTTCAGCGAATGAATTTTCATCGTTTCTTTTTTCTAGGTAAGCACCAGCATGCATTTTGGATAAACTCCGTGACAAAATTCGGCAGAGTGAAGTACATAAAGGAAGGAGCATGCATGTTTTGACTGTATCATATATTGAAGACGAAGCTGGGGCAAAAAATTCTTTGCACTTCTCGTGAAAATCATTCATTTGTGGCAAAATAGCAACATAATTTTTCGATCGCTGAGAAGAAGAAAATATTTCCGGAACATTTTTTAGCTGCTTCGACACGATCGTCTTTTAAGTAGAGAGAAGTATTTTTCTCATGAGAAGCGCATAGTGGAATCAATCAATTCGCTTCAAACCTTACCAGTGTTCCAATGAGCTTCAAGTCATGATTGAAATTCTCAGTAAGTCGATCACTTGAATCAAAGTAATGGAATTCGCTAATACTCTTCGTCCTAGCGTTTTTTCTTGCCACCATGATGCTGGAAGCCCTGGATGCTATATCACAGAAGTTCTCTATAACGGTTACAATATTACTACATATAATTTGTAGCAATTCATAGTTTCCAAAACCTTCTACGTTCGGATCAATACAAAGAGTCTCATTTTCAATAGAAGATTCCAGTAGAGAGAGATCAAACTTTGACGGAATAGTCGGAAAGGTGCCCACCATTGTGACACCATTCTCATCAATAGATATATCGTCGTGAAAGAACTTTTCTACCACATTTGTGAGTCGTTTTAATGAAGAGTTGGCAAACGCTTGAGAAAGTGGTGCTAATCCGCTGCCTCCATCAAACCCTTTCAGAACTCGCCATTCTTCCCCAAGAGAGGAAAAATTATTTGGAGTCGATTGATTTGTTTCCACTTTCGAGTCATTGCCTATGCTGTCGTCGAAATCGGGTTTGCTCCAGATGGTGCCCGAGCTAAAGCTTTGCTCGAAGGAGGAAGCAAAAGATGGTCCAAGGAGGTAATCTCCTGACAATCCAATCTTTTCTAGATCAAATGATAAAAATTCTGAGCCACCGAAGATTCCTCCACGATTCTGATAAAATTCGTCTGTGCTTCCATCACGTGCAGAAGTAAATAAAATTGGAGCGGATTGCTTGGCGCCTGCAATGCGATCAAGCATACTCAATGCAGCCACTCTCATTGACGGATATAGTTCTGCAACGTCATCAACCAAAGTTCCATTTTCATATTTTAAGAGACGTTGAATGCGTGCACCTAAAATTGCAGAGTATGATTCAAAAAACTTATCAAATAAAGAGAATGTGAACGTGGACGAAGTAGTTGACTGGAATTTATCAGGGACGGCGTCAATCGCGGAGGAAACAACGTCAATAAAGCGTTGGCGGGTTACAGGGTCCGTCTTTCGAGATAGTATCATCTGTAAATTAAGAACCTGTACAGCAGCGTCCCCAACTCCCGACGCCCAGTTCGATGAAGCTTCAGACATCAATTTAGTTTTAGGCATACTTTTCGCAGAATCTCTTAGTCGTTTCATGTTCCCTGGATTTAACAACTGCGACGACGCCTTTTCAGCCATATTGAGCGCCTTTGTAACAGCCTCCCAAACTGCATTTGGTAGCTCCCCAAGATGGAAATAAACCTGTAACGTAGATCCCAGTGTATTAAAATTGGTTGTTGACGAGTCCAACTGACTTTCCAACAGCCTCTTTGATGCCGTTCGAACAATTGTCGACGCTCGCCTGGCCTCGGGCACAAGCCGTCTCACGACATCCAATTCCTCCAATGTCGTCCCGTTCAAAGTATCAGAATCTAATAATTTCTCAACAACTGAAACACTGGAACTTACACGGACCAAATCCCTCAAATCAGCATCGATCAACATAAAATCATTCGTCGTTTCTACGAAAAGATGTTCCAACTGACGAATCTTCGTCATTTCAAACTTCAATTTTAAGCACTGCTTAAGTACCCGATTCAACTCCAATAATCTCCCCAACTTCTTCGTGCAGCGTTCCATCGGCTGTAGACCACGATGAAGCAGAGTCGACTCCACCCGCTGCGCAATACTGCTAACTAAATCCCCCTGGCGTTGTAACCTACCACATCTTTCGTGCAAATTACTACCATGAATGCTCGCCGTACCAGCTCCCTTATTATTACTAGCATACTGATTTAAGAAGGATCCAGCCAAACTCCTACTACATTCGCCATCCTTAAGCAAATGCGATAGCACCGCCTGAACTGCTCCAATTCTCTCATTGACGGCTATTAGCGGATAATTTTTATTAAAGTTACTTTTACTAGTCACATCATTCGGAACCTGTTGAGCCGCTGCTAACAACGCCGCAGCATATGCACGACTTCCGTCCCGCGTTTTTGTGAGATTGAACTGTCGTATGAACGGATCGGATAGTTCGATTTCTTCCAAAAGATTCTGAGGGGTCTTGCTTTTCTCTATTTGAATGGTGGTGGCGGTGGCGGTGGCGGTGGCGGTGGCGGTGGCTGAGGTGGATGATTGAATGCTGGGGGTCATGACTAGTTTCGTGTTTGGTTTTAAGTTGAGTGGAAGTGGAAGTGGAAGTTGGCAAAGATATTTATACTACTTCGAAGTATGATTTTCTCGATGTCGTCTCTAGAAAATATTTTGCCGAGTACCGCGAACCGCGTGTCGAGGCTGTGATGTTTTTAATCGATATCCGATAATTTACAATTTCCCGTCGCTGATGCTTTGGTCTTTGGAAAACGGGGGATCTGAGCGAGCTTCGGTCTCTCGGCTAAATTAACGTACAGTGTGTAACGTCAGTTGACCCTCGCTCTCTCCACCAAAAGCGAATACATGTAACGTGAACGTGAAACGTGAAACGTGAATAGAAACTGGTCATACCCAAATTCCTTACCCACAACCACAACCCGCCCCACACTCACAACTG
>Ga0209092_10004150_pt1 | contig 12236 bp, 15 predicted proteins | sample FraStrMetagenome_FD_187446 | JGI IMG/M metagenome (GOLD analysis project Ga0209092, IMG submission 187446) | Marine eukaryotic phytoplankton communities from Arctic Ocean - Fram Strait ARC3M Metagenome (SPAdes) (version 2) | ecosystem: Environmental > Aquatic > Marine > Oceanic | place: Fram... | reverse complement strand
ATTCAATGCAACTGATAAGAATTAAAGTAACATTTAATTAAACTAGTTAAATACATAAATTACGTACTTCTATCTATCCATGAAGCTAATGAGTAGGAAGTGCAGGAAATAGATAGAATCTCATTCTGTGCATAGAATCACCAGGGTTTACGTCATTGTACAGTAGCTTATCTTCTTTGTTTTGATAAAAAATTATATGATTGAACTTCTTATGCTCTAGATGGGCTATCATTCGTTCCGTTGGATCTAATTCTTCCATAACCTCTATATCAGCACAAAGCCCACTCAGAAAATGTACATTATCTCTTGTTAGCATTAGTCCAGTGTTCTTATACACAAAATTCACAGCAACACTTAATGAAGCATTAGCATTTCTTAGATCTTGAATAATTTCCAGAGTGTTATCAGCCAAAAGCCTTGGAGGATACCTAAATTCTTCCTTATTTAACTTCAGGTGATGGGAATGTTGAGGTAAACCTCTGCCTTTCACAATAAAAAACAGTAGTACCAAATGACACATAAAAAGAAAATTGACATTTGTGTTGTACACTCATAGGCATAATGTGGTAGCTCTTCTTGACATACTTTTCCCATGAAGTCCACAACTATTACTCCTATCATGATTGTAGGTTGACAGCCTGTATGGATCAGATCTCTTTTTCTTTATATGACGATAAGTGAAATGCCTATTGCAAACAAGCTGCTGACAGCGGAAAAAGTTGCCATCAATTTTTCTTTGACATGTACCATTCTTGACTAACATGTATCCATTACTGATTCCTTTGTTACATAGTTCTTTGCATAATTAGGATAAATTGCCACTTTTGAAACCATTTGTGACTTTGAATTTCTTCAAGTCAAAGTAGGATTGTTGAGATGTGTTCCCATGGCTATTTCAAAGATGTATAATATCAACACTTTGATTATGATCATACCCTTTTTTGTGCATGTCCATGAAGAGCTCCCCATCCCAATTTTTATGCAGAGCCTTACATGCACTATCAACTGTTCCACAGAATTCTTCATCATATGAAATGTGTTCAGTTTTGACTGGTATACAGAGTGACTCTTCATCAGAGTTAAAAGACAATGAGCTGAAATTATCGCCATAATGAGGTTTACCTCTGATACAAAGAGGTTTACCTCCGCCAATGTCAGAGTTCCAATAGACACTGTCGTGATTGTTCATCTTTTTGAATATATCCGATATAAATTATATTGTAAAAAGCGGTGCGAGATTTGGATGCTATTTGGACGCTATTTAGGTTACAGTTTGTACTTACATTTATTGGTCAATAAGACACGTTACTGAGCATTTGTACCAGGAAGAGCTTGGCTGAGTTGGGAACAGTGTACATGCTGATGCTAGGAAGAAACGGAATGCGGCCCAAGGACGATTTTGGCGATGAAGATTATTTTGGATGGCCTCATCAACAACCTAACGATAGAAGCATGTGTTCAGAAAGTAACTCTGACAGAGAATCCACATAATAATCATGCTCTAACTATGATACGGGAAAACATTGCCATTAGATTCGTTCCGGAAATGGCAACACCTCCAATTAGAATACGGACAAGGTGCAGAAGAGTTATCACATCGGCAACGAACGCAACTATAACACGGGAAAACCCACGCGAGATTTTGGAGGAATAATGGAGGTAGAAAGGAAATTGGACTTCTCGGCTATTTGAAATTTGAGCGGTACTAGTATCATAGAAACTTTGTTTTGTATCGGAATTTGGATCCAGTGCATCAATTTACATGTTTGAATTTGGCTGCTGATACTTGTTTTTTGCGGCCAAGAATGGAAAGTAGACTTGGAAGTAGTATGGTAAGTAAGACGGGGGGGGGGGAATACCACTGGAAAATATGGAGTGACTTCGGCCATGCCCCAAACGGTCCTGTTTTCTTCGGAAAATAAAGGTAGGAATCCCGGAGGACGTGGAGATCTCTAGGGTCCATCTCAGAATGCAGCTCAGTATAACACGTAAAAATATAACATATCTTAACCTTAACTTACATTTATTGGTATTGTCACTTTGTTTAAAAGTATACCAATTTAAAAAAATCTACTCCATCAATTCCAAAACTCTACTCCAAATATACTTCCGAGAAAATTGGTCAAAAACTCAGGTGTATATTTGGAGTAGATTTTTTTGGCCTGTTAAGGCTTATGTCCAAATTTGCCCAAATCTACTCCGAAAAAGTAGATTGTGGTAGAGTAGTTTCTACGGATAAACTCATACAAATGAAAAATCTACTCGAAATATTTTACGAAACTAGAGGAAAATTAGACGTGGGTGGAGAGATCTGACGGCAGTGAGCGTTACTCTTTTTTTACTCGTTTTCACGAATTTATTTTAGTTGAAGCCAAGGATTGTGATTGAGTCTGTCGTCGAAGATTCTCACATCTAAGAGCATTGATATATGTCGAAATTTGAGAAGGTATGTTAGAAAAACCTGGTTCTTCTGAAACTACTAGATATCCTTGTCCGCGCCACATTTGTCGATTTACGTTTGAGGTATATTTTCCTCTTTTCCATTTGTATAGGAATTCAAAGATCTATCAATAGTGGCCAAGGAAATCAATGAGAATAACAGGTTTCCATTTCTTCACCGAACGCATTTATTTATGAGATCTATGAATAAAAATAATGGAATACATCGAAACAAGAAAAAAGTATCCTTAAATGCAGGTCGGTATAAAAAGAGTTTCCATTCACTTGATGACATTTTGTTTAGAAAAAATTGTACATTCATAAGAGAATATGATGAAGATTTTGTACATAATCAATCAGGCTTAAAACATCGATTAATGATTATTCGGAGAAAGAAAAAAATAAGCAATGGTTTATTGCAAGATAGTGCATTAATGAAAACAGATTATGATCCCAAACTTGATGGTCCACCGACAGAATATGCCATAGCAATTAATCTCTTTTCAATAGCATACTGGAGGAAAGCTGAAAGATATCTTCCTCGCAAAATGAGGGCAGACAAGGTATGTTTCTCAAAAGTTGCAAATAATTTTAGTGAATGATGATGTTTTGGTCTCATAAATGAATTCTTTTCATCTGCAGAATAAAGTAACAATTGTATTGAAGGATATGTGGAACAGTCTAAGCAGAAGCGAAGCAGGAATATGGAGGAAAGTAGCAGAATTTGATAAAAAGCGATATTTGCTTGAGCGCAAATCATATTTCAAATCTTTTGAGACAAACCAAAGCGGAAGGATTAAACGATACAGGAATAGAAAAGAAAGAATCGTAAAAAAGCAGAAAAAGAGGAAAGTAAAATGTGACTTCATCAAACAAAAACAATATTTTTCATCTCTATTTGTTCAATATCGATTTTTAGATGAAGATAATTTTGTGAAAATGCAAGTTGAAAAATCTCGCGATATAAGATGTCCCTTTTGCTTAAAAGAGTGTGTAAGTTTAGGAAATCAGATATTTTTGAATTATTCTCGTCACTAATTATTTTTTACATCTTGTTAGACTTCAGATGTAAACCTGGTCGCTCATTGCCAAATGTCACACATAGGATTTTCATATAATATTGCTGAAGATGAGAAAAAAAATGTAAGTATATGCGGTCTATTTCAATTGTAACGATTCAGCCTGAATTTTCTTTATCTTAATCTAACTTTTGTATTTTCGTTTCTATTGATCTTATAGCTTTTCTTGTCAGTGTGTAGAGATTCGATATCACCTAATAGTGATGAAAGAAACAGACACTTGCAAAGTTACTCGTTTTGCAGGCCAGTAAAACCAAGTGGAGAGAGTATCCATGCAAGTTTATTGGTAGAGAAGAAATCTAGGTTGAACAATGGTTGTAATATGACAGCTTCTTTTCAACAAAGTAAGTTATTAGAAAGCACTTCTTTGGTTCCATCTCGTCAATATTATCACTCTAGTACAATTACAAGGATGAAGTCGAATGAATGGGAAATTGATAGTGACGACGAGGCTGATGATGGTTGGATTCAAGCAAGTGGAAAAGAGGTAAGAAGGATGTTCATAAGATATTTTTTGAGATCTGAAAGGAGCATATACTAACTTTGGAACGTGTGATAATGTATGCTATCTAAGCTTCTTTATGAGCTAGAAGATGTTTCAGCTAAAGAAAAATCTTTCATGGCTCACTGGAACAAATATATTAAAACTCACACTATCCTTCCTGACAAAGATATGCCAAAGAAGTGTAAAGACTTTATTCTATCACATATACACACTTTAATTCAGGAAGGTTTACGGCAAAATCTACTTTTGCATTTGTGCAATTTGTGGGACGAAGGTATATTATCCTCTCATCATATTTGGGAGAATATTTATATTTTTGATGTAAATCACGCAAAGACAAATTCTTGCTAGAATCAATCTTAGGATTCGTTTCTTGATCCAATATAATTCATTTCATTCATAAATTAGTTGTTTCTTTTTCACAAATGTGCATAGGTCCTAAAGACTGTTTTGCTGACTCATTCTTCATGGACGATTTTCAATTTTATTAGTCAAAAGAATCTTTGAGTTTAAATGCAAATGTTAAAGTGGCAGGTATGATTGTCGCATTGAGTTAAAAAATGGTGAATTGCGAAGGACAAAAATATTTTTTGTCCGTAAAAATGCAAAAGTTGTGCTTTTTGACAGTCTATATCCTAATAATGCGAAGGTTGTTTGCTCTGGTCACGGAGGCTAAATTCTTAGTTGAAGGCAAATCCTAGCGTATTGTTCTTTCTTACGTAACTTCTTTCTTCAAACATGGAAATAACGAATCAATAAACTAGTTATAAACGGTGCTAAGGAACTTGAATAAAAATATTCCTAATTGTAAGGTAATTTACGTAGATAGAATAGCAATCATCCGTAATAAACAAGATATACTTTTTCAACGTAAAGTGTTGTATCCAAATTTTCAACAGTTTCAACTAGATCGTATGGTTTGTATGAATACTATACGTCTATCTTCAGATCAATGCAAGAGACAGCATCTCATCATTTCATCGATTAACAAATAAAACTTACCAAAATGGCTAAACTTTCCCTTGCCCTTACAGCTTCTCTTGCTGCCACCGCTGCTGCTTTCGCACCAGCATCCCTTAATGCTAGATCCAGCACTGCTATTAAGGCTGTAGAAGACGGAGCCTGGGATCCTCTCATGTTGAGTGAGCTCGGAAAGAATATCGACACTTTCCCTAACATGTTCCCTGACCAACAATTCGTCAAGGAAGCCGAGATCAAGCACGGGCGCATGAGTATGCTTGCATGGACCGGAATTTGGGCCACCCACCAGGTAAGTATTGGAGAGCATAGCAGTTGTGCCCGGTAATCAATTTTACTGTACTTTTATGTTTTGAAATAACTTATGGATTTATATGTATAACTTATCTCAATAAAACAGGGAGGAATGGGACTTGGCATGCACATCCCTGGATTTCCCGTAGAGTCTGACTGGACTAAAGCTCTCGGAGTATTCGCTTCCGAACAACCTGCCTGGTTCGCTGGTATTCTTCTCTTTATCTCAATTGCTGAGGGAGAAAGTGTTGGACACAGTGGGGATAATTTCCGTGGAAAATCAAGCAAAACAGCTGGAGACTTGGGATTTGATCCATGGGGACTCAAAGCCAGGTTGAGTGAAGAAGAGGTAGCTCGTTACACTGATGTTGAAATGAAGAACGGAAGAGCCGCCATGATTGCCATGGCTTCCATGTTTGCCTTTGAATCCATCCCTGGATCAGTTCCAATCATGGATGTTTTTGGTGCCCAGTAAATTCGCCAAAAATTATGTTCTAATAAAATGAGAATCGCCTCTCAAAAAAACGATGCTCCTCGGGCTTGGGAAAAGCTCTCGCATGAGGTAGAGCCGAGCATGTAAGTTTTTGCCTGCTAAAAAATAATAGACTTTAGTAGGCAGGAACATAACCTCATGAGATATGTTGTTACATAGATCATCAAATATCTTTGAGCCATACATCAACTGGCCATAAATTAAAATTAATATTGCTGCTCAAAAAATACGCATTTTTTAATCGAAAATTTCTATCCCTTCTCATGATAAGAATCACAGATAGATACTTATCAAAGAAACGAAAAAAAAATCTAATAAAAGCTCTGATATATATTCAAGGAGAATTTGCTCCCATATCAATAAAGAAGAAATTTGAGTCCTTTGAGGGATTATGTTGACTAACATTTGCACAAAATAAGAAATTCATATAACAAGTTTTCCAGACGCAAAATCTGTTAATTCAGATCATGATTTGCATGAAAACTTCAATTGCTAAATAACTAAATGACAGCAGAGGCTCTTGATGTCTAACTGAAAATCATAGAAAAAGTAAGAAATCCTTAGAGCAAAGTGCGAGATTGCATAGTCTCGCTCATTGATCACAATCAACTGCATTGTCGAAGTCTTTCGAAAAGCATACAGACTTCCGCGGAATTATTCATTTCATTGACGTACAGTCATAAGAATGGTTCGACTTCAAACAACTCTATTCCATTAATATTAAATTATGCAGGGAACTATTATATGAATTTGCAAGATATAATCTATTCTTGCAAACGTCCAAAATTTCATTCTTTTCAAAAAAATGTTTCATTCCATCACTATTCCTACAAAAACATTAATGATTCGATTGTACTATGGCGAAATTGTAGAGAGTTCCACTTACCAACGTCGATCAATATACAATCAAAAAACAAATAAATTTTGCTCTTGCATTTAATTCCTCAATTGAGGAAAATAAGATGGATACAAAAGCTTTCGAAACTAAATTTAAACATGAGCTACACTTAAGAAAATAAGCTTTCAACAGATATTCCAGCCAGCTTAGGAGTCAAACCTGTGTGCATACAATTTGCGGATATTTCTGAAACTGGCAAAACCAAATGTGAATTTGAGTCCTCCAAACTTGAATATATTGGTGTTGTATAATGTAAAATTTCATCTCGTCTGGGTGTAGATGGGGGAGTTAACAAAGGAACTGGACGACAAGCCTTATTTTCGGTTGAAAGTTCTCCTTCAAGTTCTGATCTCAACTGTGTATCAATAGATGACAAATTATCATTGTTCATAAATTCTTCCTGTTGAAAAAGCGATAGCACTTTGCTGGATGGTTCGTCTTCCCTTGCAGCAGACCCTATAGAGAACAGAGGAGGAATATACATATCAACATGTTCATTCATTTTTTCTTGAAAATTGGCTCGTTTCTTTTTACAACGGAGCTCATTCTTATCAGCCGCCTTTGCTTTACACGGAAAAAGCTGGCATGAAAGAACTCTCTTCATCTTAGTTACTTCGGCTGACTTCTCGTCCCGTGATTCATTGCAACTTGAAAGATTTAAATTTCTTGATATTTCATTCAGCAAATGGACGTCTATATCTGCATTTGGAATCACTTGACGCTACAATATGAAAGTATAGAGCCAGTGAGAAATAAAAACATCTTTATCCTCATGGTAATTTCCAAAAACGTTACTCACTATTTTATCAAGCGCTTCAGAAGTGTTGAGCTCAAATCGTTGCATAATAAACAATGTGCACGCAGAAATAGAAAAGTCTTCTCCTGTAGCGCAGGCAACAAGAATAGATCCATTTTTATTGCTTTCAACTATGGAAGATATGTTCTTGGTGACATTCACAATCGCTCTGCTCTCTTGAGGTGGTTTGTTACCACCTAAAGAGGAAATTAAATGGTGAGTGTAACATATGCCATCATCGGTCCATTTATTTTCTATTGGAAAAGATGAAACTGTTACAACGTGCTTTACATGCAATGCTGCTAATGCAAGCCTAGATTCACAAGCTTGAATATTTCCAATGAATATGGTACGTTTCGTATTGTCCAATGTGGATAGACCATGAAAATTCTTACCAAAACAGAAAGGGAATGAGATCATGATAGTGTGCATTGGTCAAATATTTCAAAATTTGCTCACCATATCGTTGTGCTTGAGTTGGAGATTCGTAAAATCTTCTTGCACAGGATCTACATAACATAAAGTGTCAAAATGAATGATTTGTTGACTGCAAAGCTGCAAGAAAAATTCTTCGTAAATTTTCTTAGATTCAGAATATTCATCCAAATTGCTTGATTCTCCCAGTTTGCGATATAGCTTGGGCGAAATAAGAGGCAGGATTACATGAACCCAAAATTCTGAGTTTTCGGGATTTGGCAATGACAAAGGATATAACTTTTCCCTAGAATATGTTTTCATACAGAAAAAGAGATTGGAATAAGAGAAATGCTTCGCTAAAAAAGGACAAGTGATTTCAAGAACATACTTACTGTTGACCTTTGACTCTTGAATAGCTACTTTGTTGAATTTTAGCAATAACAGTTTCTAAAGTATCTTTATTCCAATGAATAAAATCAAGAATATCGGAAAGTACATCGATCGAGTCTGGAGTGTCTTCATTACTTTGATCGTCTAGATCGAGCTTCGATGATAAGGATTCTGTAGACTTTTTTCCGGCATCCGAAAATTCCTGTCGAAGGTTTAAATTAAGGATTTGTGAATGATAATGTCAGTAAAAATAAATTAAATTCATATTGGCACTTACAAGCTCACAATCAAACTCAGGAGAAAAGTCTCTTTGTGAGGAGTTCATTAAGTCTTTCAAATCGCCCAAAGATATCTCGTAAGATGAGCTCTCTGGCTTCGCAACGAGTGAAAAATTTGATTCATATTCAATTGAGATTGATCCTTGCTGCTTATAAATTTGACGTTTTTCCTTTGTATTCTTTTTTCTAGGCATGCTACTTTCTAGGTCAGCATGATCAGCTGTATTTTCCTGGTGCAAAGGGTTGAATCTCAGGTAATTTTCATTATTACATTGATCAACTGGATCTTCTTTATCATCTATCTCCATGATATCGGTAGTGATATCCACTGGAGAAAATCGCTTTTCTTTTTTCCCTCTTATCCTCTTTGGTTCCTCCTCGACGGATTCTTCATCCGATTCATTTTCACTCACGCTAACATCTTCACTTCTATAAGAACTTCTCTCACTTGTTGAACACGACCTTTCTTCATCAGAAAGGGACAAATCTTCATCGAATCGAATTGTCAAGCTCGGTGAAATTACCTCCATTGGAGGCGAGTCCTCATCAGAGGACCCGTCTGAAGAAGATGAATCAATGCTGGAAAATAGGCATTGAAATGAATGTGGAGTGTAAGTAGATGCTTGGAAAATAAACTAAATAACCATAAACAGATAAAACTCAATTGATTACCTTTGTGCATCATCATTGTCGCTATATCTGCTTGCATCATCAGTGTTATCTTTTCTACTAACACTATCATCTGAATCATCCTTTGCATTGACTCCATTAAGCGTTGGGATATTTTTCATACCAGCTATGACTGGTGATAGCGACACTACCGATGAGCTTGTTCAAAGTACGAAACAAAAACAATTTATTATTTGTTGAGGTACAGATTGTAGGTAATACAAAACTAGAGAAAAAGAAAGCTACTATAGCCTACCTTGAATCGTATCTACTCGAATCTCCATCTTTATCCTTTAGATCATTTTGTCCATAAACATCATTCTCGTCATCCGTATCTTGACTCTCTCTTCTGATCTTTTTCAGATTTTTAGAGTAAGCGAACATTTTTGTATTCTTTTGGGGTTCACTTGGAAAGTTGTTACTTGATGATCCCTCGGAACTATTGCTTTTGTTTGAAGAAATGTTTTTGCTATTAGAAGCTTTCGAACATGATTGTTCCTCTTCTCGGCTTAGGTTGTTGAATTCCTTCATAAGTTCTGAAACAAGCTTGATCAAGGATTCCTTATCTGTTTGAGAATAAAAATTCAGAATATTTCTTGCCTCTCTCTTTAAAATCTGAAATGATTTTGGAAGTGAAGTGTTTGTTTGATTTGTTAGATATGATTAACATGAACAAAAAGTAATTCAGAAATAACATAAGAACAAGTTTCTTATTGTTGATTCGTGGATATTTCATACATAATAATAAAGACTAAATAGAAAGAGTTGATTGACTTCTCAAGACAAAGGGTGATGAATGACTGCCGTCCTCAGAGTATAAGATCAAAACATCAACTTTTAGACTTACAAAGCGCTTCAAAATGTTCTTTGAACTGTTGATGAAATCACTAAAACTACTAAGAATTTGCTCTAAAAAAAAAAATAGCTCACCTAATTTGTATCGTATGATTGTACCTGTCTCCTAATAATTTACAGAGACTAAATACATTTTTATGTAGAGAATTCTTGCTTTTCGATTTTGTGAGCTCAGGAATGTATCTTTTCCACGCATTTTTATACTGCTGTGTTAATCTGGTGATTAACTTCCTGTAACCAAAATGTTCTGTACACGAATTGGTAAGGCACAGTTCTCTAATTATCAAATTTTGATCAACCAAGTTAATTAAGATGGATGAATAAATATGTATCAGTTATTTCCTAAATTTATTGATGTCTCTCTTACTATTTTGCAAGGTAGAAGGTACATTTTACCAAAATGTACCAATTATTTACTTACGACAGAATTAGTTAGGTTATTTAGCACATAGTAATTTTAGATTATTGAAGCCATCAAACTAATTAACTATCCACATTTAGACTCTATGGTACGACTTCTACGACTCTGGCAATTCATAACAAGTGTTTTCATTTAGATGACATTTTGACATCAAGAGAATAGTGCGTTTTTTTTTTGCAGAAGGACTAGATGCATGAGAGAAAAGAACATCCACGTCGAAATCATGAAAAACATCTTTATCAACAAATGAATAATTAATCAGGGAACTGAATAAGGAATAAAGCAATGCTTTCGATTTTTTATGTGATTGATTTAAATTAGATGTTATATGTATACGAATTCAATTATTAGCACTAAGAAAGCTTTCAATATTTTCTACTGTTTCTTAGAAATTGTCTCATCATTGCATAACCATATATTTGACAATTTTGCTAGTATCTACCAGTCTATTACTTTTGAAATTTGTCAATTATTTTTTAAATGTATCTTATATAGAAGCATGATATGTTCCCCAGTCCATAGCAACCGGTCAAAATGTAAATGGTGGTACCGGAGAAAATTTCAATAGAAGTGAGATATGGCTCACTATTGGATGACAAAGATACGGACGGTTTGTACCCGAACGTAGAACAATTGTCAGTGTCTTTTGGGCATAAAGGACTAGATATTTACACCGCACCAAATACTTCTTTTCATCAACAACACAAATCACTAAGTAACAAATCCTACATCATCTCACTATCTTGCCTCTAACTCGGAGTACCAGAATGGTTGTGCTCATGTCTAGCAAGGTCAATTTATTCTTGATAGAAGTCATCATTACTAATATGGTTTTGGATGGATCATATGATCATGAAAATGTGCCATCTGTAGTAATCTTTTTTGAAAATGAGTATTTGACATAACAATCAATAATCGAACATGGAACTTTCAGAGGATCATCGCGAAAAATGAGAACACATGTGAAAAAAATATTTTTTGAAATGAAAATTTTCGTATGTTATCTCTATTTATTTTATGTCTACACTTGATTTAATCTGTAGCAAGGGTGCTATTAATTATGTGTTAGTTTACATGTAGACTCCACTTCCAAGAGGAATCTTTCCAGAATCCAATCCTCAAGATTGACACTTTTAATCAAACACATACATTAAGATAGAACATCTTTATTGAATCAAAATAGGTATCAGTCTAGTCCATCAAATTAATTCCAGAATATCAGAGTCATCTCTTATTGAAAAATGTGGACTGAGATAGTCCTTGAATTCCTCTCAGAGAATAGATACATTCTTATTTTACAATGCCCCCTTTGCAACCAAGATGTGGCAAGATCTATCATGTAGCAAAAGAAACTGAGACAGTGCTTGACATGATCGAATCTGTTTCCTGTTTTTATTTTTGTTTCCATTTGTCATGCTTTCTTGTGTTATTTCCATTGCGAAAAAAGTGTAAAAAGCAAACAGATGAGGAATGTATTTACGCTAGCAATTTCATATGATAATGAGATGGTCATCAAGTATTCTTTTTGCAAAATATAAGAAAGCTATAGAATACCTAAAGGACAGATAGAGAATACTTTCAGAGCTCACTATTTATCACATGTAATATTATGTAATATGAAGGTGGATGTCAGCTAGACTTTAAACAATCATTTCAACAAAAAATGTGCTTACTCAAAAATGAGGATTTTAAATTTGAACTATATGATTTCATCCAATTTATTA
>Ga0209092_10004148_pt1 | contig 12238 bp, 11 predicted proteins | sample FraStrMetagenome_FD_187446 | JGI IMG/M metagenome (GOLD analysis project Ga0209092, IMG submission 187446) | Marine eukaryotic phytoplankton communities from Arctic Ocean - Fram Strait ARC3M Metagenome (SPAdes) (version 2) | ecosystem: Environmental > Aquatic > Marine > Oceanic | place: Fram... | reverse complement strand
ACAGAGAGCGCCTCTTGTGACTCTTGACTCTCGACTCTCGACTCTTTTCTCCTATTTTCGCGTATATATCAAAAAGAGTGTACGTATATGTAGCACTCGTACTCATACCCTTGACATAAAATTACGCAAACGACATCTCATCATTTAAAAAGAGAAATATACATCACGAAGATATGAACAAAGTAAATCGACCACCGTATTATGATCAGTCTCTTGATATAAGATTTGATACGGACTGTGCAGAGTTTGAGGGATGGCTGGTGAAGCAATCGGCATGGCTTCGAGTAAGTACATGTAAAACTAATTCTTTACGTTTTTGTTCGATGCTCATCCCGTCTTGGGTTTTGTATCACATTTTTAATCTTTTTGTTTGTTACTTTCATTGGAACAACTTAGGATTGGCGTAGAAGATATTTTATTTTGAAGGGTAGCAAGTTATTCTTCGCGAAAACCAGTACCTGTGAACCGCATGGATTGATTGATCTATCCTTATGTGAGTAAGGAATCGATCTGGGAAGGCAACTCTTATGAGCTATTTTCAATAAATTATTTTCTTACGTCAATTCATAATATACATAGGTACAACTGTGAAGTCGGCAGAAATAAAAGTCAATAAACAAAACGCTTTTGAGATATCGACACCAGATACGACCTTTTTACTTTACGCTGATACCGGAAAAGAAAAGGATGATTGGATTGGAAATGTGGGACGAGCAATCGTCCGGTGCTCCTCCACTTATCAAGGAAATGCACCTGGTGCACCAAAACAAAGCAATAAGCCTAATGATGAAGAGGATAGTGACTCATCAGTAGATTCTGATAATCCGTACACTTACAAGTACTAACACAGGACAATTGCACGGTTATGTTTTATGTTGAAGGCAATAATGTGATGATATCGTATTCAGAATATTTCCAATCATTATAATAGCAATTTTGTGCCACTTTAAGGTGTTTGCCTGTGCGTTCATTTCTTTTTGTATATAATGAACCCACTCTAGTTTAAAGTTTATAATGACAACTACGAGCTAGAACGCATAAAAGCTTTTTAACAAATATAGATCGCGCTGATTGCAGCTGTAACTTATTTACAGGCGAACAAATTCTTTAATAGAAGTTCACCATCCTGTCTCCGTCCCATGCTGTATCTAGATAGGATTATAGGTTGGGACACTGTATCTATAAGTAGTACAATTTTCCATATTCCTGCTCCTCTTTCGCACAAAGGTTTTCAACTATTTAAATCCTGAAAACTAGACGTGACATGAAAACGTTGGTATTATCAATATTGCTTCGAGAAAAATTTGGCCTAAGCTAGTGATTATAAGTACATACAAACGATAACCTATAACTTTAAGTTGACGACGTGTAAACTTAATCCTTCTTTTCCTCCTCTTCGTCGACACTCTTGTTTCCAAGGAAAGAAAGGAACACATTGTATCCAATCTGAATAGTGTTAATGTACAAAAGTCGCTGAGAAGGAGGAATGAACGCAAAGTTAATTGTATGAGCTGGAACCCAAACAGCCCATGATCCCATAACAGCAGTCTTAAGATCACTTTGAAGTTTCTATTATTACGAAACGTAAATGAGAAATAAAAATTAGATTGCACGTGAAGAAAATACGATGGAAATAATAAATTTACATCGACAGACCTTTGTGTAATCTTCAAAACTCTTCCCTTCAACCAAATTCAGATATCCAAAGAACATGCATCCAAAAATGGGGTTCCAGAATACCTGGTCAGTAATGACCTTAGTCGCAACAGTGACAGGCTTAGTTCCAGGCAACTTTGAATCAAGGAAACCATAGAAATAATGTCCAGTAGTTCCATGAATGAGGAATCCAAACGAGCCAAGACGAACAGTTCGCATAACATCGTAAGGCTTATCACTTTCCTCAACGAAGTTCTGTGCCAAAATGTCACCAAGAGTGAAACCAGTGAGGGAAGTCAACGCCTTCGTAAGAAGGGGCTGAGAAGAAAGAAGCTGATTGTATTTGGCCCAGATTCCGCTCATGATAAGATATTATTTCTATGGCACTGTAAAAATATTGAACGAACACATGAGTGCTATACATCAAACTCAAAAGCGAGCATATTTAAAACTTGGTATGTATGCTGCCTCAATTGTACTGACATGACAACAATCGAATGACAGCACACTCAAAATGGAAGCACATTCATCTTGCAGCCCATTAGTAAGATAACATCCATCATAGAGTCACAAACGTGCAAACCCGCAGGCTCGACAAACCACCGAACGAATGTCCCCGTTCACGGAACCTGCGAAAGAGGCTCTACATGAGTCGCGGCATAAGCTCAAAGTAGCAAGGAGGCCCCTGCTTCGGCACGCAGCGGATGGGTATCTGTCGCAAGTATGGACGCTTAAATTCAAAAAACATCATTCAATCACGCCGAAACATATCAATCCGACTATCGAAGCAAGAAAGACTTTATTATTATCCCTCAACTAACTCTCACCAGAATTTCGTCCACAAAAAAAGTGGCGTTCCATCACTACAGATATATTAAAGTAGAAATACGCCCGTCCATGTGTAATTGCAGATTCAGGCGGATATAGCTCCTGAATATATCGTCTACGCACTGGATAAAACGTTAAACTTACATTATAAGATTATCGTACTTGCAACAAATATGAAGTTGTGATAAAAGAAAATAGCAATCACATCTCTTTTCAGGGAAGTTCTCCCTACTGGCTACTCACGAAAACATGGAAGACGTGTGGTGTGGTGTGTGGTAGGAAGAAGGCGAAAACGAAAATTTTCACGGCCAAAGCTTCAACTTGTCATTGAAAGAAATAAAATAGCCAAAACCGTTAGCGCGAGTTTTGACGTCACCGTATGAGACATGAGATGAGAATCTGCAGAATGACTGCTGTCTGGAATTGCTGAAACATGCGAATACGCGAAGATCACCCCGCAAAAGCATCACCTTTTTGGATGAAGAAATTACAAAGGTTCCGTTACCAGATTTAATATCTCACTTTAAACGAAGGTTCTGCAACTGGCCTGGTCATTATTCTTAGATACTTTTGTTGGGCTATTCAAGGCTATAAAATAATACTTCAGTAGGAAAGAAAGCATTGAAAGACAAATTAAAAACGAGTTTGATCGATGTTGTGTTTCCTGCCGCAAGACACACATACACAACACAATATGGGATAGACTTTTACTCATTCGGAGACCTACTCATTTCATCTCAACTATGAGCTTTCGTACGTAGCTTTGTATTCATGTTCATCCTTTTCTTCAGAAATACAAGGGTCCATTGGTAGTTCAAGAAATTACTATATGCACCCTAGTTAATGTCAAAAAGATAATTGATCACAGGCTGAATACAAAGCGAATCGTTCTGAAGCAGCACAAGTTCGATATTTAATGGCGCGCTTTTCTATGATAAAACACCCGATCTTAATCATGTCTTTGTTTAGGCTTTTCTTCAAAAGCAGTCTGGCTCTTAATGCACAGTGCTACGTCATAAATCAGGGACATATCATTGCGTTACTGACCTCCTCATAAGCTATACAAACATTTTTATTCACCTGTAGAAAGCTATCTTGCGACTCGTGAAGTATGCTGACATGAAGTGCGACTGTAAAGTTCATTTTCTAATGACTTCACTTAGAAACTCCCATTTCTGAACCGATCATGCGTAATTTCAACTGCTAATGATGGTAGAGAGAGAAAACTTATATTCATGCCAATTTTGAAATATCAATGAAAGAACTTTTTTCATATCGGAGATGTCCTTAAGATGTTATATGTTTTGAAAAGGTTATGTAAGTTATTCAAAAGTTTGGAGTTTTCTACGAGCAAACTTTTCATTTATACCGATATTGGATAGCATATGGCAGGTGGCAGAGTGAAGAAAAATGAATTCCGAGAAAGAGAACACGACCATAACGTCAAATAGCTAACATAGGTAACATACGTCATGCGCATGCGCAACTCGTACGTGTTGATCAAAACAGTCCATTGCTTTTCTCACTTGTCAAATAATTAAAGTTTCCACCATGTTCAAGTCTACTCTTATCATCGCTCTCGCTGCTTCCGCTTCTGCCTTTGCTCCTTCTTCCAGGTAAGAGATGCAGGTTCGATTTTGAGTGTAACAGTCGAGAATTTTGTTGCCATCGTGGTTGAACTTGAGGTCGGGGATGATTCCTGCGTTCTTCGCCTTTGGCTTTGGCTTTGGCTAAATTAGTTCAGCTTAAAGAAAGAACAATTCTGGGATTCACTCATTTGAGGTCAGAAAGTGTTACTAATCTTGCGTCTTTATTGTTATGTGTTCGTAGAGCTTTCTCTCGTTCTGTTGCTATGCAAGCCGAGGCCGCGCCTTGGGACTCTTGGGGTAGCGACGACTACGGTCCGGAAATTGCCAAGCTCCAAGCAGAAGCTGAGGAACGTCTTGAAAAGAAGATCTCTGAGCTTATGGCTAACATTGATAAGGCTGGAGTAGAAGCCAAATAAATTTTGCTTGAAATAAAATAAAGACTTTGTGGTCGGGAGTAATTCTGACTGAAATCAATCGCGACGCCCACTTTTTTGTGGTCACTCGTTTGATGGCAACTTATGCAGGTTGATAAAGTGTAGTTTCGTTCTAACCAACATGTAAAAGTGACTTTAACTGGAATAATCTGTGTTTTAGATGATTTTATGACAGTCTTCAATGAAATTAGGTCGGCAAGTTACTCGTTGAAATCAAGAATAGTACCACTTCTAAAGGTAGAAGAGTGCTCCAAATTTGTATGTTTGTCCACTATCTTACCATCTATGTTCTATAGTTCAGCGTACCTTTTGCTTGCAGCTTGTAGAAATTAGGAAATGTTGATGTGTATGCGTCTCCGTTATCGTGAGAGACACAGCCAGATCTACTTTCCGAATACATGTGAAGAGCGTAGGCTAATGATTTCTTGGTCAAAGATTATCAGATTCTTTTTTATCCTACATACGGGAGTGGAGAGACGGACCTATAGTAAGAAAATAAAAAAGAACTATGTACACTTAATGTTGTTGTGATCACATTGTGTTCAAATCTATCAAGCTTTGAAGACATTGCCCAATAAGATGAAGATAGGATGTGAAGTTAGCACAAGGTCATCTTTCGAGAAGATACATATATCACATCTCAACTCTATTTTACTTTATCTTTATGCGATCTATCCATCCAAACACTTTTCTGACAAATGTAAATATTGTTGTACATGTAGGAGCTCTATCATTCTTCTGAACGCGAAAAGAGCATGTCTATTGAAATGTAAAATGTATTACTTCGAAGTAGCCCGCCAACAAGCTAAGTTAGCTTTGACACGGCTCACCACACCACACACCATCGTTCACCCAAAACAGCAAAAAACCACTAAAGATAAGCCAGTAGAATTATTTTGGGGGGGGATAATAGCAATCCTGTAATCCTACTCACTTCTTTAGATTCGCCACCAATTATTCAAGCACTCAAAACAAGCATCTGTTTCAACATTCCAGAGTGGTATTTGAAAAAGTCGGTAAGTCACGCACGGATTCAATTTTCAAAAAAGATCTGAAAATATTCGAGTATTGTTTTAGCTCGGTCATCCTCCAATGCGCAAATCGTGCATCTCTTTTGAAGTCGAAACTTCCACTCATATACACTTATTCCACAGATTCAGATCAAAATAAAATAGAATAAATCATCATGGCGAAATCAATGGCTCTTAATGCAGCTGCCGGGCTCAGCGGTATGCTCAAATCTGGACATACACACATGGATGGCGTCGATGGAGTAACGTTGCGAAACATTGAAGCGGCGAAAGGTCTCAGTAGCATAGTTGCTTCATCATTGGGTAAGTCCACTTTGAATTTATTCTATCCTTCTTTATGAGTGTAATATTCGTATTCATTTGCATTTTGTTGGATGACTGTGAATCAGGTCCAAATGGAATGAATAAATTAGTGGTCAATCACTTGGGAAAAATTATCGTCACTAGCGACTGTGCGACGATCGTAAAAGAACTTGAAATTGAGCATCCAGCCGCTAAAATGTTACAACTCGCTGCCGAAATGCAGGATACTGAATGCGGTGATGGTACGAATCTAACCGTATCCTTTGCAGGCGAGCTGCTGAAAGAAACTGAAGAATTACTGCGGATGGGATTGCATACAAGTGAAATCGTGCAGGGGTACAAAAAGGCAGGTCAGAAATTGCAGGAAATTCTACCACAGCTCATTGTATCACATGTCGAAGATCCTAGAAGCAAAGATGAGTTGATACGAATTTGTACGCCAGTGCTTGCGGCAAAATCCTCTCACGGTTATTCGGCCAAGACATTAGCCCCTCTCGTTGCCGAAGCATGTTTGGGTACGATGAACCCAAATAGCAAAGTTGCACCAAAGGTCAACGCCGATGGAGTGAGAGTAGCAAAAATTTTGGGTGGAAACATCAGCCAATCGCAAGTTATTCATGGAATGGTGTTAATGCGAGGAGCTGAAACAACTGGGGTAAAGGCAGTAGAAAAAGCCAAAATCACAATCTTTGGCTGTGGCATTGAAGCCTCGGCCACGGAAGCGAAGGGTACTGTTCTCATGAAAGATGCAAATGATTTGATGAATTATAACATGTCAGAAGAAACCAAGATGGATGAAATCATCAAATCTATATCCGAAACCGGGACCAATGTCATAGTCAGCGGAGGATCCGTCAGCGAAATGGCTTTGCACTTTATTGAGAAGTACGGCATGATGTGTGTCAAAGTAAGCAGTAAATGGGACCTTCGGCGCCTTTGTACGGCAACGAGTTCTACGGCATTGGTTAGGCTGGGACCTGCTACGCCGGACGAAATGGGGTCCTGCGACGACGTCCGAGTGGAAGAGATTGGTGGTAGGTTCGTCACCGTATTCCGTCAAAGCGAGGAGTCAGCTCGGGATGGTTGTCGCATCTCGACAATATTGCTTCGAGCCTCGACTAGTTCAGTGTTGAATGACCTCGAACGAGCTGTAGATGACGGCGTCGCTGCATGCAGGATAGCTTGCAAGGATGGACGACTCGTTCCTGGAGCAGGTGCCACGGAGATGGAATTGTCTATACAAATTCGATCCTACGGCGATATGACTCCTGGTTTGGATCAGTACGCCATCCGTGCATTTGGACAAGCGTTGGAATTTGTTCCTAGAACTCTTGCTCGCAACTCTGGACAAGAAGCAACAGGTGTTATCACTGCACTTGGAGCGGCTCATGTCAATGGTGATAAGAATGCTGGTATTGATATTCAAGGAGAGAATAATGGTATTATTTCAACGGGAGAAGATTTGGTCGATTTGTACGATACAAAGTCTTCTGCTTTTCGGCTGGCGGTTGATGCTGCCTTGACAGTGCTACGAGTTGACCAAATTATCATGTCCAAGCCCGCTGGTGGAGGAAAAACGATGCAATAGATGTTTATATAGAGTCGGAGGTGTAGATCAAGTAACTGACTAAATCTTATATCAATCATTTGTTAAAGTAAATATTTTGTTCATAAAAAAACAAACATGCAAATTTTACGAGTCTTTAGGTCTTTTCTGCGAGACAATAAAGTTGTTAAATGTTAACGAGAGTATAAGTATAAGTAATACAGTCTATAATATTCCATTACCATACCATCAAAGTTTGTCTTAATGGATCGCATCATATCATATGCCGCAGAAAACGATCTGCTACATAACGATGAAGATGCTAATGCAGGAGTCGATGAAGCGGAGGGGTAGAGGTGGCGGCATATGACCTGGCGGAAGATGGAGCGGTCAAACACAGTTGTAGTGCAGTTATGCTTCCAACCGCCGATGTACCTTCCACCTTGTTTTCATATGCCTCGTTCGTACTTCTTTGCGTGCCGTTTTTCGCCAGTCATAAGAAACCAAGATGGAAGCTGATACGACTGCTGGAAGCACATTCGCACTGCGTGATTCATCAGTTCCATCCTCCGTCAAGACCGATACCTTCCTCACGTCTTCATCTTCAGTAGAACAATCATCGAATCGGTCATCGAATGATTGCTCCACACTCGACACGAGAAGATCCAAAGAAGTAAATTGACCAATGAACTGATGAATATAGGCGGTTGATGTGGAATAAGTTTGTCTATGAAGATGAATCATGCTGATTGATAGAAGCGTTTGTTTGTCTACGTTATACCAGTGTCTTGGACTGCAATTTAATGCATACAGAGTTTTGATCAGAAGAGATAGTGATTGGGTCTGGAGATAGGATAACCAGGAGGCGGTCGAACAACATAATTAAGAGTAGAAGTTAACAAAATAAGTATACAAGCGAAAAAATCTTCCGTTTATGGCAGCGTTGACTGGACAAAGGTTTGGCTAACAAGGATGAGAGCCATATATACCAACCGCGGTTCGATCAAGAGCCAGAAAGTTCTTGCGATCACTGGTAGCGTATACAAGGTATTTCCTAAATCATCTCCCGCGAAACTCGGAGGTATATATATGACTCTGTATCTAGCAAACATAATGGAGGGAAAATAGCTGGACTTCAAGACTATTGTCGAATAACGTTCCTGAATTGCGTGCATTTGCGCACTCCGTTAAACAACACGATGAAACGACACAAGACCGATAGGTGATGCAAATGGGACTCATCGCATCTAAAATCTTACTACAGGACGTGTGAAAAACAAACTTAGCTGGGCGAGCATGTTAATACCAGAAAGGGATGAGGAAGAAGTGCATGAGAACGTAACAAACGAAGCAATCACCAATACATGTAATATCAATTTTGGACATCTATCTTGCTGCCAAGGTTCGTTACTTTTTCATCAACTATGGCATCGGTCGATTTCTCCATGAAACAGCGAATCAACAGATCACCGCGATTGGCATTCAAATTTCCAAATTAAGAGGATGTACCTGACTTAGGTGTTACGATACGGCTTAGACTAAACACATGTGCTGGTAGACCTCTGAGTTCATCACGAATTTCGTTTGTGAGAGAGGAAGGATGATGAAAGTGAAGATAACTTGTGTGCGTAAAAAATAAAACAGCTTACGACGAGACAACGGCAGTCACTAAAATAGCTTTTCTCCCTCTTTCCAAGTTGCAAATACTACTATTATTAATACATGTATTAAATGTATCTTGAATCTTGGTACCTGCCCAGCGCCATTTTATTTTCAACTGATTTTTCGCAAATTTTCAACTATGATTAAAAGTTCTCAAAAATCATGCGATTTTCAACTGGACCACATCAAATATTCAACTAAAACATCATGTACTTTTCAACCGATTTCTCGCAATTTTTCAACTACTCACCAGCATATTTTCAACTATAACTTTCAAAACATGGTTATTTTCAACTAATGTCACATTAAATATTCAACCGATTTTCGTTAGTTTTTCAACTATACTTGTGGTAATTATCAACTATCCGTCCATCCATCACATCATGATCAATGATTTATTTTTCCTTTTCTACGCCACCCATGATCTCTTGCATACCACCTTTGCATCACCTCCTGCATTCGATGCACCTAGGCAGGCGAAAAACTGGAAAATGCGTACTATGAGCTGAAAGCAGTATTTATGTAAAGGCCTACCCGGTACAATGGAGCACAATTTTTAATTGCACACCATTGACCATTGTGGCTCTCATAGATTGCAAAGTTTTTATGATACTTATGATACGATTGTAATTTTTAAAATTGAATTGAATGGACAATAACGTCTATTTCGGAGATGTCGTTGTTTCGATTTGATTTCGACATAACCAATGATTCTGATGAGGGTAAAAAGTACCATGCAATTGAAAAAGATTCGAGAACAAGATGGATGACGATAAAGACCCGCACTCATATGTTAACTTGAAAGTCATCCCTTTCCATTAACAAAACATCAATCAGTTACATTATGACACCCTCGCTTTATCAAGTAAGTGCTCCATGAAATTTGTCAGACACGTTGAAGTTTTTGAGCTGAGCGATAAATCGGACATCGTCTGTGGTATTTATGAAGGGGGGTTGAAAGTGTGGGAGTGTTCTATCGATTTATGCCGGTATATCTATGAAAACTATTGCACATCATTGACAAGTCAAAAGTCCAAGCCTATTTCCGTTTTAGAGTTGGGTTGTGGCCATGGTCTACCCGGTTGTCTTGTGTTGAAAATGATTCCAAATGCAAATGTCTTGTTTTCTGATTTCAATGATTTCGTTTTGAAGTTTGCCACTATACCAAATGTAAACTTGAATTGCGTTGACAACAAAGAAATAGGCGAACGGGGTATATTCGTATCTGGTGATTGGAATAAACTTTCAAATCAATTGTTGAATGGATCACTAATGGAACAGCAACAGGTCGAAGATAGGTTTTGTGGAAAGTTTGATCTTGTTGTCGCTGCTGAGACGACATACACTCCCAAAGCAGCTGAAGAAACAGCAAAGCTATTCGCTGCATATGTCAACGGTCCAAATTATAAAACGTGGAGGCTTCATATTCCAATCATGGTAAATTTATATGAGTTAAATGTAGCGATTGCTGGAGGGCCCAAGTTTGAACCGTTTTATTCGCGTCTCCATCATTAGCGGGAAAAAACGGTTCAAACTTGGGCCCTCCAGCAATCGCTACATTTAACTCATATAAATTTACCATGATTGGCTAATGATGGAGACGCGAATAACGGTGATTGGAATGAATTTGATGATGTTCACAAAGTAATCATTCGACAACTAATCGGCACTGAGTATCGCATTGCATTCCCTCATTTATGCAACTCAAGGCCCAGAAAAGATGCCATTGTAGCCTACATCAGTAATCGTTGAAATCAATTTTTAAATTAATTTTTTAATCTTTTACAAAGTAGCCTCATTTGGTTGATTGTTGCTTGGAGGTTGAACGGTCAAGGCTCCAGTCATTAGCATGCTTCGTGGACGTCCACGCCTACGAAATGACTGAGTACCATTTGTAACTAAAGATCTTACTAGAACCGATTCTGGAATAGGTGTTGCAGTGCCAGCATTGTTATGATCATGATGTTCGACGAAGAAAACGTGTGCACAAAACCCTTTATCAAGACAAGTAGAACATATGCAAATCCACTTATACAAGATATGTTGCTGAGAGTCCGTACTAGCTCGAAAAGGTTCATGAAGCATTGCAGTGTCGACGGTCTCTTCGCTCTCTAGTTTCTTTACTACACAAACACGACTAAGGGCATTATGTAAAAACATAGTTGCGCGATCCCGAGCCTCGACCTTATATATATCTGGAACTTCGTTGATGTCTGCGGGCACGTCATTTATAGAATGGTAGAAGTTTGGGAACAGCTTGAGAAGATTCAACCTTACATGACGATCAACTTCCAAACACATTTCTGCTTTTGTCATCTTTAACAATTCATTGTACCTACTAACATAACTAAGAAAGAAATCTTTTCTTGATATTGTAGGATTGTGTATGAGATGTTCCTCGTAGTCGCTATGGAATTTTAGGATACTCTGCCTATCTTTTAAAAAATAGTAACGATTAAAATTCTTTCGTTACATTAATGTGAGAACAAATTTTGAAATCGTCAAAAAATTGATGTAACATAAACAAATACTTACATCTATGTAATAGTACGGTCTTTGATCATATACTACATCTCTTCCATAACAATGTCCTAGAAAAAGCATTCCATCTTCGATAGATGAACTGTGTGCTTTCGTAGAAGCTCGTGAAGAACCTGTACCGGATCCGTACGGAAGCGCTGCGTAACTGAAGCCATAAAAATTATATTCATTCTTGGCTATATCACTTAGAAAGTTAGCAAAAAATTCCATCAGCTGGACTACTTCTCTTGGTTTCCGGTTCAGCTCCTGTTTCGTTCGAGCATTTACCGATTCAATACTGGATTGACTTGTTGGGATCCCAGACACAAAGTTTGAAATACGTTGCCTCGTATGCTGGATACTACCTGTAGCATCAAATTGAGTTAGTGATAAATCACAAACGTCCGATTTCCTCCAACAACCAAAAGATCCATTAATCGTGACACGACTGTACTTTCCTCGCACTTGATTGGAAAGTTCAGGTAATGCGATCCTAGGACAGCGATTCCCCAAACCGGTTCTTATTACTTCACATAGGTTTTAGTTTTAGAATTGATCATTTATCCATCCGCTCAATTCTTCACAACGTAGTCGTTCGAGCATTCGAAAACGCTTCGAGCGTAGAAGAAATGATGTCAAAAGAATTAGACTTCCGGTGCTATTAGGAAT
>Ga0209092_10004146_pt1 | contig 12240 bp, 13 predicted proteins | sample FraStrMetagenome_FD_187446 | JGI IMG/M metagenome (GOLD analysis project Ga0209092, IMG submission 187446) | Marine eukaryotic phytoplankton communities from Arctic Ocean - Fram Strait ARC3M Metagenome (SPAdes) (version 2) | ecosystem: Environmental > Aquatic > Marine > Oceanic | place: Fram... | reverse complement strand
CGCGCATTTTAGCGGGGTTGAGCATGTCGCTCCCAAACATACTGATACTTGAGGAAAACGACCTTACGGCCATGACCTTGGCCAGCATAAAGCAATATGCGCCAGATGCTTTAGTTACGGTGGTTGCCTCAAATGGCGCTGGCAGCAGGTTTAGAACCGCTTTGCGCGCAACTAAAATTAGCCATCCGACTAAAAATACCTATTCGCATTTGACTGGGGGTGGTATATCAAGTAATAATTACCCGACGTTATGCTTAGTAAGTGGGGCGCTCTTAAGCGCACAGATAATAAATATGCCACCAATGGCCACATTGATGCGATATAATATTTGTTTGAGCAGGCAGTATGTATTTGTAGATCACCCCGCCCATAGCCACATCTACGGGCTTATGGGGGTAGCGGCTAACAAAGCGGTTATGGATAGCTCAGTATTTGTTATCAACCCCAGCGAATGGGGGGCTATACCCGCCAGTGATGCAGGGGTCTTAGGGGGGCTTAAACGTATAACTATGCCTAGGGTAATGAACCATAAGGCCGATGTTGGCATAAAAGCGGTTAGTGCATGGGGTGCACTACAGTACGGGATGTTAGGTCATGGGGCTGCCATTAATAATTACGTTGCCCATTATTTGCGGGGGCAGGCCACACCCAACGAAATGTACGCTTACCCGTTGGAACTAGCATTACCGCATATAGAAGATTTAGCACCACAGTTTAAGGATAGGGTTTGGCGCTTAGGGAAAAGGGCCAATGTAGTGGCAGGGAGGTTACGACACGGGTTACAAGGTTTTTTTAAATAATAGGGGCAATATAATGGAAAATGTACACGAAACACTGCACAACGAGCTGACTTACCTTTCCATGGTAAACAATTTACTAGAAAACAATGTGGAAAGTGTTTTTGGTGGAAGCGACTGCAAAGCTTGTTTAGGGGTGCAAGCGGGGTTCGACTTGGGTAAAAGCTTCCCGTCTTTAGTGAGTCGGGATGTTGATATAGCTGTTGCTATGGCTGGGGCCAACGACATTTTAAAAACCAACAAAAAAGCATTGACGCTGCTTATGGCCCAGTGCAAAGCGGGGCCAGATGGCTCGCATGCGACTACCCTTATAAAGCACCCACAAGTCAACGGCCTGCAAATACTAATACGGGACAATTTTCTTGATGTAAACGTACAACTGGCGGGCGCAGATGTGTTAAACGATGTGCCTAGCTTAATGTCTACTTTGGGCATTCTTACGCTGGTGTTTGCCGCACATAACAATTGCCAGCCGCAGCATTTAAGCATGCAGTTTTCCAGCATTTGGGTTGCAAGCGACCAAGTAAGTGGCGCTAAGGTTATGCTTAATACAGAAATCAGCCCTCCCGCTGTTATGTCCTTGCGCACTGAGGCGGCAACAACGCTTAAGCCTATATCGCTGCGCGATATAACCATGACTAGCTGGGCAGATTACGGCGGCTAACTACTTAGAGGTAAACGGGCATGATTACTTTTGCCACAGAAACAACAATAAGTGATGCAGAGTTTGACCGCATATATGCTGAGTCATTAGTGGGCGTGGAAAACGGCTGGCCTTGGAATTGGTGGCCAGATGCAACCACTGCGGAACAAAAAAAGGCGTTTATACGTAATGAATATGACCTTTTCCTTGGCGCTAACTCAGACAACGTGACCGGCTCTTTGGTCTTTTCGATCCGTGATGCTGACAGATTAATTGGTTTATTTGCGGCCACCCTAAGCAATGGCGATATGGAGGTTCACCTTAGCCTGTTTGGTTTAGATACCAGCGCATCTAAAGCATGGGCATACGGCAACGAGCAGTCGATACAGGCGCGTAATAGTTTTTGGGAAAGCTTAGGGGTTAATGGGTGGGTATTTGCCATACCAGACTTACCCTCTGACCTTAAGGCATACATTACCAACACCAGCGGCACGTTAATGGGCGTTGTGGCCAACAGCCAAACTACCACAAATGATACACCCCCCGCATTAATTGAAGCCAGAAATACCCCTGCAACCTACGGCATGGTGCACGTTGAACTAGCAGCCGCAGCCTAACGGCATATCACACATGGTATACCCCAAATAGAGCGTATTCATTTACGCTTTTTTGGCACTACCTATATAATGCTGCCTTATGCATATATACCCAGAGGCAACAGTGACTTTCGTAATTTTCTTTATCCTTACCGCATTAGCTTTGGTCGCATTCGATGACCTGCAAGCACGATAGTTGGTGACCAAACGCTAATTTAGCCGTAATATTGGTAGTGCCAATAGCACTATTTAGGTTTAAATATGCCAACAGCTTTAGATAAATCAATTAGGCCAGTAGCCGCAAACTTAATAAAACAGTTTGGCGCTTTGGTTACTTTTGAGCAAACAAAAGCAGCCAGCTATGACGTTACAACCGGTGATGTATCAGCATCTACGGGGCGTACTGACGCGCGCGCTATTGTAAAGAGCAGCAACCGCCGCCACCCCACTTCTGGCGAAAGCATGCAAGAAAAGCGTTTTACATTTGCTGCATCTGACTTGGGCTTTGAACCTACTGAGGGCATGTCCCTAGTGTTGGATAAAAAGCGTTACCGTGCAGTTGAGGTAAAGGCTACTTACAGCGGTGAGCAGGCAGCCACATACACGGTTATATGCCATAGGGCAGGCAACTAATGGCATTACCCCTTGCACTGCTACGCGCTGCTGGCATGGTCGGCAAGGGCAGCAAGGGCGGCAAACAATCGCTTGGGCTGGAGTTTAAAACCAATGCCGCAGAGTTTCGCAACGACCTTGAAAAAGCAGCCAAAGCCATAGAGGCCGATGTTGAGCAGATTGTACGGCTGACTGCTGCCAAGATTGAGGAAAAGGTGGTGCAGCGCACCCCAGTAGATACAGGGCGTGCCCGCGCAAGCTGGAATATGAGCGAAGAAAGCATTGACGGTAGCGTAAAGCCAGAAGGTAACTATGGCGCACCGCCAGCAACAGCCGTTGGCGCACTATCTGGCAAAAAAGTAATTTATATAAGTAACAACCTAGACTATATCGTGCCCTTAGAATATGGCCACAGTGGCCAAGCACCCCAAGGCATGGCAGCCATTGCACTAGCAGAAGTCATGGCCGAACTAAAAGCATTGGGTTTAAAGTAAAACCCCTTGGCTAATTAAGACTAAAGCCAACCAAGCCCCGCACAAATAACCCTTTTAACACCATAAATTGTTGGTGACTGCAAACACATCCCGATATATTATAGAAACTGATGGTAATAGCGCCGATGGCACTATTGGTGTGGAAAGGTGTATGAGTTTTAGTGATGAACGTATAGCAATCGAAAAGCGGCTAGATGATCGGTGGTCAACCACGCCCATTGCTTTTGAGAACGTTCCGTTTACTGCGCCCGAAGACGGCCTATATGTCGCTTTAGACATTATAGCTGGCGAAGGCATACAGCAAGACATCAACAGCAACCCCCGCCATCGATACGTGGGCATTATCCAAGTAAGGGTAAACGTTCCAGCCCACCAAGGCAGTGCAACTGCGCGCACCTACGCAGACACCATTGCTGGTTTTTTTAGAAGCCAAACTTTTGCACATGGTAATAGCGGTGACATTGTTTGCCGCACGCCATCAATAGACGTTCTGGGCATAACAGATGGCCAGTACACATTAGCAATTCGCATTCCATATTACAGGGATGCCATTTTTTGAAGCTTAGGAGCCAAAAATGACTGATACGAATCGCGTCTCCCTGTATGTTTTGCCAGAAACAACTTGGGGCACCACACCCGCAGCGGGCAACTTTGAAGAACTACGTTATACCGGCGAAAGCTTGGTCTTTAACGTTGAAACAGCCAGCAGCAGCCAAATACGCAGTGACCGCAACGTCAGCGATGTTGTGCGTACACAAGCCAGCACCAGTGGCGATGTGCAATTTGAACTTAGCTACGGCAGCTTTGACACCCTACTTGAAGGGCTAATGATGGGTTCTTGGGCCACCGATGTGCTCAAAAACGGTACTACCCTTAAAAGCTTCAGCATCGAAAAGTATTTTGAAGGCCTTAACAAATACCACACCTTTAAGGGCTTACGTGTATCTAGCATGTCCTTGGACTTAGGTGCTGGCGACATGGTTACAGGTAGCTTTGCTTTTCTTGGTAAGGGCATTGCAACTGGCACCAGCAGCGCAAGCACTGGCACACCTACAGCAGCTAACAGCAACAGCATATTTAACGCAGTTGACAACGTTACTGTCCTTAAAGAAGGCGGCAGCACCTACAGCGACAAGGTAATGAGCCTTAGCCTAAGTGTGGAAAACAACCTGCGCGCCAACCAATCCGTTGGAAGCCTAGAGGCAACCCGTATTGGTTTTGGCCAGTTTAATGTTAGCGGCAGCATGTCGGTTTACTTCCAGAACCAAGGCGTGTTTGACAAGTTTGTTAACGGCACTGATAGCAGCATCGAGTTTACATTAAGCGATGGCACCAACAGCTACAACGTGCTTATCCCCAAGGTTGAATACACGGCTGCCAATGTTACGGCTGGCGGCGCAAACAGCGATGTAATGGCTGAAGTTGAGTTTACAGCCAAGTATGACGCAACCAACGACTGCACGTTAAAGATAACGCGATAACCCGAAAATTAGGAGGGGCATTATGGATTTAGGACAACTGCGTACTAACCCGCAGGCACAAGAAGATGGTGTGTGGGTTGAAATTGGTGAAGGTGCAAGCCTGCTTATTGGCCGCATGAACAACAGAAAGTATGCCAAGAAATTAACGGCACTACTTAAGCCATTTGAACGGCAAGTGCAGATGGGCACCTTAGCTGATGACAAAGCCGAAGACTTGCTGGCAGAAGCATACAGCTTTGGCATTTTGCTGGATTGGAAGGGCATAGAGTTTGAGGGCAAGGCCGTCAAGTACAGCCGCGCAAAAGCTAAGCAGCTACTGCTTGACCCTACGCTTAAGGATTTCCGTCAATTAGTTGAAGACTTAGCAGGTCAGCAAAAACTTTACCGCGACGAGGCGATAGAGGAAGACGCAAAAAACTAACACTGTGGATGGATTGGCAGTGCGAATGGGGCCAATACCTTCCACAGATATTAAGTAAGCACAAACAAGGGGATGACTTACCCGCGTTTGTGGAGCGTATGCCCGTGTTGCCCGATTCCCTGCACTGGGTACGGGATGCTTTTTCAACACTGGCTGCCAGTAGGAATATTGGCATGGCCGCTGGGCCAATACCGCTTAGCGAGATAGAGGCATACGTGCGGCTTTTTGGCCTAGTTGATGATGATTTAGAACGTTTCGTTCACCTTATTTACGCTATGGATGGGGCATGGCTTAAGTGGGCTAACAAGAAGAAAGGCTAATTGATGTTAAATATTGCCAAGATCGTATTGTCAGTTGACCCCACCAAGGCAATAGCTGGCATGAACAAGGTGCAGCGTGGCATTAAAGGGCTACAGCAGCGCGTTTTCAGCTTGCAGGGCGCATTTGCTGCGCTTGGTGGTGCAATCGTATTGCATCAAATAAAAGACGCTACGCTGGCAATGGAGCGCCTTGGCATTGCTATGAAAGCTAGTGCGGGTAGCGCAAAAACAGCCCACGATGACCTAAAATTTCTTGAGCGCCAAACCAAACGTTTAAGCCTTGGCTTTATGGCCACCTCTGGGGCATACCAAAAGTTTAGGGCCGCAGCATCAGCCAGTTCACTTACCCTTGAAGAACAGCGCGAAATATTCCTTGGTGTAGCGGAAGCTGCATCGGCATTGCGCCTTAGTGACCAAGATACAGAGGGTGCACTGCGCGCTATTGAACAAATGGTATCCAAAGGCAAGGTAAGTTCAGAGGAATTGCGCCAGCAGTTGGGTGAGCGTCTTCCCGGAGCGGTTTTGCTTGCTTCGCAAGCCATGGATATGTCTGAGCGCGACTTTAACAAGCTGTTGGAAACCGGAAAGATCATGGCCACCGACATGCTGCCCAAGCTTGCAGGGGTATTGCGGGGTAAGTTTGGCAAGGCCGCAGAGGAAGCCGGTAAAACAGCCGCAGCGGCATTTACGCGCGCCGATAACGAAATGCTACGGCTTAAAGACAACCTCGGTAAAAGCGGCATTATTAGCGCCATGGCAGCTATTAAAGAAGCCATCATTAGCTCGTTTGCCAGTGCAACAGAAGGTGCCAAGGGTACCGGCGATGGACTAATGCAATTTGCTAAGGCAGCCATTTTGTTTGCGGGTGCCCTGTTCGATACGTTTAAGCCTGTAATAGCCATTGTTGCTGTTATTGGCAAAAGCGTAATGAATGTTATTGAGGCATTTATGGAGGGCTTTGCAGCACTGCCCCCTATCGTGCGCCAAATGGGCTTGTTTGGGGCTATTTTCTTGGGGCCAATGGGTAGGGTTGCATTCCTTGCTGTTACCACTGCTATGGGCTTAATGGACGAGTTTATGGCTTTGCTGGGCAGGGTTGCAGGCAAGCTGGCGGGCTTTGTGCAAAAGGCGGCTAAAACCATGCCTGAAGCACTTGGCGGCGGCAAGGACGGCATGTTTCAAGGCATGGCTGACGGCCTTAAAGGGTTTGCCGATGAACAAGCAAACCGTACCAAAACAGGTAAAAGCTATGAGCAAGACTTTGCCGCGTTTGGTAGGCAAGAAGACCCCCAGCACTTACTAACTAACAAGATGGTTTTTGACCCTGTTGGCAGCCTGATGGATGGCATGGGCATGGGCATGGGTAGCGGCGCAGAAATGGCTGAGGGGATAGTCGCAAAAATGAATGGCACGTTTAACGCCATCGAGGATGCTGCTGCCGCAACAGGCGAAAACGTAGGTGAAAACATTAAGAAAGGCATACAAAAAACAGCATTTGATGCAGGTGCTGAGCGTTACTTTAGTGACTTGGAGTTAAACGCCATAAGCTTTGCCGATGTTACTGAAAACGCCTTTAAGGGCATGGAAGATGCGCTTACCAGTTTTGTGACTACAGGCAAGATGGATTTTAAAGGGCTAATTGACAGCATGATTGCTGACCTTGCCAAGCTAATGGTGCAGCAGTACCTAATGTTGCCCCTTAAGGCGGCGCTAGGTTTTGCTAACGGCGGCATTATGACTAGCAATGGTTCTATGCCACTAAAAGCATATAGCCGTGGCGGTATAGCTAACAGCCCACAGCTTGCAATGTTTGGTGAGGGCAGCAGGCCAGAAGCCTACGTGCCCCTGCCAGATGGCCGCACTATCCCTGTCACCATGCAAGGCGGTGGCGGTGGCGGCGTAAACACAACCATAAATGTATCCGTTAATAACGAGGGCGGCAGCAGCGGTGAAAACGACCAGATGCTTGCAACCACCATTGCCAACGTTATCGACAAAAAGATTGGTGAGCGCCTTAGCCAAGCAGTAAGCAACGGCGGGATGCTTAACCCTAAAGGCATGGGCGCGGGGGCGTTTTAAATGACTGTACAAACATTTCCAAGCATTGCCCCGTCTACGGGTAGTGATGAAAAACGCTCATACAATGTACGTAAAACCAATTTTGGTGATGGCTACCAGCAAAGGGTGGCTGACGGCCTTAACAGCGCGCGTACAGTGTGGAACCTATCATTCCAAGGGCTTACCACTACTGATGCTAACACCGTTGAGGCGTTTATAGAGGCCCGTGGTGGGCATGAAAGTTTTTACTGGACACCGCCAAATGGATCGCAAGGCAGGTGGGTTTGTGAGGGGCTAAACCGTGTTGAGGAGGGCAATGCACATGCAAGCATTTCGGTGCAGTTTGTGCAAAGTTTTGATCTATGAGTTTTGAGCAAGATATACAGCAGCTTGACGTTGGCGAACTTGTCATGCTGTTTGAAATTGACTTGGCACCGCTTGGCAGTGCAACCATTTACCGGTTTTGCCCTAGCAATAAGGGGACTGGCAGCGTGTACTTTGACAACAACGAATACGTAAACATGCCCATTGCTGCGGAAGGTTTTGAGCGCAACGGGAATGGCCCAGCGCCAAAGCCAAAGCTACGCATAAGCAATATTAGCCGGTACCTGCATGCAGCCTTAGAGGCTAATGATGACCTGCTAGGTGCGCGTGTAACCCGCATCGTTACACTGTCCGAATACCTAGATGGGGGCAGTGAAGCCAGCAGCGTTGGCATGTTCCCCAAGGATATATTTGTTATTGACCGCAAGGCAGTACACAACAACATTTACGTTGAGTGGGAGTTGGCAAGTAGTCTAGACCAATCTGGTACCAAACTGCCGCAGCGTATGGCGCTACGCAATATATGCACACACCGTTATAGGGTTGCTGGCGGCAGTGGCGGGTTTACGTATACCAATGCCACATGCCCTTATACCGGTAGCAATTGCTTTAACCAAAACAACGAAAGCACAACAGCAGCCAACGATAAGTGCGGCAAAACCCTAAGCGCATGCAGGGCACGGTTTGGTGATGATGCGGAGTTACCGGCGCGGTTTTTCCCCGCCGTCAACAGGAGCCGCTACTAATGCTGACCAATGCGCAGCGCACGGCTGCTATGAAGCATGCAGAGGATGATTACCCGCACGAAAGCTGCGGCTTAATTGTTGGTGGCCGCTATAAGCGTGTGCCCAACAGCCATAAAAAGCCCGATACAGATTTTAAGATGGATGGTGATTACTGGCTTAAGTGGGGCACCCCTACCGCCGTGGTACACAGCCACCCCAACGGCCCTAGATGGCCTAGTGCGGCTGATATGCAGTCCCAAGTAGAAACGGCAGTGCCGTGGTACATCGTTTACGTAACCGAGGATGGCGCGGTTGATATAGCCAGTTGGGGCGACAGCCTACCTATACCCGAATTAATTGGCCGTCAGTTTATGCACGGCACAAGTGACTGTTACAGCCTTATACGTGATTACTACCGTGTAGAACGCGGTGTGACCATCCCCGAATACCCTAGAGATGATGAATGGTGGGGTGATGGCAAAGACTTATATAGCAAAGGTTTTAAAAAAGCTGGGTTCAAACAAGTACCTACCGAAAGCATGCAAGCAGGTGACGTACTACTGGCAAAAGTTAGAAGCCCAGTCCTCAACCATGGGGGCGTTTATATCGGGGATGATCTTTTGCTCCATCATCTACCTAATCGTTTAAGCCGCCGCGAACCCGTAGGCCCATGGCTTAAGTACGTGGAACTGTGCGTGCGGTATACAGGCAAAGGGGGCAAAGATGCTACGTAAAGTATATTTACACGGTGCCCTTGGTGCCGAGTGGGGCAAGGTGCATGAGTTTGATGTGTCTAATTTCCAGCAGGTAATAAGCGCCCTAAAAGCTAATTTTGGCTCAGAAATATTGCAAAGCATTATGCAGTTTGACTATGACCTGCGGTTTAAGCGCAAGAACGGCAAGCCAATAGGCGAAGAAATGCTTAGGTTTAATTACCCAGCGGGTGCGTTCCACGTTATACCCGTGCCACAAGGCAGTAAGCGTGGCGGCATTGGTAAAATTATTGCGGCCATTGCATTAACGTATCTGGCCTTTCAAACAGGTGGCGCAAGCCTTGGTGCCACGGAAGCGGCGGCGGCTGGTGCCGAGGGGGCTGCTGCGGCTAACACAGCGTTTTCAGCAACAGTTACCGTGGGTGGGCACACAGCTAACCAGTTTTTGCTTACAACGGCGGTTATGACCGGCCTGCAAGGCATAAGTATGGCACTTAGCCCCACCCCAAGCTTTGACAACGAAGCAAAAGAGACAAACCAAAGCTTTTTATTTAGCGGCCCCGTTAACGTTACTGGTGAGGGCCAGACTATCCCCGTCGTATATGGCCAGCACCGCGTGGGTAGTGTTGTGGTAAGTGCAGGTATCGAATCGGTAGATGAATACCCATACGGCTATGCGATGGGCGACATATATAGTTTTAGCGGTTTTTACGGGTAATAGGGCGTACTGATGGCAGGAATAACAGGCAGAAAAAAAGGCGCTGGCAGTGGCCGCGTAGCCCGCGAGGCACCTAACACGCTTAAAAGCAGGCAGGTTGCCCGCGTGATAGACGTAATCAGCGAAGGTGAAATCGAGGGCTTAGTAAACGGGTCAAAAAGTGTTTATTTTGATGATACGCCTGCCGAAAACGCTGACGGCACCACAAATTTTAACGGCATTAATTACGAGGTCAAGTTTGGCGAGCCAGACCAGACTGCGCTAAAGGAATGGCGCGGCCAAGAGGCAGTTGTAAGCGTTGGCGCAGAGGCAAAATTCAACAGCCCAGTAACCCGACAGATAACCGACACTGATTGTGACTTTATTGATGTTGCGCTGCGCCTACCTACCTTAACCCTGCAAGACAATGAAACCGGTGACCTTAACGGTAACTCCGTGCGCATAAAATGGGAGGTTGCGGTTGGCAGTGGTGCATTCCAAACTGTGCACGACACAACGATAAGGGGTAAATGTGTTGCGCCGTATATACGCACCTTCCAGATAGACTTGCGCGCCCTAAGTGCGACAGGCCCATACAATGTGCGCCTTACCCGCGTAGATGCTGATGCCACAGAAACGCGCGATCAACGCACCACGTTTTTCGACAGCTACACCAAGGTAACGCAAGCTAAAATTAAGTATAACGATAGCGCCTTAATGGGTGTAAAGGTTGATGCCAAGCAGTTTGGCACCAAGGTACCAACGCGGTCTTACGAAATAAAAGGCATAAAAATATCGGTGCCCGTTAACTACAACCAAGGCACCCGTTTATACACTGGCGTTTGGAATGGCCTGTTTAAAACCGTTTACAGCAACAACCCCGCTTGGTGTATTTATGACCTTATCTCTAACAAGCGGTACGGCCTTGGCGATTACATAGACGAAGCAGCACTAGATAAATATGCGTTTTACGAGGTTGCCAAATACTGCGACCAGCTAGTGCCTAAAGGCGCAGCGCCCATAACAAGCGCAAATGCACTAACGGCAGTTGGGACTACTAGCTATGTAATCACCGTGCATTACCCTGCACACGGCCTTACAGTAGGTGATGGGGTACTGCTAACAGGCGGCACAGCAGGGCGCGGGTTTACTGCTGCCCAAATTAACAACGTTGCCCACACCGTACAGGGCGTAGTTGATGCCGATAATTTTACAATTAACTTTTTCCAGCAACCCACAAGCAGCGGCACCTTTGGCGGCAGCAGCTTACAACTTAAGCTCTTAGAGCCACGGTTTACCATGAACGCGGTTATATCAAGCCGCCAAGAAGCTTTTGCTGTGCTGCAAACCATGGCCAGCTTGTTCCACGGTATGCTTTACTTTGGCGCTGGTGTTTTAGTACCAGCAATAGATAAAGCAAAAGACCCCGTAAAATTAGTGTCGCCCGCAAACGTAAAGGATGGCATTTTTACCTACGGGGGCACCAACCTTAAAAGCCGCCACAGTATTTGCATGGCGCGGTGGAACGACCCTAAAAATGATTACCGGCCTGCTGTTGAAACCTACGAAGACCTAGACCTGCGGGAAAGGTTTGGCTACCGCACACTTGAGATTGCAGCGTTTGGTTGCACAAGCCGTGGCCAAGCCCGTAGGCATGCAAAGTGGACACTGGAAACCGAAAAGTTAGGCGAAACGGTTACATATACTGCGGGTGTTGACCATGGTGACTTAAACCCTGCTGACATAATTAGCATAAGCGACCCCGTTTACAGCGGTACCCGCTGGGGTGGCCGTATAACAGCCGTAAATGCCGCCAGAACCCAAGTTACACTAGATGATGGCATAACCTCAGCCTTTAATTTAAGCGCCAAGACATACACCATATCAGCCGTTTTGTCTGACGGCTCAATACAAGAGCGCACCATTAGCGCAGTCGCAACAGTAAGCGGTAAAACGCGGGTAACTGTTAGCGCGGCGTTTGCCAGCGGTATAGAAATTGGCGCAATGTTTGTAGTACATGGCGATGCTGAAGAACGGCTTTGGCAGGTGCTTAATGTAAGCCAAAAAGACAACGAATTTGACGTTGTTGCTGTACGCCACGACCCCAATAAGTTTGCCACCGTTGACGATATTGGGTACATAGACGGTGATGACGATGCCTATATTGATGTGCCTACACTTGATAGCGCAGCGGGTTCCCTTAGCGTAGTAGCGCGGGAATACAACTACATTGCAAGCGGCACCTTAAAAAGCCGCGTTATGGTTAGCTGGCAGGTAAGCAGTAGCCCGTTGGTGACAGGTTACCAAGTCTTTATGACTAACAACGCTGGCACATACGACACCTTTGAAACAACCACCA
>Ga0209092_10004144_pt1 | contig 12241 bp, 11 predicted proteins | sample FraStrMetagenome_FD_187446 | JGI IMG/M metagenome (GOLD analysis project Ga0209092, IMG submission 187446) | Marine eukaryotic phytoplankton communities from Arctic Ocean - Fram Strait ARC3M Metagenome (SPAdes) (version 2) | ecosystem: Environmental > Aquatic > Marine > Oceanic | place: Fram... | reverse complement strand
AACGCCACATAATTATGTTCAAACTTGTAAGTAATTATTCCTGAGGGCACACTATTTACCTTGTAACCACTTTTATAATAGTAGTGGTTATCTGTACCTGGAGTAAAATTATTACCCGACAAGTAGGATGGTTTCTGTCCAGCTGCTGCGGTTAACTCGATGACCTCTAAGGTGTCGTCCGACAGGTCATTATCACTTGGATAACGAAAAGGCAACATAGCTAGACCATTGTACATTGTAAGAGGTAGTTCATGATTACCGACCTTAATCCGAAACAGTCCTTTCCTATCACCGACGGTAAACTTGTGGTGTACGTCACATACATCAACGCCACGGTGTCTCATCTGGTTAGTTGATAAAATTGCCATGGATTGAGAAGTCATATCAATAGCGTTATCTACTACAATTAAAAGAGTGGTACCATCATCTTTGTCATACGCAGTCACACACAAATTGACTACCCCTACTATCCCGAATATTTTTTTAGCAAACACACACACACGAAAGCACAGCCAACATCTCAACGCAGCTAGTGGTTCCTTCGACACATGAACGACAAACGACAATTACGTCACAAAAAATCAACAAAAAATCTTACATGTTTCCATTATTAACAACGACAATCAGTAATTATCATGCTTACATTTCAAACAACTTCTGAATAATTCGCACAGCAAATTATGGGGAGTAGCGTGCAGTAGGCACACTGCATGCATGATATACAAGATTAGCCTATAACGGTTATCTTGATCTTGATGTCATCTTCTGCAATGAGTCAGAAGATCAATCCTAGTTACATTTTAATCTTATAATTATCGTCTTGCATTTTCCTTCATCACTTTTAATCTCTCGGAATACTCCTTCTTGGTCGAGTACTGCAGGAAAGAGGTTGTATTGTGAGTGTTCAATAGTGACACGACCAAAACGTCTTCGCAATAAGTATTGGAAATGGTCTAAGCTTTTGTAAATTTTTTTATTTTGTCAGTTTCCAATACAACTGAATTAGCCAAATGACTAACACAAGCACCGAACCTCGGTTACATAAAGAATTGTACGAATGTAGTGAGACGAAAATTAACGTAATACCTAACAACTAAATATGATCTACAGAATCAAAAAAAAATCTCTTTTTCTTTTTATGTAAAAAAAATTATAGTAGGAAAAAAGTGAGATGAGGAGTGCGAAGGTGAAAAATTACTTATTGTAGTTTCAATAAATAAACAGCGAAAAAGATGTCAACTCAAAATCTGCCGTCTGCCATAGTGCGCTCTTTACACAAAAAATCTGCCAGAGTGTGCTTTTTCTCTTTTGAGAACTTTCTTCGGACGAACGAACGAACGAACGAACGAACGAACGAACGAACAGTAACAGACAAACGGACAATGTCTGTTGTCTGTTGCCGTTGCCGTGTGCATCTGGTCCACTGGTCTCTGGTCTACTTGACATCATAATGATGTCATCATCATGTTGACATTGACATCTATCTATCCTTCTGAATGTTACTACCACCAAAGCTTCATCTTAGTAATACTGAACACTAGTTTAGAACTCGACCTCTTCATAAGGAAAGTTGAACCATAAACTTTCCACACTTTTGACTTTTGACACCATTGAGGTCAAGTCTAACTCAAATAAAGACTCAAATAAAGAGAAAAGATCAATAAAAAGTAACTTGACCTTTAGCAAGTTACTTAGAATATCACATGCCTACATACCATGAAGAATGGGTTGAATATACGCGACACACTTCGTTAGAACTGCTTGTTCCTCCTCATGATTCGAATTTACGAAAAGCTTCTTTAGGTGTGGCAACATTCAACCTCGTTGCAACCATCGTGGGTGGAGGAGTATTAAGTTTGCCATTGGCATTTGCTCGTGCAGGTATAGTTCTGGCATCTTTTATGTTGCTAGTCGCAGCGATAATTACGGAATTTTCGTTGTACCTCTTATGTTCTTGTGCGCGTAGAACTGGATCTACGAGTTACATGGAAATAGCAAGGTGTGCATTTGGTGAAGTAGCCGAGTTGGGCATGTCTGTGCTGTTGTGGTTGTTCTTGTGTGGTGTTTTAGTCGCATATTTTGTTCTTATAATGGGAATCTATGCTCCTTTACTTTGGTCGTTTTGGCAAAATTTAAAGAATCCTAAGGAGGAAGGTGAAGATATGACAGCAGATTTTGGACCAACCGTACTAATATGCATTTTGTTGCTTGTTTCGCCATTTCTGTTGAAGAAAAATTTGTATTCACTACGTCATATTTGTTATGTTGGATTTATGTCGGTGTGTATTATTGCAATTTCTATTTCGGTTCGAGCTTACCAACGCAACGTTTTTGCGCACGCCTACGTCGGGGCCGGAATAGCAAAAGCACCACGTATAAAGTACACATCAACGGATTGGAGTGATATTCTTTTCTCGTTTCCCATATGCGTGCTTGCTTTTTTGTGTTCATTTAATATTGTCGAGGTTCATGGAGCACTAACGAACCCAACTCGAAACCGGATTAGAGGTGTTATTCACAACGCCGGTAAGAGAAAATCTAATGTTCAAGACTTATCTCATTATTTAAAGTATCTCATTTCACCTTAAGTATTCGCTAGCTTCTTTCTTTTCCTTTTCTTTTCACTTGCAGGTTACTTCTTCGCGTACGATGACTGCAAAGGCAATATTTTTCTCAACTTTGGTATGAAATTTAATTTTACAAGCAAAGGCTCTCGTTTGTTTTCTAATCAATTTTCTTAAGACCCCTCGGATCCGCTGATCATAGTCGGAAGGTTAGGAATGGGAGTAACACTCACTTTTGGTACGCCAGTTGTTTTACTGCCCTGTCGTGAAGCTTTTCTGAGTATCTGTTCTCAAACAGAAGAAATAATAAAGAAACGAAACAATAGTATTAAGACCTTGGAAGAGACATCACTTATTCAGGATGGAAATCAATGCCGTAATGAGTTCATCCGAAATTATTCCTCCTTGGCAACGCATGTAGATGATTCAGCGGAAAATATGCAGAGCCGTTGCGTTCACGTATTTACTACGTTGATAATTGTAACTTCAGCGTATTATCTTGGTAAGTCTTCAACAGCAGTATCATAATTTTACAGAATCAATCTTTCTAATTAAGCTCAAAATATTATCAGCTGTATCGGTTCCTAACGTTGCCATAGTATGGTCTGTTCTAGGCTCCACAATGGGCATGTTGATTGGATTTGTGGTTCCATGTGCGTGCTACCTTAAAATTAGAAGAGACAAGGGTATGAGATTAATTAACATTAGTGCGTGGGTTCTTCTTTGTTTTTCAATGATTCTGACGTTTGCATGCACATACATTACTTTACAAGAAATTTTTAAACAAAATAATTTATAATTCAAAAACGAAGTAGAATAGAATATTTGGTTGGCAATATGCATGTATATTTGGTTTTCATAGAGAAACATGGTTGTTGATTGTTACTTATTCATAGTCAATAGTAATGCATTTCCGCTTTGCCATATTTCACAAAAGTTGGCACGTTCTTGAGTTATCAATTTCCAATAAGCCCATTAGAATGTACGATTTCTACTACCGGTACCAAGTAATCTTATGATTCAAAGAATATAACTAGTGAATATGTCTCATTTCACTATCGCCCGGAACAAAACCTAAAGCATGCATTAACGCCTTCCTATCACACATTTTCATTAGTTAGCCGTTCTCCAGTCCAATCGAAGCCCCATGTAAATGCTCTTCCAAACTTCAGCTTCAGGTACCTACAATGAAACCCAACTAGTTCAAACCGACAACCAAGTTAGCCACGACATCATGATCGGTAAGCCCCTAGCGGCGATTTGAAATCATTTTCTAATCACGAAATACTTGATACCGCGCTGTGCAGAATTTACAGATCAACCGGACGAAAGTGAAGGGATGAAGGTTGAAAGAACGATGTTGACGAATACGACACAGCATTTGCTTTGACTTTTGTCTCGTTAACTTGTCGGTAAAAATGTCGTTGCTGCCACTTTCTGCCTTTAAGCCCTTACTTCTGACGGACGAGGATTATCCGTCACCATTCCCCAAACTCGACTATAACCGACAAGTTTCTCTCGTCTTCGAGGTTTATTTTTCTGTATCAGCAGTAGAAATCTAAATGCTATTTGTAGCCTGGATGTCAAGCTGACGATTACGGAAGGAAGGAAAGGATTCATTAGTTGTCGATGGATGAACGGGAAATAAATCTTGCGGAGAAGAAAAAAAGAAAATGACCAAGATCCAAGATGAAGACGACTTCATCCTAGTAAAAAAAAATTTTACTGTGTCAATACTATAGTTTACCTTGCAACATGTAATGATCTAAATGCATGTTCTTCTCCCGGAGTTCCAATTCAAATCGTAAATCATACAAGACCGGAAGAGTTTGACTTCAAGATACCACTACTGGTAGACCACAAATAGAACTAAAAATCATCCGATCCCCGTTCGAGCTGCCTTCAATAATTGGAGGAGCAACTTGTAGGCAATTCGAAACGAAAAATATCAAAACTCTGAAACAAAGCTTCCTTGTAACTTTATGATTTCGTATCATGTTTACATGTTCATGTTAGTTAACACTAAATTTGGCAAGCGTTTTGTTAGTTGTCGCATAGCGCATAGCTCTTCCCCATGTTGCTGTCGCTACTCGCTACTCCTACCACTGCGTCACTATTTAAGTTTCTAATGGAACTAAAATTCAACATTTGATTTATTGTGTAGCTCTGCTATTTTCTTTGGATGATAAGTAAGATTTGAGTTTATCTATTAATATGACGCAGTCCCGTATCATTACATATATAGCATGATATATATACTTTGTCAAACATCTTTCTAAATTTCTCCTAGAGAGTAGAGAGTAGAGAGGGCTTTGAGCTTTGAGATATTTGTTCACAGTGTCAACTGAATACTTACCGGTACTTTGTTAACATCTCTACTACTCTTTGACGACATTTTTAATCATCCTCTTACCTAAAAAGATTCTGCCATACATCACAGCGATCCCTTATTTCCACAACGATGTCGAAAACCATACGTTTTGTGAGCTATCCAACATTACATCTACATCTACTCGTTGCTATTCTAACAATTATTTCTACGGTAATGTCCGACGAGGTTTCTCAAATCTGCACTGAAGATACCACCTTCCTTTATCAATCTTATCCCGACACCAACACATTCGATACATCACAGTACAACGACGAAAATATATGCGATGAGGTCGGAGGGGCAGAAGATTCAGTTTTGTGTATCTATGATTACTCAACGCAGGCTGCGGAAATTGAGGAGGAGTGTATTGACGGGACAGATGCACTAGGACAATTCTTTAAGTTTCAGTTAAGTTATTTGTGCGACGATAATACAGATTTAACCTATTTAATTGATGCATCCAATGTTCCTTCATGTGTTTCATTTTCTTGTTCGGAGTCGGAAGCGAAAGCTGGAGCGGAACTAGCGTTTCTGGGTAGTCTTTCAGAGAACGGTTTCACATGCGAAGAAATCGCTGGAATTCCTTCGGCTTCTCCGACGGCATTCTCTGCAAGTGATACTAGGGAACGTGTTGCTGCTGTTAAGTTTTCACTGAGTATTGGAGTTTCCATGATGCTTTTGGCATTATTATGAGACAAAGCAAGCATCTCGTTCACGTAAGATGTCGACAACAGAGTTTGGTGTATGCTATTACCGAAAATATCATTTAATTTATGTTTGAATGGATATTCCTACAGAGACAACTAGTGATTCCTGCATCCCATGTTTTAAAATCCATATAAACATAAACGCAGAAAGTTACTTTCTAAACTTTACGTTTTCCTATATCTACTATTCCTATATCAATAACTTATTGGAGGAGTATAGTTTCGAAAGTTACACATTTTAAGGTGTGAGATTTACAGGCATCCCGAATAGACCTGTGCTTAACATAGACACTAGCACTGATGCCCCAGCGCTAATATAAGCACCCAATGTACTTAATCGGCGTTGATTCGAAACATCTTTCAGCAAATCTTCATCCATGTTGTCGGATTTTTTGGTATTCGATAGTGCCTCATACCGAGATTTCATACCGTCAGCGACAGCGAACAGAGCCCATGATATGACTCCACCTACAAAATGAACAAAATTCAAAATGTGATAAATCATCGTAATACTTCAACGAATAGCTTAAAGCGAAATTTTCTTACCGTAAACCGGTGCGCTCCTTGACCATGTGACAAAAACGCCCAAAGCTGTAGCAGCAACTACTGACAAGTGGCCGACCCACGTAACAGCTTTATTTGGAACTTTCTCATTCATGGCGACAGCACCATTAATATTGACGAGTGTAGCTGCAGTTGTCCATCCGAAATGAAGAGCCATGGGAAAGAAATACAAAAGATACTGCAAAACGGAATAACTACCACTAGCAGCTGAGAAAATCGCTTGTGCCTTACCCATGAACGTTGCAATACCTCCCAACATACCAGCACTAATAAACATTAAATTCCCCTTGTATTTTGGTCGGAAAGAAGCGCTCCATAAAGCCTGAAACACTTGCGCAACCACAAAAGGTGCACTGACATTCTTGATAACATTGGAAACGGGCGAATCTTTACCACTAAAAAACTGAGAAATCACGAATACCAATTCACCAAGAAAAATTGGCCCCCATATTGCAAAAGCCCAGCCAGAAGGAGCCACAAGGGTTCTACCTTCAACCGGTGTTAACATCTTCGCTTCTTTGCTCACCCCTTGAGCACCTTTACCACTTCTCTCACGTTCTTGCAACTCACGAGCTACCTCACCGTCAAATCTGCCAGGAAGGCTAACGGCGATAACATTCAGTACGTAAACAAGGACATTCACTATTTTATAGTTATTCACAAAGAATGGAAGCCGTTCCAAAGTACCCTGACCAAGCGTGGCGGCTACAACACCGAGTGATGCAACCAAAGGTGGTGAATTGAGAGCGGAAAGACCGTTGTTGAGAATGGAAAGACTCATGTTGTTAACAAAATGGTAAATTTATGAGTATTTGTGGAAGTTTCAAATTTTTTCAGCTTTAGGATTAGGATTGAATGAGTCAAATGAACTATGCTGACAAAGTCGTTATTTTGTTTTGATTGGTGTAAATGTGATGAATGGCTTCCAGGTTGATCTGATTTTTCTTTCATCTTCCTATTGTTGCACCGATAACTTTCTCGGCTTTCGGGATATACAAAAAACTTTGCAGCCTGGCACCGTACTGAATACTGAGTACTGAGGTGGCTTTTGAGTGTCGTTTCTAGATTAGAAAAGTAACGGTTAGGATTCGTTGCGAGTACATCATCAATCATTTTTTTGTTCCTTGAAGTGGTCCCTTTGGCGTAGTCACTGCGTGAGAATTTTGAACATACTGGACACCAAAAAGAATAAATCTATCCATAGGACGGCTTCTTAATATCGACCGACGGAATGTACGGGTTCGAAGCCAGAGTATTGCTCAAGAGGCTTGCAAACTTGCAAAGTTACTTTCAGAAGAATGGGATAAGCCCTATCCAACAGTAAGGGTTTTCATTAATGTTCGAATGAGTATCGCTCTAGTTAAAGCAACGAATCGATGCATTAGAGGTTCCAGGATCCCTACAAGTCATATGTCGAATCGATTTCGTTGGGAAGGAGGTGCAGGGCTTGGATTTCTGAAGAGTGATAATTAGCTAGCGACTTTAAATGTCAAGCAATATTTGAAGATTCGAGCAGAGTTACCATTACAATCGATTTAGCCATTTGGCTAACACAAGCAAAGAACCTCGTTGACATAGAGAACCGCACGGATGAGGAGAGATGAAAGGAAGCGTAATACATAACAACTAAGACCGAATCATCAATTATCATAATTGCCATATTTTGTCATTTGGACTTGTCTCCGGACACAATTGAAATCAAAATTTTCCCATTTTCACTTTTGCCCATACGTAATTAGAGTGCAATGTAGTAATAGATGTTAACAAACTAATTATAGTTTACATGATAAAAAATCCATGTTTTGCCATTTTGACTTGTTTCGAACAAATTCCATAACATTAACCCGAACCCAACCCTTTCTGTTCTGTTACGCCCTTTTGCCGTTCGGACACATCAGCACTTTATTCTGGTTCGTTCGGATAAGGATTTTCTCGTTCGTGAGCATCTCTATTTTTGAGGGGTAGGAAATTTAATTTTGAATTTGACTCAATAAAATTGACATGTCACATTTTTGGATCATATTTACTCAAAATGCGAAATTTGATTTTGATTTCAAAGTCGTTTGCCACCAAATTTGAAAATATTCTTAAATGAAGTGTTGTTAGCTTCTTTAAGAACCACAAAAATCCACACCGAGACCGATGCTCCAGCTCCAGAATGACAGGGGCATGACACCAACAACCAACATACATTGCCAGTACATGTAAACAATAAATTCGATTCAACCCAACCCAACAAAACACAAAATAAAAAGATGATTCGAGCGCGGCGGGTACCACCACTTCTATCCCGAATTTTAGGCGATGGCATTTATAATGTTATGCTCTTAACGGGAGAAGGGGAACTACTTGGAAACGCCAGTACAGATCGGCCCAACAAGCAACACGAAGGTCAAAATAATGACGATGATAACGAGGAAGAGCAACTCGATGTTGCCTCTGTAGGTGCATTAATTTCAGAAGTGGCAGCAGATTATGCACGTGCCGGGCGTGAATTACTGCCCCAAGATCGGCAAAGGAGGAATGAATTGGATTGTTTGATTGTAGAAAGTGGAGAGGGAAAGTTTGGAAGAAGACATTTGATTGGAGTTGCATGCTGTGTCACGGTGCAAAATGATATTTATTACATTGCTGCGATGGCTGATCCAGATGTCACTGGATATGGACTATTGCGTGCGAGATTGATGGCTTTAGAAGGATATGTCAGAGAAAGTCTGAATCAGATTGTGGGGAATGGACATCCTTCGCAGATGTAAGACATTGTTTCATGGGAAAAGTAAAAGAAAAAATTGAGTGATGAAATTAAGATGTAAATTTATGTAATGCGTTTGCTCGCTTTGTCACGGTTGAGCTCTTCCTGAACCATGTTAGTCATGTCTTCTTGTGCACTTTGCAGCATCGACGCATGTTTTTCTAAGGCTTCGGCTACTCGAATGCTACAATTTTTTATCACTTCTTCATCCCCTTCTGTGAAAGCGTCACCACCCATTTTGTTCAACATTTGAATTACAGCAATACATGTTCCTACTCTCGTTTGAATAGGGGTACATAAAATGCTTTTAGTCGTGAAATTGGTTTCTTTGTCGAGATTTTTGTTAAAACGCATATCTTTGTATGCATCTGCTGTGTTCACAAGAACACAATTTTTGGCTACGTAACCACTTATACCTAAATCCATACTCAATGAAAATCTTTTCAGGGAGTCATCAAAGAAAAACAATTCGTTTTTTATCTTGTCGACGAACAAAATGCTTCGTCGTTCACATGTTACGGAGTTCTTACAACTGTTAAGGACTTTTAATCCAATTTTGTTTAAATTTAATTCGGCCTGGGCAAGTCTCTGCGCGCTAAGACCATAATACATGCTTTTCTCGCGCCGAGATGCCACTTCAACCTTTTCAGATAGACTCTGTGTAAACAGTATACCTGTTTGAGGAATACTAGGTGCGCTCTTTCGCCTCTCCCGTAAATTGCTCATTCTTCTCTGCGAATTTTTGTCGCGTTTCTCATTTTTCGTAGCTTCGAGCAAAAACTCATTTTGATCAGACATGGAAAATTTGCGGTCAGTACTCCGTAGAGAATGCCGCCTAAAGTTAGAACGTTTCTCACAATTTTGTTCATTTGTTTCAATGATATGTTGCATAAATTTTACTTCTTCGAATGCTGCTTGTAATTCAGTACTATTTCGTCGAGACTTGAGACTCCTTCTTTGTCCACGAGATGTGTCTCTACTATGATGGTCGATACTGCGACTAGAGCACAATGAAGCGCCGCTTAATCTTTCAGTACTCACACGACTTTTTGGTTGCATGCATGAATCATTATCTAATTCGGAATCGCTTTTCATATTAGGTTTTTCAAGTTCATTGGACGTTTTCGTTCTTCTCAATACGAGCCGCAGTCTGTTCATTATAGATAATTGATCATCAAAGTCTCTTATATTCATGTCGGGCAAATGCCTTATCTTTATCTTTTCTAAATTATTTATTGTGCAGTGCTTGCCAAAATTTATTTCGAAGCATTCTCTATACTTCATTAGCCCGATAGGCGCAAGAATATCTCGCACTGATATCGATTCAATTGCCATATATGCGCTCATTATAAATAGTCCAAAATAACAATGTTAGGAATACATAATGGCGATGATGAAAAAAACAGTTGAAAAATCCTCAAAAAAGTTTCAGTTGAAATAACTGAAAAAAAAGCAAAAATTCAAAAACATCTGAAGGATAAATTTCGAAGATTCACCGGTCAACATTTTCAATCATGTATAGGCAACTATATTTACCTAATTAGCTTTTGAATAAATCATCAGAAAATAATAATCAAGAGACTCCCACGATTCTTTTTGATAGTATGTCGAAGATTGGACACGTCAAGAAATAACTTTATGACAATTAAATTAATTACACATCTATCACTAAACAATTCTAGTCATCCTTATGTCAGCGATAATGGCAACGCAACTAATACAGGGATTGTATCACCCTCATATATTTTGACGCTTCGATCGTATTCACTTCTAAGATTTGCTTTCACATCTTTCGCCACTCGCTAAACATAACACAATCAAAAATTGGCGATGAGAAAAAAAATCGTAAGATTCAAAGCTTCTTCTACTTACCGCTGCAAGGTTAACCACCTCAATATCATTGTCATCTTCGCCAAAAGGCAAATCAAGTTCCTCGGCCACTCGTTCGAGTCCCCAAAAAGCGTACACGGCAATAAACGCAATAAAGGCAAGGTATGCCACTAACGATGCATTTAAATCTTCTCGGCACATATCCTCATCTTCATCGTCATCACAGTCTACGTGCTGAGCTTCGTAGTACAAAACTGATGGGAGGAATAATAGCCAAACAAACATAACTGTCTGTGTCATTTGCGTCGTGGGAAACGGTACTGGTGTAGACGCAAATTTGAGCAACTCATAAAGGTTCATAGTAAACTCTTGTGCTTGCTGATGCAATACCATTTCTCGCTGTGGTTCCATTGATCTACCGATGTAGTCATCATGATTATTTATCAGCATATGGACCTTATTACTCAATAAAAATACATCATATCTCATATCATATTCTCCCTCTTTATTTCCTATTATATCTTTCATATGCTCATCATCATCACCATCATTAGTTTTATTATTGTAGGCTCTACCCTCATCATCAGTCAAATCCGTGTTCGCATAACTTGCCATGGTGTCACTCAAATTCGCGGAGACTCGAGTTTTTGCCTCCAGCGGATCCACCCCCAAATTACGTGCCACAGTTCCTGCCTTTTCCGATCCAAGGACACTACGAACAGTCAAATACTCCTCCTTTACCACTCCCGCAGCCCCTTCAATCAAATGAATAATGGCATTCTCAATCAATTTATGCCAAACCTTCACACCTTCACTATCTTTCTCGCCATCATGTGCGGCATGAAGCGTACCAACCAAAACCGCCAAGTCTCGTGCATTTTGATAACAAGCACTGAGTAAAGTCCTCGCCTGCCACATTCTCTGATAAGATCTCGATACGCGATTCACAACTAAGAAACTAATGAGCGTCGTTAGCACGTCAAAGCCTGAATCGTTCGAGAAGGTTAATCGAACGATATCGTTCAGATCGAGGATGTAAATGCCTACCGTAATGCCTGCGGTTAAGAGACAAAATGGTAAGACTCCAGGCCACACTGTGCCCTTGGTTCGTAGCATCAGGGTCAGGTGATTGTTCGAGTCGTATAGGATTGTCATGGTGGTTGGTGGATGGGTGGTCCTCCTTAGGGGCTGGTAGTTGGGGTTATGGGTTTGTGATCCTGTTAGTATCAAGTCAAGTGTTGAATGTATGTTATTATGTTTTTTGTTTTTTCTTTGTTACATATTTTCACAGGTCTTGCACTCTTGTAATTGGTACATGTAATTGGTTGTTTGTAGATGACGTGTAGCGCTTGATTGCGCGAACTGACGGACAGACAAGAATTCACACATATACATCCCTTTTCTTATAATTTAATTTGATAAATACTTTTGTATTCACATCCATGCACTTTTG
>Ga0209092_10004143_pt1 | contig 12242 bp, 2 predicted proteins | sample FraStrMetagenome_FD_187446 | JGI IMG/M metagenome (GOLD analysis project Ga0209092, IMG submission 187446) | Marine eukaryotic phytoplankton communities from Arctic Ocean - Fram Strait ARC3M Metagenome (SPAdes) (version 2) | ecosystem: Environmental > Aquatic > Marine > Oceanic | place: Fram... | reverse complement strand
GCCTTGTACGTTGAGCTCGCTCGGACGCCCCTCCTCGCCGGCGGCTTCGGGCGGGAGGCCGAGCAGGTCCTCGCCGAGTTCAAGCAGCTGTGGCACGCCGTCATGTGGCTCAACGAGCGCCGCAACCACAAGGCCAAAACGCACCACGAGCTGCACCAGCTGCTCCTCGAGTTCATCGGCACCCTCGAAGCGTCCATCCGGGAACGGGTCCGGCGCGAGTCCGAGGCCCTGCTCGCCGCGCGCCGCGCCGCCGCCGCCTCTGCCGACGTCGCCACCAAGATCTTGGAGGTCACCGCCACTCTCAGCCCGAAAGAGCGCAACAACGAGAACGGCACCGTCCGTCTCAACCTCCTGATACAGGCCTGCGTCGCCGTCATGGGCAAGATGGACGAGCGGGGCGAGACGTGCTCCTCGCGCGCCGGCGAGAAGGGCCTCGCCGCCGCCGCCGCCGTCCCCGCCGCGCTGCCGTCCGACCCGCTTGCCGCCCTCCTCTCCAACCTCTCGCCGGAGGGCAGCGCCCTCCTTGCCAAGCCCGAGGTGCTGCGGGCCGTCCTCGCCGCCTACTCCCCTGGCGCCTCCGCCGGCGGGCCGTCCCCTACGCTCGTCTGCCTCGTCTGCAAGAAGGACGGGAAGACTGGCACCGCCGTGCAGCACATGTACAGGCAGTGCCTGCTCCTCCTAAACAAGAACCCTGAGGAGAAGGGCAAGCTCATCGGGGAGGCTCGCTCACACTTCGGGAAGGCTCCCTCTCGCCACGCGCCCGGCGGCAAGGGCAAGGGCAAGCACAAGGGCAAGGACGGCGAGGGCAGGAAGGCCGACCCGAGCAAGCCCCCCGCCGCCGCCCTCCCTGCCGCCGGCTCCAGTGCCCTTGAGGGGATTCTCTCGCAGATTGGCGAAGGGGTTCCCCCCGCCAGCCCGCCGCCCTCCCCGCCCGCCCCCCGCGAGACCGTCATGGGTCCCGCCGCCGCCGGGGGCGCCGTCGTCGCTGAGGGCATCAAGGTCGCCGGCCTGCCATGCGCCGACATCCTCGAGCTGCTGCGCTGCCCGTACGACGGAGGGCACTTTGGGCTTACCCTTGTCCGCAATGCGCTCGCGCGACTTCCCAAGGGCGCCGCGCTCTCCTCCGCGCTGCCGGTCGCCGACGCTGAGGCCGCCCATTGGGTACGCGTGCGGGCCGCCCTGTGGGCCGAGAACGCGTACTTCGGCCTCCAGGTCGGGCCGCAGCTTGAGCTCGCCGACCTCGAGGAATGCGATCGCCGCTCTTCCGCAGATCTCTTGCTGCCCTCCCCCGCCTCCGACGCCTGCCTCCTTACGCCGGGCGCCGGGCGCCGCTCTGTCACCTTCTGCGGGCGCCTCCGGGTCGCGCGTGCGCGTCTCCTCGCCGGGCGTTGCGACTTCGCCGTCGCCCTCTGGGAGGAGCCCGTCGCCGGCCGCGCCGCATATGCCCGCTGGCCGCTACCCGGAGCTCTCGAAGGGGGGGAGCTCCAGGGTCTCCGGCTCGAGCCTACCGTCGCGCACGGCGCCTACGGGACTCGTCACGGCTCCAGCGCCGGCGGGGTGCACGAGGGCGGCAGGCTCGACCTCGGGCGAGGGAGCGTGCATCTCGGGCGCGTCGACCAGTCCGCGAGCGCCCCTGACATGCCAATCGCTGAGCTACCCCCATCCGCTCCGCCCTCTCCGCCGGGCGAGGACGAGGCCGCCAGCTCCGCCGCCCCGCTGCCTGCCCCTGCCAGCGCTAGCGTCGCCGCCGGGCCCGAGACGCCCGACTCCGGCTCGAAGCGCCAGTGCCTCGTCGCTTCGACTTCCCCAAATCCCGGATGGAGTGGGCTTGGCACCGCTCCTACCGCAGATGAGGGGGACCTCGCGCCCCGCCGCCCTCCGTGGGAGTTTTACTCGCGGACGGGTGCCGGCCCGACGGACCAGGCATGGGCCCGCGAGTACTCCATCTATGTGCGCCCGTGGGAGCCCACCGCCGCCCTCGCCACCGTCCTCTCCGGGCTGCGGCTCAACGAGACGTACGATGCCGCTTTCCTCCAGGGGCTTGCCCCGCCTTTCGTGGCCGCGCCGGACGGGTGGATTACGGAGGCCGTCGCGAACCGTGGGGGCATCTACTTCCTCGCCGTCCGGCTCGGCTCGTTCCGCGCCGTCGCTTGGGCCTCCCCGTGGAGCGGCATCCCCTACCGTGACGGCGGACCGCAGGACAATCCCGCCTCGCCTAGAGGCCGCAGGCTCGAACGGGCTACCGCCTTCGCTGGCTTCGCCCTCCGCTCGCGCTACGACGCCTTCGAGGCTTACGGGTGGCGGCTCTCCGCCTTCCCCGGCCACGGCGAAGAGCCCCTCCAGCCCTTCCGCGTCCGCCACGCTCTCGCCAACGAGAATCCCGGGTGCACCTTTCGCCGCATTCCGGTCACCGTTGGTGCCACGCTGGTTACCCCGCAAGGTGCACTCGCCGCGGAGGGCGGCGCCCTCGAGAGGCTGCCCATCGGCGCGGTCCGGCTGGACCTGCCCCACGGAGGGGACGAGGTGTTCGTCAGCGCGCCCATCTTCCACAGCGGCGCCGCGCTTCCCTTCGACGACGGCGAGCTCGTGAGGCTCGCCTTCCTCATCCAGGCCACCGCCCGCAACTCGTCCGAGAACCCCCGTGTCTGCCGCCCGGACGGCCGCCGGCCCGCCTCTCCCGGACAGCGCCCGCGCAGCGACTACCCGGTCGAGGAGGAGGGCGCCCTGTGCCGCTGCCGCTATCAGCTCGGCGCCGCCTCCCTCGGGCATCCCGTCGCTGGACTCGCCATTGCCTCCTATGACCGCATCACCTTCGCCGGAGCGGAGCGCGCGCTGCTCGAGGTCTTTGGCCTCGAGTCGAAGGCCCCCGCCGGCTCGCGATGTGGCCGTTGCGGGTTCGCCGAGCCCATCGCCGTGGTCGCCGGGAACCCCATCCACTACGTGGTCGCCAACGGCCTCCACGTCGCTCTCGCCCATCTGCTCATGCCCACCAAGCGCGATCGCCGCAACATTCCCCTTTTCGTCGAGGTCGCTCAGCACCTCTTCCAGGTGCGCCTCGGTGGGAGCACCTTCGGCGTCTCGCTCAAGGGCACGGACGAGTGGTACCTCAAGGATTGCGTCGAATTCAAGCTCGGGGGCCACGACGCGGTGCAGTACCGCGCCATCCCCGACCGCGAGGTCGCCTGCTGGCTGCATGCCACCAACCAGCACCCCTTCCCAGCTGCGCACACCTGCCGCTGCCTCGCCGCCTGCCTGCTTCACGCGAGCGGCTGCGAGCACAGCGTCGAGCCCGTCCTCTTCACCGGCCCTGGCGCCGGGGACGACGAGCTCACCGTCGAGATGCGTTTTGACCTCTCCCAACTCCCCGGAGTTGTGCGCCAGGGGTGGGGCGAACGCATCAACTGCGTCCGCGCCAAAGATCGCCTCGGCGTGCACATCGCCGACGAGCACGCCCTGCGCGCCTGGCTCTGCACGCGCTGTGTCGTCACCTTTCAGCTCGCCGCCGTCGCCTGCGGCCTCGATGCTCTCGCCCTCACGCACGTCGTCGCGCGCACCGCCCTCATCCACCGCACGAGGGTCTTCCCGTTCAACGCCGACTACCTGCACGACGACGCCGGTTTTGGCCACGCTCGGCTGTGCGCGCCGATACGCGACGCCATCCACGCGCTCGCGCCCGACGCCAAGAAACGCATCCACGCCGCCGCCGAGCTGCTGCGCAACGGCCTCGTCAGTGCCCACGCGCACCGCATCCGCACACAGGGGTTCACCTGGCTCCAGGCTGACGACCTCGCCACCGCCGACCTCTACACCGAGGGCGCCAGCAAGCGAGCCATCGGGGCCATCCTCGCGCGGCCCCGGTGCGCCAGTGCTCGCGAGGTCAACCTCGGGCGCCTCGTCGACACGCGCGACGCCGGGGCCCACACGCTGCCCGTCGCCCTTGCCGAAATTATCCAGGCCACCGTTTGCCGCGACCTCCTCGCCTTTGCCCCCGGCATCGATTTGAAGGCCACCGGCTTCGCCGAGATCTGCGCCAGCGCCGCGCGCGTCCTGCCCGCCGACGACGGACTCGACATCGACACTCACGTCTGCGGCGTCGGCGCGGCTTTCCAGAGGGATTACTACGGAGACGAGCCCATCCAGCCTAACGCTCTCCGCTTCCTCATCGCCAGCGCCGCCGCCTTCGGCGCCCTGCTCGTCTACCTCTCCGACGCCGCGCCCGGGGAGTACGAGGTCGTCCTCGACGGTCTCCCCTTCGCCGCCGACGTCCAGTCCGAGGACGCCGTCTTCAGAGGGAGCTGCACCCCCGGGCTCGCCGCCGCCCAACAGAGCGCCGCCCACCGCATCTTTGGGGTCGACACCGAACGCCGTTTCCAACCGGCCGGCAAGGCCCTCGCCGCCTGGTACGACGCCGTCTCCAGGCAGTCGTCGCCCCCGCGCGGCGGACTCTTCGAGGCCCTCGAGTCCGCCATCGACGTCGGGTACGCCGGCTGCCCCGAGGGTGTTCGCGCCAACAACGCCCTCGTCATCATGTACCTCGCTGGTCGCATCTTCCGCAAGCACGAGTACATCGGGCAGTACCTACGGGCCGCCCACGCTGCGCAGGAGGACGAGAGCCGCCGTTATCGCGCGGCGAGCAACCCGGTCGCTGCCGAGCACAACGAGCGCCTCTCCTACTTCCAGGACGGCGACGTCCCATACGGCAGCCTCAACGTCCCCATGGGTCACCTCCACTTCTGCGCGCAGTCATCAATGAGGGTGGAGCAGGACGAGGCCGTCGCCAGGGCCCGGGAGCAAGTCCAGGGGGGGCGCAGCTACTCCGCCTGGACCAGCGCCACCAGCTTCGCCGCGATGCACCGCCAGGGTTTTCGCTAGCCGTCGGACCGCTGAGACCATCCGTCGGCCAATCCAGTCTCACTCGAACATCCCGCGCGCAGGGTTCCCGGATGGGAGCCGCTGGTCACTCTGACCCTGTCGTCACAACGCGGGAGCACTTGCACGCCCTTTGCGCAGCTCAGGAGCGTCGAACCGTCACGCGCCATCACGAGCGCCGGCACGTTCTGATCTCGGCCCCCGCCGCGATCATCGTCTTCGACACCGGTGCCACCGAACACATTCATCCCAACCAGGCCGACCTCATCAACACCAGGCCGAGCAACGTCACCTTCATCGGCCTCAGCGGGGAGGCAGCCGACGCCTCCGTCGTCGGCGACCTTCCCCTCGTGCTCACCGACGCCGCCGGGAGGGAGTTTCCATTCCTCCTCCGCGGCGTCCACGCCGCCGCCTCCTTCAAGTTCACCCTCGTCGCATGGGGGCCTCTTGAGGAGCTCGAAGGCGCCGTCCACCTCCAGAGCGGCGACCGCTGGATGCGCCTCCCGCCGAACGAGCACGGCGCCCGCCATACCGTCGTCCCCGAGTTCCGCGAGAAGCTCTACGTTCTCCGCGGGAGGGTCGGCGCACCCCCGGAGCGTCGCGTTGGACGCGGGCTTGCCGCCTACCGCCACCCGCACACCCGCCACCATCTCACGTCCTTCGACCCCGTCGATCTCGCCGAGGCCTTCTTCCGGCGCCTCCCCGTCGGCACTCGGAAGCTCCGGGCGCTGCCTCGTACGAGCAGCGACGCGCCAGCGACCCTCGCCAGGTGCGCCGAGAAGACCGGGGTTCCCGACGAGGCCTGGGCCGTCGCCAACGCCAACGCCGCCGCCCACACCAACAAGGTCACGCCTCCGCGGAAGCGAGTCGGCTCCGAGACGCACCTCGACGCCGCCGGCCCCTTCCCCGTCCGGAGCAAGAGCGGTTTCGTCTACTTCTGGCTCTTCATTGACGCCTACTCCGCCCTCGTCCTCCCTGGCTTTTCCAGCGACGTCAGCGCCGCCACCCTCGTTCGCCTCGCACACCAGTACCGCACACGCCTTCGGCATCTCGCGCGGGGCATCACCTTCGAGGAGCCCGAGAACGAGAACCTGAAGGAGCTCCTCCGCGCGAGCGTCGCCCGCCTCGAGCACTTCCACGCCGACAAGGCTGGGGCCGTCCTCTCCGACCTCTTTGACGAGAGCCTCATCGAGAACGACGCCGGACTCACCAAGGCTCCCAGGGACGCCCACGACCTCAACGGTCGCCCAGAACGAGTCATTCGTGTGATCCTCGAGATCGTGCGCTACATGCTGCTCCGTTCCGGCGCGCCTACCTACCTTTGGGAGTACGCCGTCACCCTCGCCGCCCTCGTCGTCAACTCCACCTGCGACGAGCGCATCCGCAACCGCAGCCCGCTTGAGATAGTCACCGGCGATCAGCCGCAGATCCTCAACATCTTGCCCTTCGGCTGCGCCGCCGTCATCACCAAGCCCGAGAAGGACCGTGGAGGAAAGCTTCGCCCGCGGGGCGCCCTCGGCGTCTTCCTCGGCTCCGACCCCGAGACTCTCGGAGGGTACTTCGTCTACCTCCTCGAGTCCAAGAGCATTGTCAGCACGTGTGACATCAGGGTCGACGAGTTTGCTTTCCCCCTCGCCCCCTCCCCGCCCGACGACATCTTCCTGCGCGTCCTCCGGCGTGCCACCGCGAAGCGCGTCTCCTCCCCCGCCCTCGCCGCCAAGGCGAGGCCCTGGAACGGGCATCGGCCCGGGCGAGGCGAGCAGAAGCTCACCCTGTACATCTTCTCCGGTCCCTACGCTCGCCCCGACAGCCTCGCCGCCCACCTCGAGTTGTACGAGAACTGCGGGGAGTGCATCAACATCGACAGCGCTGAGGACCCCGAGCACGACATCTTCATCGACGCCTTCCTCGAGGAGCGGATCCTCGGGCCCATCGCCGCCGGGATGGTCGCCAACGTCGTCATGTCGCCCAACTGCACATACTACTCCGTCGCCCGCGAGTACAACAAGGGGAACGACGACGGCCCGCCGCCCCTCTTCTCCCTGCAGTACCCCGACGGCGTCCCCGAGTCCTCCCTCCCGCCGCGGCACGTAGCCGAGCAGCGTCGGGCCAACGCCGAGAGGGAGCGCGTCGTCGAGATCCTCGACCTCGCAATCACGCACAACGTCAACATCATCCTCGAGCACCCCGCGCCGCGCTGCGTCGACCTGAAGCTGCGCGGGCAGTGGGACGAGAACGGAAAGGGCGCCGGCTCCCTGTTCATCACGTCCGAGTTTCGGAAGCTCGCCGCCCGGGGACTTCGCTTCGTCACCTTCGCCCAGTGCGTCCTCTCTGCCCACATCCAGAAGTACACCACCATCGCTTACCTCGGGGATGTTGGGAAGGTCCTGCGGCAGCTCGACCGTCTCGAGTGCCCACACATCGACCACGCCAAGCGCGCCTCCGGGAGGGACACCGAGGGCAATTGGCGCTCCAAGGAGCACTCCGCCTGGCCGCCGCGACTGAACGCCATCATCGCCTACGCCATTGCCAGCCAGCACCACGCAAACCCGCCACACTTCACTGAGCGCGCGCGCCTCATCCTCGCCCACGATTGGAGGGAGCCCACGCACATCGCGCCACGATCGCACGTTTCGGCCGTTGCCGGCCCGTGGAACCAGCTTGCTGTACGACTCCCTCCCGCCGACGAGGTCACCTACGAGACGGCACCCACCGCACCCCGCCAGCCTCCTAAGCCCCTACCCATCCAAGGGCAAGCCGAGCGCGCTGTACGCAGCAGCGTCGCCGAGGCGCGGATCATCGCTGTCGCTCACGCCGTCGAGCGACTCGACTCGAGCACTTTCGTTACGGGCGACGACCTCCGCCCCGCGCGACGCATCTGCGTGCCTGCCGCCGTTGCCAACGGGGACAGGAGTGTACCGCTTCCCGCTCAACGCAACGGAAGTCAATGCACCAGCGTCGCTGAGCACCACGGGGTCGTCGGACACCGTGCCGGCTCCACCCCCGACCCCTCTGTCGGCGACGTCTCGAGTACTCCCGGGAGGCTCAGACGTTGCTCCGACAGTGTCTTTCCTGTCAACGCCGCCCTCGACAGAGGCCTCACACCTGCCTCCGGTGCCATCGTGAAATTTGGCCACCCCCGACCCGGGCTCCACATCTTGGCTGCACGTACCTCTGCCGGACCGCGCGATCCATCCGGCCACGGGCAAGCCATGCGACAGGACGCGCAACGAGGCGACGCAGCCTGGTTCACCGCCGAGCTCGAGGAGCTTGGCAACCATAGCGGGAAAGCAGACGATCCCCGCTTTGTCGAGCGCTTCATCCGTGGCCAGTGCACCATGGAGGAGTGCGTCGAGGCCGGCTCCACATGGTGCTACGTCACCTACGCCGAGGCCCGACGAATCGCCCTGCAGCACGGCAAGGAGTTCACTACCACTCGTGCCACTTGGGTCTACAAGACCAAGCGAAATGGCAAACACAAAGCCCGCTGCTGTCTCGATGGGTCCAGCCAGAGGTTCGGCGAGAACTACAACCAGACGTTCTGCTCCACCCTGCGCATGCCCTCCCTTCGCCTCCTTCTCAACGTTGCTGCCCGCCGCGGGCTCAAGGCTCGTAGGCGCGACCTTGTCGCCGCCTTCCTCCAGGGAATTCTCGAGGACGGCGAGATCGCCTTCATGCACCAGCCCGCCGGCCACGCCAACGCCCTCGACGAGAGCGGCAGGCCCAAGCTCTGCCTCATCCTCAAGCCCCTCTACGGCATGAAACAGGCGGGGCGGCGCTTCCAGCGCGCTTTCTTTGCTTGGCTCGAGCGTCCCCGCGACGAAGGAGGCGCCGGCCTCATCCCGTCCAAGGAGGACCCCTGCATCTACCGCGTCACCACTGAGGACGACGAGCTCATCATCGGAGTCTACGTCGACGATCTCATCATCTTCTACAAGCGCGACGCCGAGTACGACGCCGAGGGGGCTCTTGTCTCCGACTCGCTCTACGCGCAGTTCATTCGCGACATCGACGCCTCGTGGAAATCTGAGGACGAGGGCCCGCTCTCCGACATCCTCAACGTCCAGGTCACCCCACTCGCCGAGGGCGGTGTTCACGTCGGGCAGGGGCCGTACGTGCGCAAGCTCCTCGACGAGTACCTCGACCAGGTCATCGCCGAGCTCCCGAACCCGGCCGAGCCGGGCGCCCGTCACTCCAACAACACGCCGTTCACCCTCAGCATCGCAGAGCGAGTTCAAGCGGCCACCGACGACACCAGCGAGAGAGAGCTGCGCGTCGTCCGCCTCTTCCAGAGCTGCCTCGGGGCTCTTCTCTACCTCGTCTCGAACACGCGCCCCGACATCGCGCTCCCCGTCGGCCTCCTCTGCCGGGCCATGGCGAAGCCCACACCCGCGCTGTTCGAGGAGGTGTACTGCGTCCTGTGCTACCTCCGCGAGTACCCTGACCTTGGTCTTACCTACAACGGTCGGGGCGAGTCGGCCGCCGACGACGAGCTCCACGCCTTCAGCGACGCCGACTGGTCGACCCGTCGATCCACGTCTGGCTGGCTCGTCCGCCTGTGGGGCGCCACGCTTGACTGGAGGGTTCAACAGCAACCAACCGTCTCCCTCTCTTCCTGCCAGGCCGAGATCATGTCCGCCTCGGAGGCGACCAAGGACGTCGAGCAGTACCGGCGTCTGCAGGAGGAGGTCGACGCGCTCCCCGATGGCTCCTCGCGCCCGCCGACGAAGCTTTACGTCGACAACCAGGCCGCCATCGCCTCCGCTTACAACCCGGAGCACCATGGCAAGCTCAAGCACGTCGAGCGACGCCACTTCTACATCCGCGAGGCCATCGAGGCGCACCGCCTCTGCGTCCCCTTCGTGCGTAGCGACGCCAACCTCGCCGACTTCTTCACGAAGCCGCTCAAGCCCAAACGGTTCTTCGAGCTTCGTGACAAGATCATGAACATCACATCCCCGGTCATGAATATCACGTTCCCTAACGCATCGTGATCCGAGAGTGCACGGTTACTCGACTATGTCGTTACTCGACTAAGTCGAGGGGGGGGACGTCGGGCCGAAGCCCGTCAGGCACTCTCTCCCTAACCCTAGCCTTCTCCCGAACCCTAGTGTGTTTTGTTGCCTCCGTGCTTTCACACTCGTCTTGTCGTGTCCGTCCACTGTGATTGCGGCCGTCCACGACTACGTCGTCTCTAGAGAACGTATCAACCCCCTTCTGGTGTCGACCGCGCCCCCCGCGGGGCACGGCCGGACGGGTGCACCCATACCCTACCCCTCAAAAATCTCGAAACCTGCCCCATACGCAAGAGGCAAGACCAATCGTGCGGTAGGAGAGGTGCCGGAGGGCCCGACAAACACTCGCGAGTTTGCACGTACCCACGAACCGTCGGACTTTCGCAGCTCATCGCGCGCCAGCCGGCGTCGAATGCGCCACTCCAAAGAGCAGAGGCGACGTCGCTACGCGGGAGCTCGACGTATATCGCCCCAAGGTGGCTCTGTGTATTCATCGGGTTCCGACTATTGGAAGGGTAGGGGCGCCGCGTTTCGGTAGGTGCCCCGGGCGTGAGGTCGTCGGCCGCGCGCGTCACACAGCCATCCTACAGGCGCCGAGCTTGGCATGGCGCTTCTTCTGCTGTGCTCTTCAAGCGCCTGGGTGCTCCCGACCGGCAGCCGCTCCGTCCGCCGCACGCTGCACTCGCCGCCACCATGTCGCATGGAGTATGGCGAGCGGTGCTACGAGGGCGCGATCGACCCGCTCCCCGAGAACGTCTTCGAAGTGCTCGTGCAGCGGCCGCTCGGGATCGGTTTCGAGGAGGACGGACCGATTATTGGCATGTCGGGCGTGTCGGTCAACCAGGTTGTAGAAGACAGCCACGCTGCGAGAGGCACGTCGGTGCTCCGTTGCGTCGAGGGCGAGAATACCGCGGTGCCGGGAAAGGTGATGGTGGGCGACAAGCTGGTCGGCGTGACGGCGATCCGCTTCAAGGGCAGCAAGTGGGAGCGCGAGATGTTTGACTGCCGGAAGTGGAGCTTTGACACCGTCGTTGACGCCATCGGATCAAACGAGGAAAAGTTTGTCAGTGACTTTGTGCTGCTGCAGTTTGAGCGGCGAGAGGATGGGGAGGGGTCCGAGACGGCCTGAGCTCCTGCAAACGCATGTGATGGATGACGATGCATGAGCTCGGCCGACATGCGTTCATGCCCATCGCGAACACAGCAGCTCGAGCAGCTCGCAGGATTGGAGCAGCGGCAGCCGCAGCGCCAACCGGCCGCACCGCCTCCGCCGCGGCTCCGATGGCGTGGTCGCCGCGCCGTCGCCCAAACGCCCGCCCTTGATGTTTATTGTTCCTAGCGAGCCGTAGAGCGGCGAGGGGTTGTCGCCTCTCTGACGCGAGCACACACTCACACACACTGTCGCCCTGTTTCATTTAGCGATTAGCCGCATACAAGCTGCTTAAAGAAAGTTGACGTTCTACGAGTTCCCCATATCTCACGTGTGCGCATTTTGCCATTGGACATTCTGATTCGCTCGAGAGACGAGACAAGAGAGGTCAGAGGACGTGTTATCTTGTGAAACGAGCCGACCGGGCGCTCAAAAGGAGTTGGGAGTGCAAGAGCGGCCTGGTCGGGTCTGCGGGACGTTTGTCACCGCCACTGCGGCACTGAGAGGTTCGGGGAGCGCAACCTAGCTAGCTGTTGCTGCAAGAGGTTGCCTCCAGCCCGCTCACAAGGTACGCCTGCCACAGGAACTGTCCGCTCGGCACCTTCTTGATCGAAGGCACGTAGTTGGCAAAGGCGGCGACGTCGTCCGGGTCCTCGCAGATGACCGCGCTGCGTGTGCGGGCCGGCGGCGGCGCTCAGCGGGGGACGTGCGGCTGGGGCAGGGGTGGCTGGCAGAGGGCGCGCGCGGCGGGCGTGAGCACATTGGCTGGTCGGGCCCTGCGTCGGCCCCGACAGGGGCGAGGATCTTTGCCAGGAAGCCGTCCTCGATGCACTCGATCTCCATCACCACCTGCGTTGGCGGCGGAAAGCAGCGCACTCAGGCAGCGGGCAGGGCAGCAGCGAGGCTGTGCGGGCTCGGCGCACCACGGCGTCGGCCTGCTTCTCGGTCGCGTCGTTGCCGAGGAGCTCCGGACCTGTGATGGAGACCTGGAAGACGAGGTCGTACGGCGAGATGGCATCGCCGATCCCGATGTTCCACTGGTGCACCTTACCGGTGGTCATCGTGGGCGCAAGGCGCGGCATCGGCACGACCTTGTGCGGCGGGAGCGAGGCGGAGCAGAGGGAGCGCACGGAGCCGCACAGCCGCCGAGGCCACGCCCGCCGCGCCGCCCCCATAGCCGCAAGCTCAGGTGCCGTGTCGGCGTGTCG
>Ga0209092_10004140_pt1 | contig 12246 bp, 7 predicted proteins | sample FraStrMetagenome_FD_187446 | JGI IMG/M metagenome (GOLD analysis project Ga0209092, IMG submission 187446) | Marine eukaryotic phytoplankton communities from Arctic Ocean - Fram Strait ARC3M Metagenome (SPAdes) (version 2) | ecosystem: Environmental > Aquatic > Marine > Oceanic | place: Fram... | reverse complement strand
GCACTAATTGAGAAATACGATTAATCTCAACAGAAACACAGAAAGAGATATTTTTAATTATCTGTAAATAGCAAAAGTTCACCATATTAATTTTGAGATAAGTATATTTTACTTAGCAAAAAATATAGACAGATTGATCTTTTTGTATATCAGCAAATATTTTTAATTAATTATGTCTCTTTAAAAAAATCCATTCCGCGTTGAATCGTATTGAATACTACAAATTCCGTCCTACGTGAAGTTTCTTAAGTAGTTTTTGTAATGGAGTTGCACAATAGGTAATTCAGCATTTTTTAAATCTTCTACTCATCAGAGTTCGCGTGACGAACCCTGCTAAAGTTCGGTCATCACAATTTCTTTTTTAGAACCAAAGCGTGAGTTACTGATCATTGTCAAAATTAATGGCCTTGGAAAATAAATGAAATGGAGATATTAGTTGACAACAATTTTAAAGCTGAGTTTCTTGGAGGTTCCATCCTAAAGTATGATGGAATGTTTGAAATAGGAAAAGTAATACAACAGTTCAACTTCGTCGAACTCTCCTACTACAAATGATGGAGGAGAAATACTGTCCAAATTTTTACTATATGATTATTACAGTTTTCTGGTATGACAAATAGTTGCAAGTATTATATTTTGATTGTTGCGAAGTAATTCTAGGAGCTATTAAGGATCCTACATTGTTCAAGCCTATCTTAGGGTATGCAAGCACAAAGTTTGTCTTAGTTATATAAGTATAAGGTAGCTGCAAAATAAACTGTGCGCACATAATCGCATCAAAGAAACCTTTCAAAGATGCTCGAACTCAGTTTCTAGTAGGTAGTATGAGGAGGAGGAGGAACTTTAGTATATCTCACAGCCCTCATTGTTTTGGGATCATGCATATTCTTCATTCTTGAAAAATGATTAAGGTAGCTCATGATTGATTCCATCGTAGTAATTCGACACCTTGTAAAAGTATAAGGAACAGCAGTAGTTGCAGTTAGATTGTATTATAAATTAACCCTACAGGAATATCTTATTGATTGGCAGGGAAATCACTTTATGAGTCCAAAAAATGGAAGTTGAACGTATATGAGTCTTGGGCTGGTGTGAAAAGAACTATAATTTTGTGCACTTCGGGTCTCACGTGTCAAAGAAGATCTTCGTAAACTTAATTAGGAGCGCATGGCTTTATGCCTAATGATATTGATAACTCCAGGTGATATCAACGATATCTTAATCATTCACAGTTTGAGTCATTTACTCTTTATGATGTGATCTTATTGCTTCATATCTATTGGTGATTGGTAACTGCATTTGCGAAGCACTTAATTGGTTGAGATATGGTAAATAGCAACTAAAACTGTATATTTCTGAAAGTATTTATGTTAAATGTTGAAGTACTAAACTTCGATAGATCAAGAGCCAGAAAAGAATTTCGATTATACTCTTTCTTGAATGCAAGTACCAACATTCTTTCGGTAAGATTGCTTGACAAACTTTGAAAGACCTTGTTATAGTAGCATGAAGATTGAGGTGCAGAGTCCAACTCGGATGCTCAACTGATTCTTTACATTTTATGGTGCCTTCTTTTGGCAGGATTTCTCCAGTATCTGGGTCTGGCTTCAAATGGAGAGATGAAACCAGCATATCTACATTGTTCACAGATGTAGGTGGCATTCCAAGAGGAAGATTGAGTGGCTGTGATGTCTATATATATCAAGAATGACGAGTGTTGCTCCAATCTATCATCGCTATCTGATGCATGTGAAAGTAGGAATTTTATTCATGTACACCAAACATAAATAATGGAGGATGTATGCAAATTGCTCTAATGCTTTTTTGTAGCTTGAATCATCGGTGTAGCCTAAATCAAAATTCAAAATGATTGAAGTGTCTCCAGAAAAATTAGTTTCATATCTTTAGTGCCCACATTCGTCCATGCTGCCGTTATCATAGGAGGCAAGATCACCATCAGCGAGTTAGAAAAAACAGCGCTGGTATTTGGATCAAGATTTTCAAGCTCTTCTTCAGAGGATACTGCAAACAATTCGTCCAACTTCAGCGTATTGTGTTTGATTACGGTTTTGATATCATGAGCGTTAAATGTGACAGGAACTGATTCTGGACCGTAACTACTATCCAAAGCCACAATATTGTGATCAAATATTTCAAAAATGTTGGTACAAAAACACGTAGAAAAACCAATCCTACATATAGCTTTTGACCAGCAGATTAAAGGGCCTTGTTAATGTATTATACGTGTTGTACGGCCCTTCGAAATACGACGGGTTGGTGTTCCTCCCTGAATACGTTTTGTTTGTTTGTTCATTCCGACCCGTCCATGGAAAGAGAATTGCGTTTTCACGCTCGTCATCAAAAGATCCCCTATCCGCTTATGTAGTCAAAATAAAAATAAAATAATTTGAGAAAATTCGAGATTCGAAATTTTTTTTTAAATGTAAATTCGAAGGCAACCCGAATTAATCCTTCAGAGCCGGTGAAGATGAAATTGCTCTCGAAGATTGCTGTGAAACTTACAGCTAATGAACTTCCTAGATCCAGATGAATATTCTGCTTCTGATAATATATTTGGATTTTCCCAAATCTGGATATTTCTTGAGAAAACCAAAAATTAAGTTCAAAAATGAAAAACGAAACGCTGATCTCTACCGAATTTAGAATTTTTTTGATCGAATCTACAGAATAGATTCTGAATCGCCGCTCTATCCAAGAACCTAATGGTCATCTGATCTAGGTGTTCTAGGGAACAAGCGGTAGACGTTTTATTTATTATTAGATATACAATTGCCTTTGTTCTAGATGGTTTAGGATGCCAGATTGAAATCAATATTAGATTGTGAATATTAAGATTTATTTTATGTGATGTATTTCGTAATTTCACAATATATCTAATTGCAGAACGTCACAAAAAACCTTTTAAGTAGCTTATCGAAAGAGTAGTCCAAATATTGAATTGAAGCATAAATATATCGAAGAACTAACATTTGAAAATAAATTAGTTAGTAATGCTATAGCCTTGTGTCTCATTACTTTACAGGGAGCGCATGTGATTAATGTGACGCAAAATTTTAGAACAAAATAATAAAATTATGATTAGACTGTGGTCCCGAAAAATCCAGTGAAACCTCCTAATTGCTATGAACTTCTTTTCGATTTAATAACGATATAAAGTAATCTTTAATAATTGTCCTTATCAACCAACAAATCCATAACACTTTCATATACCACAAAAGTGATAGCTGCACTTGGCGCTACCCTGATTGCATTAGGTACACATCCTTTAAAGAATCCATGGATGCCCTCATTTATCCACATTCGTTTAACACAATCTATAACTCCAGTATACGGTTGCACTTCTCCTGGGCTAAAAGCCTTTGTATTCAATTTTGCATTAGAATAATGAGATAGACCAGATTCTGACCTCTGTTGAAGGCGTGACTTAATTACTTGAAGAGGATAGGTCACAGTGCTAGCGATCCTGAATTTCATTAGTTTGGAAGAATGGTTGGATAAATAAAGATTAGAGGATCTATGAAAATTTACTTGGATACGATTGGATGGGAAAATTAACTTACATTTTTGATACAGCACCCATTGTTAAATATCCCATTGAATTCCACAATTGTCCGAAAGGTGAAATATTTTCATGCTGATATATTATGTGATTTGATCGTTTTGCTCGAGTATAATTTCCAAACTTATGTTTCAAGAATTCATACGTAACAAATTGAACTCCCCCATGAGAAACTAGTAGCATTGCTGGAACAGCACCTTTATATAAAGCTAGTGGTCCTTCTTCTTTTACGATGGTTTGGAATGCATTCGATATGCCTGTATAAGGCTTTGTAATCTTGACTTTTGATAATTTTACATTTAAATTTCGAGCATCCAGTTCACGATTTTGAAGTTGGAGACGAGTTTTTACAAGCCATATGGGATTTGTAATTAGAACTAATATTGCTCCAGCTGTACATGCTGCCGTAAAATTTTCCGCGTGTCCTAATTTGATTTGATCACTGTTCACATGATTATTCTCTTCTGAACATTTTTTATTCTGACGATTTACTTTTTGCTGTATTAAGATTCTTTTCAGAGATTCATAGGCGTAAAAATATCCACCCCAAGAAACAGCTGATCCTACAAGAGCAGGTGAAAGACCTTGATATAGTCCAACCATTCCCTCTTTTTGCACCACTCTACGAATCCGAGAATAGACAGAGGGTTGCTTTAAATTTATTTGAGGTTCCTTTAAGTTTTTTTTTTTAGAAAAGATGTGGTATGGCTGCTCATTGACTTGCATACGGACTTTAATCAAATCCAAAGGATAAAGAGTTATTGTGCTGACACTTCCGCCTGAAAGGCCTCCTAATAATGGAGCCAAATTATGATGTTGGATGTAAGAATGAAGATTCCATGATCTTGGACTGTTATTGTCTTTCCCCGTCAATTCCATGTGTTCCACGTCTCTTCAATGTATTACCTATATTAATTATATCTTTTGAAAATCGTAGAATATCGCATCCATTTCTCGCTAATTTTTGGATAAGACTGCTGATCAAATGAATTATGTTGCATAAAACTCTGCCAAGCAGGCAGCAGGTCGTGTTTGATGTTTTTCTGATGGGTGGGGAATGTTGCAGAATCCAAAGGCTAAAAGAGTAACTTTACGAACTCAATCTTATCGTAAATGACATCATAGCGTTGGTTTTTAAACTATTTTTTATTTTTTATGTTTTTTTAAATAAACTCTGTCAGCAGCATGATTGGGTACGAGATACAGAACCAGCAAATACTTTTCTCTAGAACAATGCATGTTGCTGTATGCCATGACGTATTCTACCATGAAAATCGACTCTACCTGTTGAAGTTGGCGAATTATATGGTACGAGTGATTAGGTATTGCTCAGTAGTTTGGAATGAAGGTTATTTATGTCAAGCACAACCAATCCCTATCATGATGGTGAAGAATATTAACATACGTAAGCAATGTTTAAATTCACGGCAAAGTCTATTTTGCGATTATTGAAGTCGCTTCGACTCAGCTTCATTCCATTCATTTGTAAGAGAGAATCTAAATAACATTTGGTGCATATCCCAACTTCTAGAAGTAGCTCCTCCGCAAATTCTTGAATGGGACACTCGATTTCTGGTGAATACATAAAATTACTTGTCAAAGAATAGGATTTTTCCCAGATTTGGTCGGATGCTGAAACTCGAATAAATGAAGTCATGAAAATCTACAAAAAATACAATACATCTCGAACCAGAAGATTCAGCATATATGTTTTCATCATCTTATGCATAAGATTCATGTTTCAAATTATGGAAAAAAAACATGTTCAAACTTTCCACACAGTTGAGGCCATGATAATCGGACCAAAAGCTGAAAATAGATTTAACAGACATGTTTTCAATAGACATCTGAATCATTATAGAATAGGAATAAAGAATATCCCAATAAAACCTTTCGAACCACCAAAACATTCAAATAAAAGAACTGCATCAAGACTATCAAGCGTTACCTCCAAATTCCATGACTCGCAATATCCAGAAAAAAATAATGCACTCAAAAAAAGTGAAACAAATACAAATCTTGATCAAGAAACGCCGGATGGATTCCCAACAAAAGCAAATATTGACCGAAACAAGCTTGGAATTCTTCGTCACTTACAAAGTCAGCAAAAAACTTCTTCGTTAAACTTACCTACATCTTTTGACTTTGATATAAGCGTGAATATTGCAGATTCTTCTGAACCACCACATGAACCGATAACGAAGAATACAATATCACAGTCGTCCGATGACGGACTTTCAAAGTTTCATCGTCGGCTTCTTGCGACCACATCTAGTCGACAACGTTTTGTTGTAGGCTCGTATCCTCTTTATGTTTCGATACGCGACTCTCCTACACGAAAATGGTTAGGAAATAGCAGTCGTCGCCGTTCTACTACCATATTTGCACCGTTTGATGATGGTACTGGTCAAAGACTATGGGAACAGAAACAACTTTTGAAACAACAGCAAGTAACTGCATCGTCACAAGTTTATGTGAATGGCACTACGGTTGAAAGGAGCCTAGCCTCTTTTGAAAGATATGCTTGGTTAATGGACGGTGATGACAGAGGTGTAAGTAATATGGAAAGCCTATCGTTGGAACTTGTTGCGGAAATACATATGAAGAAACCTGCATATTTGAATATTTTACCAAAACAACTTAATAGTGTGAAGAAAAATGAGCATGATAGCAATGATAAAAACGGATTAACAAGCTGGTTTTTACAGCTTCAACAACAACGTCAAAAAGAAGAAACGCAATTTTATAAACAATCTTTAGAAAAAAATGATGATATGTTATGGGTAACTGATTTCTCGTTAACTAAACCAGGTGGTATTACATCAGTTGACACCCATTCAGGAATTATACGGCCAATAGGCCAAACAAAAGGGATTCTTGGTGGTCTTGGAAGAGCTATTAGTAACAAAGATGGGGAACACGTAAACAATGAAAGTAAAATATCTTTCGGCTGGCCAAATGAGGTTGGCCCAGTACCTGCACAAAAATTCTCTTCTGAACACGAAGAAATTGAAAGCATGAGCATAGATGCAGTTCATTCCGATAGAATACAACATAAACCTTTTCAAAACCAGGAAAATGCTCTCTTAGTAACAGACGGGTAAGTACCTCTTGTCTCTCTATTTTGAAGATGGGATGAATGATGTCACTTGACAAGTTAGTATCGAGGGCGTAAAAAATACATCTCTCAAACTCAAAGATTCTATATCCTCTTTCATTTGATTTACTGATTTTACATTTTTCGTTTGAATTTACACAATATTTTGGATACCACGTCAAACCCAAAACAAAGATTCCTTGTACCAGGAAGAGAAAATGGTGGGATATACGTAGTAAAAAATCTTGGACAAGATAATTTTGAATGGAAAGTGTGTTTGACAGGGGGGGATAGGGTTTCGGACAAATATGCAGATATAGCTACAGGTGAAGATTCAGAATGGTTTTATCACCGGGCTGTGTGGGTTGACCTAACAGGGGATGGTCGTAAATCCATTCTGACAGCAAGAGCAAAACGACCATCTATTTTGAATATGAATGCCGCAGATACAACTTCAACAAAAACGGATATGTCATCTGAGAATGAACAAACCATAGGAGAAAAGGGACAGCTAGTATGGTTAGAATGTCCAAAACCTTATCGATTTGATGATGAGACAGGAACTCCCTTGGATGTTGATGACACTGTCTTTGATCCTTTTAGTGCGCGCCATTTACCATGGAAGTTGAGGTATGTGTTTTCATGAGCATATAATTTCTGAAAATAACTCTCTTTTGACTTGTTAATTTTCGTTTTAAAAGGGTTCTAGACGAAGGACCAGATGTCATGTTTAGTGTTGCGGACTTAAACACATCAGATGAAAGTATAGAAGTCATAGCGTCTCAATTTTTTGGAAAGTGTGTTAGTCTTCATTCTATTCAGCTAGGAAATAAACATAATGATTATATGCCTCAAGTGATATTTCGAAGAGTTTTAGATGATTCATGTGGATCATCGTTCAGTTCCATATTAGCGAAATTAGAAGATACAGGTTGTGAAGATGAACGACTGCAGAGAGTTGTTGTTGATAATGGTAGCACGATAGAAACATTAGAACCCGGGGACACATTTTCTCATTTATTAGTGACAAGTCATGAATCTTCATTTTCCACATCTGGCGGTTCTGAAATTGACCATATTGATAAAAGTAAGGTTAGCTCTGTCGACGTTTCAACTGATGAGGGTACCAGCAATCCTAATTCGCAAAATGATCAAATATCAGAAACTCTTGGTGGATCCTTGTTTGCTTACTCCGTTCCAAAAAATTGGAAAGTAGATACCTGGGAACGAAATGTCATCGCGACTGGGTTTGGTGTCCGAGGACAACTGGGAAATATGATTAATCCTGGGGCACCTGGGTTTTGTTATACTTTTTACCCAAAGAAAAAGAAACTACAAGATAAATTTGTACGGCCATACATTGCTGTATCAGGAGATTGCGCAGAAGCTGCATATATTTTCCAACCGTATGATGGCGATAGTGACAACAAAGTGTGTTGCGTTAGATTAGCTGGTTGTAATTTAACAACTCAAAATGATGACAAACCGAAGCTAAAGAATAATCAAGAAACTACGTACAATCTCATGTGCGAAATTGAATGTGGTGCTACTGTTGGTAGTTTAGCGATTGGATATGATAATTTTTGCGGTGCTGAAGGACAGAAGGATGACTATGCAAAGATATATGTACCCTGCTTTGAGAAAGATAAAGTGTTGGTGTTTTCGTTTGGAAACGGTGAAGAGGAAGAGATACCTTTCGAAATTGAATCTTTTGATGTTTAATACGGAGTTTCATTCGCTTAAAAAAAAGCGATCATGGATTATAACTAAGATATAGAAGCTACTCTTTTGATATCTTTTCACGCCGTTTTTACGAATTCCAGTGATCAGTTTGTAAAGATATATTCTCTTTAAAATTGATTTGTATGATGTTGACTAGATATCTGCATTTTCGGGAACGAAAGAAATGTAACAATCATCCCCGGGATAATCGGTGTCGCAATGTGTGGTGGAACTTCTGTCTGTTTAGGGTTTTTTTCACGTAACACTTCAGTCCAGATGCAGTTCCGTTTTAAAGGACTGTCGGAGGTATACATCATTACGAATAAGCATGTCTTATTTTGAAACTAATTATATTTTATAACCATCAACATTTCGAAAGCTTCACCTTCATTTATCTAAAATTATTTCAATCTTAACTTTAAGCCTAGCTATTTTTTTAAGTAATTATAGCAATGGTACCAACGCAGGCTGCAAATAAACCACCTATTACAAGGAACCAATCAAAAAACTTGTCCATGAAAGATAGCTTTGGTCCAAACATCTTGATATGAACAGCAGCGGGGAAAATTACACTAACCATCATTGTGCAAATCAAACCAACCAAGGTACATATAAAGCTGAAAGATGGAACATAAAAAGCTACACCAAAAGCTAGAATGATGTATACAAGTTTGATCACGGCTGATGCCAGTGCCATACCTTGCTCGGAGTGAATTAATGAAGCAAAAATTTCTTCCATACCCAAAGAGAGCGGAAATAATGTGAGGACAAATTTCGAAAATTGTGTAAGAATCATTAGCCAAGTGAGCAATGTCATTGCCCAGGCTGGGTTGTGTGATGAAACCTCTAGAGAAATAGTAATTTGGTCATCTACCATAGCTCCAAACATGTAATAACCACTAGCGGCCACTAGAAAACACGCAGTGATCACAATAGTAAATGTAACGTGTATCATCTTTTCATAGTCCTGGGGTCTCTCCATCGCATTAGCAAGAGATGGCACGATTGCATGTCCCGAGAAGCAGAATCCAATCATACCCAATGCGAGGGGTAGTCCGGATGTATCCCATAAGATATATCCTGGTCCATCAGGCAAAATTCCTTTGCTCTTTGCGACTCCATCAGATATATTCCCTTCTAATACAGCAGAGGCAACAACTGCAACAACTATGAAAATGGTTGACACCGTTCCTACAAGTGATAGATATGACAACAATCGTGGTGTGCGAAGAAAAATTGCGGGGATGACCACGATGAATGCAGTGTAAAGTGTCAACTGTTGTGTACTTATGGAAGGGTAAAGGGCGTGAAGGTGGTCACCAATGCTCACAAAGTAAATGCTGAGACAAGAAAAAAGTTCAAAGTATAAAATGATTGAAAGAACAATTGTTCCAGTGGTTCCAAAGTGTGCACGAGCCATTTCAGGAAAAGATTTAAGAGGTTTTGTCATTCGAGCACTAGGTGATGATCCTGGTGGAGCAATATTAAAATAGTCATCAAAAAAGTCGGTTGGTCGAGGATCTCCATTTAATTCTCTTCCCATAATAATTGATGTTCTCCACACACAACCGGCAAATATAGCACAAACTGTAAAGCCACCAATCCAACCAGCTTTCATAAATAGATATGGAAGTCCAAGCATACCAACTCCCTTTTAAAAGAAAAGGTAGAAATTTGATTAGATTCGTTTGTAATTTCACCTTAAATGAAGAGCAAATTAAGGAAAAACTTATGACAACGTACCATGAGAATATTTGCCATGTTAAAGACAGTTTGCCAGAAGGTTGCATTTCCTTTCCTTGCGTTCCGTACTTCCTCTTCTTTCATTTTTTGTTTATAAGTTGCCTTCTCTCTTTGATATCCAGGTGAATTCATCTCTATATCGGCTTTTTCGCTATCAGTCTCTCTTTCATTACTTGCACCTACAGCACTTGCTAAAATTTTTTGCCTATAAATTGTAGCTTCTGCCAGTTTCATTTTTTTCTCAATTTCTCTATCAGCTGAAACAGACGCCTTTGAAGAGTTTGGAGCCTGCCTATAATCCAAACTCTGAGTTTTTTTTATTGGAGCGAACTTTCGAGGTCCCGGGCTTTCAGCAATGCTTTGTCTACTAGGATCTGGGGTAAGATAACCTCTCCCTAATTTCTTAAGTTTTTTCTTTTACAGGAGCAGAAGAGAGAGGTAAGCAAATGAATAATGATTTACGTTCGGCAAAGAAAGAAAGAATTGGCGCTTACCCTAGCATTTGCAACTTGAATAGGAACAAAACGTGGGGACCTTGTTATACGGTCTATATCATCAATATCTGTAACAGGACCAGCTAAAATACTGATTGAACGCTCAAAGGTGGCAGGCCAAGGTCCCTCTTCAGAATCCGCATTTGAGACAGAAGTATTTTCATCACTGTATGTTAGAGATTGAGTCTCAAGAAGCGGATCTACTTCTTTTGGGGCTATGGGCGTCATTTTATTTCAAAAGGACAACCGCAAATATCTTATGCAAGTTAAAAGTGGTTTGCCACTGAAAAAGTGAAGTGATGGCGATAGACAACAAAAAGTGCTGAAGATGTGAATAATAGAATATTCTACCTTTTCATACATCAGATACATAATGTGTTGATAAAGTTTTTCTACTTAGTAGAAAATAAATAGACAAAATGCAAATTCAAATGTACTACATCAACCGGGTCATGTGCATCCTATTTATTCATTGATATATATATATGATTAGGCAGTTGAACCTTACATAATTAGGTGTTGAGTAACTCCAAATCTCTTTTCAATTAGAATAGCTCCGGAACTTATACGCATTAACGAACGTAAACAATTTACAAAACGACGTCAGCAGGTCTTTGCGAATTCAGTTGCAGCTGAATTTAGAAGATTCAATGAATGGCAAACAAATGTGGTATGGGATGCATACGTACGTCAAAATATGCATATTGAATAAAAACTTAAATATATCTCCATTGGCTGAAAATGATTTAATGGTTTCAGTATTATGCGCCAGCAGAGATCCCAAAAAATATTGCAACAGAAAAATAATGCACATGATAATATGTAGACTGCTTGAGAGCTTCGTAGAAAGTTCCTATGATTCCTTTTCCTTCATATGATTTTTTCTTTACGTACAAAACCTGAAATGTTTGAGGAGCAGTTTCTACATACTTGGGATATCAAGATATTTCATTAACTCGTTGGATGAGCACACTCCATGCCAGTCGTCACCGGTTCGATCCCCGGCGGGGTCAATTGACCCGAGGTTTTGTGATATCGGATGCCCGCGAAATGTATTAGATTCAGTTTTTTTGAGTGAATCTAGCTTTTTAGTTGGAGAAGTGTCAAGCTACCAATATCAAACCCTGACACTTCTATATTTGTATGTAGGTAGAAAAGACTACAACCCACTTAATTCTTTTTTTGGCGGTCTCGTATCTTGTTTTTGTCCCAAATTACACACACTTCATTCTTCATCATACGTAAAATAAAAAATCAAAATTATGCCTAGGTTACAAAAAAAAACATTGGAATTGGAGCAGTTTGTTCTGTTTTGAAGAGGTATCTGCATCCAAGAGAGATTATCAGGACTAGATACCCCAATGTGGTGGCTCAGTTTCGTGTTGAAGAGCTATTAGTCATTAAAAGAGAGACAATTTTGGTCAATAGGAAGAGGCAATTATGCATTGTATTTTGTCATGACCTCTTTGAGAATTTGGAGCTCTACTGTGTTGAAAGGTATGCAATTGTAACAACAGAAGGAGTTGAAGCAGATTTCTTTAATCGAGTTGAAGAACCTCAATATGAGCAAGATGATGCTTTGGGCAGAGTAGCTGAAATTGAAAGTGGCG
>Ga0209092_10004139_pt1 | contig 12246 bp, 8 predicted proteins | sample FraStrMetagenome_FD_187446 | JGI IMG/M metagenome (GOLD analysis project Ga0209092, IMG submission 187446) | Marine eukaryotic phytoplankton communities from Arctic Ocean - Fram Strait ARC3M Metagenome (SPAdes) (version 2) | ecosystem: Environmental > Aquatic > Marine > Oceanic | place: Fram... | reverse complement strand
TCTTGTGTAGTAACTGTTCTATAACTTTTAACAAAGTTATGACCTCCACGTGAGGTCACTTGTTAAATTAATTTTTGTACTGGGCAGTTTCCCTGCAGCTTGCTGCAAATCCTGCACGCATGGGCAAGGCATTTCACTCACCGCCTTGAACCGTGCACCCCAATAAAACAACTTACCCCAAACCCATATATCGAAACCCTTCGTCAAACTCTCATTCAAGCGAAGTTATAATCAACAGGGTTGAACTTACGTTCCAATGTTCAAGTTTTGCGGTAAGAGAACTAAATGGTAACTTCTGTCGTAAAGTACTTCTTTCAGTGGTACATTACCCTAATGTTATTATTCTCTGCATACACTAATAGCTTCTCTTTGACGGACTGAAATACCATAGCCTAAAGTATTGGTACGATATACAATTTCTAGACATCAAGTCTTGCTTTATCAATCTATTACTTTGTTCTTTGATGTCCAACGCAATATAAAACATCTGATAACAAAGTAAATATTACTTCAATAAGAGTATTAGTAATGCCACCATGTTATCTTTCAGGCGAGCTGTTTATCATTACGGCTACGTTGAAATTTATTACACACAAAAGTATTAAAACATCAAGTATTCGATTAAGATTAAATTCAAGCTTTACTTCGTTGTTAATTTCTATGCGGTATTTTACAAAATAGTGGTAATGACTACATATGATGACGATAAGCGAGTAGCTAGAATAATTATGAGTCTACGGCTATGCGAATGTGTAGAGATGACACGCGCTGACGTGGTCGCATGGATGCGCGGAGTAACACACGTAGGTAACGTTTGAAGGTTTCAGGTATGCTCGAAATATGGCGAATGCATTTCGGGCATTCAATTGCTTTCCAGAGCACATCCGTTGCAGTATCGATGTTTGTTTGTCGTACCAGGTTAAGAATGTCCTCGCATGTAGTAAGAAACTCGTCCTCGCCGAACACTAATGTGCACGCCAGAATCTTATTCACAGCTTGCTGTAAGTCATTGTCTCGGTATTCAATTTTTTCCATACTCAAGGTTCACGCTTTTGTCTAACCCCAAACATTACACAGGATCTGATCCGACAACGTAAGCACCGGGCATAACGGATTTGGATGGGATGAAATCAACCAAATTTTTACATGTCGACCAATTTCCCCGCATCGGGTACATTGATATTGTTTCCTCCTTTTTTGTCGGGGCCTGAAACAAAAGATAACACAAGCTGGTTATACGTCGTCATATCATACGATTTCGGTTTAATTTCACGTCAAATATTATTACCGAATCTCCAACTCTATCGGAATACTTCAATTTGTCATCGAACTTTACGAATTCGCCAAGTCCATCGAACGTCATCCAGTTGTGCACTCGTCCTTCGAAGATCTTTAATTTTGGATACCCTCTGGGTCCAAGACATGAATATGGAAACTTATGGTTTAACAACAGAGAAAATGATGATGGGTACAATATGTTTAGAACTTACGTCAACAATTACTTTCGGAATGATGATGACGATGACGATCTCACCAAGAATATCAGAACATGAACGATGATCTTTTGACAACTTCGACAAACTTATCAACGGGATCGGTGGTCGACGCCATTCAATTAAATAGTGTAAATTAACCTTTTTGTCTTCAAAAGAAGAACTAGTTTCAACGACATCCTTCAAATTATTAAAATGTTTCAATTGGCGGAAGAGTAATTGCAGATCGCTATTCTTTGGCGAAAGAATGTCCTCTGGCTCTGGCTGTGACTGTGGCTCGGCAGTCAGGTTATTCTTTTGGCTGTTGACACCTCTGCAGAAAAGTTTGGACCTATTTAGATTATCTTTGAAAATACGGAAATATGATTGGCTAAAAAGTTAAGGGTACGCCTAATGAACTTTATTGCCCTTAGGGGTGTCAGACTTCATATATCCACTATATATCCGTCCGTCCGTAACCTTAAACATTTCTGGCCACAAACGTGTCTGAATACGTACATCTAGATACGTGTGTGTTTCTAGAGAGAATACATGAATAAAATAAGCCATGATATTATCACCTAATTTTATCACCTGCATTCATCCAACAGGTTATGAGCCCTCACGAGCGGCAGCAAGCTCGTTTCTACAACAATGTAACGTCACTTCGCTGCACTCGTACCTTCCTCTGCTCCGCCTCTGTCCTTTTGCTGTTCCTTTTCCCTGCTACTGTTCCCATTATCGCGTCGTCTTCCGGCGTACTACTTCGAATTCTCAACTTCTAACCCAGATTCACTACACATAAATTATGGCGTATGGTCCTGCTTCTAATCCTAATGATTCGTTGTCTAGACTTCATATATATACATTATATATACGTCCGTCCGTAACCCTAAACATTTCTGGTCACAAACGTGTCTGAATAAAAGTACATCTAGATACGTGTGTGTTTCTAGAGAGAATACATGAATAAAATAAGTCATAATATTATCACCTAATTTTATCACCTGCATTCATCCAACAAGGGGTACGCCTAATGAACTTTATTGCCCTTGGGGTACGCCTAGTGATATAGATCCTGAATAATTACAATGGAGTTTTCGTAGAATCCTACGAGAAACTAGATGAAATAGTAAAATATTGTATGCATAATTGGCGAATCAGGAGAGTGTCACGGATGCAGCATACAGCTGCTGTCACTTCACTGGCCTGTAGTCTGTAGAGGATGTTGCCTTGTAGAGCACTATGCTTATGCTTGGAACACTGCTATCTGAACTTATTATTACCACGCGTAAAAAAAGAGGACACATTTATTCATCAGACAAATTGCCCTATTTCGCCATTTTGACTTGTGTCCGGATATAATTAAAATATCCGTATTTTGCCATTTTGACTTGCGCCCGGACAAATTTTTCATGGAACGTCCATAAAGAATTTTAGCTAATTAACGTAAACAATTCGAAGGGGTCGCCATTTTAATTTGTGTCCGGACAAAATTAATATATCTTCGTGTGTACGCACGCACATACAGCGAGGATAAATGAATCTATATTTTGCCATTTTGACTTGTCTCCGGGTGCGGTGAATTCGGTACCGTTGTCGTGAATGCAACGAAGGGGGCGAGGGTAGCGGGTCAACCAAAGAGAATAAAATTTGTTGGCTACATGTGATGACGTTTTGTTTTCCAGACGGCAAGCGCCACAGAGACCGGAGAAGGGATCGATTGAGGTAAGAACTAAAACGGAAAGAGAGCACTTCGGTGGTATCTGAAAGGTCCATGGATCCACTAAATTAATTTGGACCTCGTTCCATGGATTAACTTCTGTTTGTTTAACAGGGAGGTGGCTGAGGCGGGGAATGGTCCTTTGACGCGCTGGCATATGTCGCAGGACTTAACGAATCGGTTGATGGTGTCACGCATGGATCGGAAATAGAAGTGTTTTGAGATGGCACTATGAAGTTTTGCTGAGCCGGGATGGTGGAGGATACGATGGTAGTATTCGATGGTCATTGGAATGAGCGAAGTTGGGATGAACATCTTCCACTGTTCTGATTCGATTCTTCGATAGTGTAGGATTTGGGTATCGTTGATGGAAAGGAATTTAAAGTGGGAAGGCGATGAGGTTGGAAGATGCTGTAATAATGGATCGTTTTGTTTATGCTTTCGAATGTTACTGAAATGAAGGGAGAAATTTGGGCTGATAATTGTTTGAATAGGAAGGTTAAAGTAAGAATCATAAAATTTCATTTCCAATTCTTTGATTGCAAGAGGTTCTTCTGCGTCCCGCCTACATCAGCTGCGAGGTTGGATGCACCTGGTCGAAAGATGATCGTAATATTGAACTCTTCAGCAAGGAGGCACGCGTTGGGAAGATAGGCGGTTGAAGGTAATATTTCGATGGTCGGTGAAGACAAAAATTTTGTTGCCGTATAAGATGGTACGGTACTCTACGAGAGTTTCGACGATGCTGAGTAACTCTTTTTCCTGCGTGGTGTAATCTCGTTGAGCGGAGGATAATTTTCTACTAAAAAAAAGGGCGGAAACCAAGAGGGATCGTAGATGTTGAGTTTTCAAGAAAGATTTTGATGATTGTATTAATTGACGATAGAGAAGGATGTTGGCTGACGATGCTGCCCAACTTATAGTCGCTTGCATCGGGTTCGATGATGAAGGGCAAACGTGGGTTTGGGTAGGCGAGTAGGGTAGATGTTGCCAGCGACATTTTGAGCTTTTTGAAGGCGACGCGGCATGTTGTCGACCATATAAACGGTAGTTTAGGACTGGTAAGAACGTGACTTCGTTGAGGGATAAAATCACGGTAGTAGTTGATGGGTCCAATGAAGCTTCGAAGTTGTTTGATATTCGTAGGCTCCTCTAAATTAAGATTAGTCGATATTTTCCGAAGTTGGGGCTTAATTCCTGACGAAGTAATAGCGTGACCGAGATAGTCGACTTCTGCTGCTGCAAAGGTACATTTAGATTTGTTGATACGGAAATTTTCACTAGATAAAACAGAGAGTACGTCGCGCAAGGCTTCTAAGTGTTTCTCGAAGGAACCGGTAGTAAAAATAGCGATGTCATCCATGAAAACTTCCACGTTCACGTCCTGCCCGAAAAGAGAATCCATTACCGATTGCGCGAACGACGGCGCAATTTTTATTCCCATGGGTAGGCGTGGGTATTGGTATAGGCCGAATGGTGTAGTAATTACGCATAGTTGGCGAGATGGAGAGTCAAGATCAAAATGGTAGAATTGCGACGTAATGTCGATTACTGAGACATCGTCGAATGATGAACGTCGTTGGAGCACGTCTTTGATTTGAGGTAGTGGATAAGGGGCGTCGGCGAGTAATTTGTTGAGACGACGAAAATCGCTGACGAGGCGAAAGGTACCGTTTTCTTTGGAACGAGAAAGGAAGGAAAAGCCCATCTTGAAGAAATAATTTTTTGAAGGACATTGCTATTCACTAAATCCGTAATAATTTGGTTGAAATGGTGGCGGTGGGTGTTGGGTATCGAAAATGGTTTTGAGTGGATGGGGGTTGTGTGAGGATCGATGAGTTGTAGTTTTACTTGATGGGTAGATTTTCCGATGTCGTTGTCGATAAGTCGTGGAAATTTAGAAAGGATGATATTTAACTGCTGAATTGGTCGTGTGTGAGGTTGGTTGAAGTTGTAGCAGTAAGAGTATCATTGATGAAATTCTGTACGGTAATTGGATCTGTAGATGGCTTCGTCATACGTTGAAGGAAGGGTAAAGTGACGTTGAGGCACGAAGTTTCGTTTTTCGCGAAATGAATGATGAATCCGAATTGTTGTATGATCTTACGTCCAAGGATGATGTCGTAGGCGCAATGTTTGCTGTCGTCGAAAATAATTAATTCTACGTTTTCCAGCCAGATGTTGGTGCTGAATTGACGGAAGCAAATTTTAGAAAGGGTAATGTATTCATGATGCTGATGTACTCCCGATGATGATAATGCAGAATAGGGTTGAGGGGATTGATGTTTCGTAAGAGATTTTGGGAGACGAGAGAGTGGAATATGTGATTTCGTACCTCCAGAGTCGAAGAGGTAGTTCATGAAGGTAAAGATTCTATCGGAAGCTGTAGATATCCCCTCAGTGATGACTTGAGGGACCGGTTCATTTGGGGGAGCGACGGATTTGAAGTCATCGTCATAGGGATTGGTAGACGTGTTGTCGTCATCGTTGGTTTCGTGGCGTGTTTGATCGTCGTTGAAGTTATCGTTTGACTTTTTTCGTGATGTTGTAGTCGTTGTATTGCGCGCAGGTGGGCGGTAGTTAGGACCGTCTTTGTTGAATATGCAGTAATGCCACTTGCGGCCGCCATGGATCGGGCAGACGCCCTCGGGTTTGAGGCGTGGAAAAATCGAATTGGGATTAGTGTTTGAACCATTATAATTATAATTATTATTATTAGTACTACGTTGGTTATTATTATTATGAGTGCTTGCATGAAAGTTGCGTGCTGTGTGTGATGTGTTTGGCGACTCGTTGTGGAAGATGTCAAAATATTGCGCGAGTTCGTCGTTGCTTTGTGCTGATAATTTATTGCCATGTTTACGGAATTCTTTTTTCCAATGGGTAGGCATGGCTGAAAAGTAGATGGATTTGAGGCGCGTGTCATCGAACTTGTCGTCTTCCTCTGCGTCGGGAATGAGCAGGATTTGGTTGTTTAGACGTACAAGTTGATTCTTAAAAACGGAAGGTTTTGTATGACGTGGTTTGAAAATGTGGTTGATGTAATTTAGTCGATCTTGTAGAAGTTCTGACGTGTCTCGTGGGTCGTGTAGACGTATGAAGGTGTCGACGTCTTCTGCGAATTGTTGGAGAACGATCGGCGTCAGTCTGACGTGGTTGGGTGATGTCGTACCACTCAGTTAACGCTTCTTGACGTAGGCAGCGCGTGAAGGTGTAATACAGGTTCGGTCCGTTATCGCCGTCGAATTGAAGTTGATTCATGATGTCGAGAACGTGCTGGTAGAAGGTTGCTCTGGCAGCAAGTAGAGGACTGGACTTGAAGATAGGAAAATGTACCGTCTCCTTTTCGTCGGGGAAGAAAGGATGAGGAATTTTTAATTTGTAGTGTTCTGTAGACGTCCATTGATAATTAAGACGGAAGGGAGGATTAAAGTCGTCATGAAGTTTGGCAAGTGGATGAGGTTGGCGACTGTTATTGCGATAGTTCTTCCTTGTGTAGTTATCACTGCCGCTGTTTTTTTATGATGATAATTACGTTTGTTAAATTGATTACTCATGTTGATGTATTGAAGATGTGAAGTAGATTAAGTGCAATTGCTATCGATAATTATCGATGCAGTACTCGACCAAGAAGGAGTATTGTGAGATGTTAAAAGGTGATGAAGGAAAATGTAAGATGATAATTATAAGATTATAATGTAAACTAGGATTGATCTTCTGACTCATTTGCAGAAGATAACCTAAAGATCAAGATAACCGTTATAGGCTAATCAAAATGTGATAAAAACATTTACAATCCTATAAGATGGGAAAATTATCGGAACATTCTTCTTGCATTTCATACTTCCCATTACATTCATACACCAAAGCACTATACATCAAGTCTAATTTTCTTCATCTTCGGTTTCGTCTTCTTCTGCAGTTTCATCTTCCGACCGAGCCTTTTTGCTGTTATTACCACTACCGCTGTTCTTTCTCATCCGCTTATTATCCCCACTTTTCAATTTGGTATCATCCTCAACTGTATCTTCTTGGTCTGTCTGCTTGTACTGTTCACTATCTCTCTCCTCATCATTGTCCTCACCAAACCTCCTCAAGTCCAACGAAAATGTACGACTACTCAACGTTGCCACATCCTTCGCAATCCCCACCAACGAATGACTCCGCTCATAAAAGATGTCCTTCAAACTAATCACAATACATTGAAAATCTGCACTCCGACGACGAATGTAATTACAAACCTTCATCACATTCACATTATCCAACGCTGCATCAACTTCATCCATGACAAAAAACGGAGCAGGCCGATAACTATGAATAGCAAACAGCAATGCCAAGGCAGCAACGGTCTTTTCACCTCCGCTCAAGGCTTCCATATCACGAAACCGCTTCATCGGTGGCATAGCGTTGAATTTCATACCACCCAGGTACGGCTCGTCCGCATTGTCCAACGATAGGTAGGCATTACCACCCAACGGATGTTTCTTGCTCCGTGTCAAATCTTTGTAAATAACCTTTAAAGCGTCATCAATATGAGCAAAGGCCTTTTGAAATTCCACAGTCCGATGTCGTTTCAATCGATGAAACTTGACACGAATCTTTTGCTGCTTACGTCGTAACTCTTCAAATTCTTGTTCCACACCTTTAATCTCCAATCTCATATCCTGCAAAGCTGCCTCGTTGGCTTTCATATTTGGACTCATCCCTTCCAATTCCAACGTAAGTTGGGACAACTTCGTTTCAAATTGTAATTTAAGTTTTCGATCTTCTCTGCCAGAAGAAGACGAAGCTGAAGAATAGTGACGTCGTTTCAAGGATTTCAGAAGGGAACTAAAGTCAATTTTAGATGCATCTTTGGCATCTTTGGTGACGATGCGATCGGTTGGTTGAGAATAGTGCGGAGTTTCGGTAGTCTGCGTCAACGTCTGCGATTGTGATTGACTCTGCAATTGCGTCTTCGAAGGATCCACCTCCTCTTCATCATCCGCTCCCTCGGCAGTAATCAGTAAAGGTAAATGTACTTCGTCCACCCTCGCCTTTTGCAAACATTCATGCAACCGACCACGCAACCTCTCCAAAGAGTTCTCGATACCACTCAACTCCTTCACCAACGATCGCTTTTCCTTCTGAACCTGCCGGAATCCTTCCAAGGCCGAACCACAATCCGATTCACTCTGAACTTCCATATGTTTCTGAGTATTCATCGTCGAAGTAGCATCCTCGAGGGCAAGTTGTAGTTGGGTCCATTCGTCTTCCAACGCATCTTTGGCGGCATCCATCTTGTGTAACTTATCCTGACTCTGCTGCAAACGTCGTTGAATTTGCACACACTTTTTGTCCAACGCACTCGCATGCTGTTGGCGTTCGTATTTCATTTGAGCACGTAATTTTACTAGGTGCGTTTGTAACTTCCGACGTGTTTCCAAATACTCAGATTTTGCGGTCGACACATCAGCTTGGTATCGATCCAAATCTTCCATGCTGATTGTGGAATCAAATTTGTGTTTGGTACAAAAGGCGTGTAGCATCATTTGATGAGTTTCGCCAATGATTTGGCGCTTTCCCGTCATTTCCTCTTCCAACTGTTGGATTTGATTCTCGGCGTGCTGTTCATCAGTTTCAAGAGAGTGCTTTCTTCGAATGGAACTCTTAAGTAGAGAGGATTGTTGCTGCAACTGATTGCGGCTGTACAACTCTTCAGATTTCATAAAGTCTAATCGGTTCGTGAGTGTGTGGGTTAAACTTTCTAACTCGTCGAGTTTTACGCTGTAACTCACGTGCTGATTGCTATTGTTGTTATTACTGCTGGACTTTGGATTGTCAGTAGCAGCTGTATCCTCCTCCTCAAGAGTTACAGTATCCAAATCACGACGTTCCTCTTCTAACCGATCCTTTTCCAAACGCAACTCTACAACCCTCTGCTCATCCCATTTACTTGTATCCTTCTTCGAAGAATGATATCCCGTTTGTGCCGTACCGCCCGTCATCGTACCAGCTTTACTAATCACGGCACCTTGTACTGTCACAGCTTTGATCCTCTGATTTTCTCTATTATTATTGCCAAAGCACAACGCACGAGCCGCATCCAAACTCTCCGCAATAACCGTATTGCCGACGGCATAATGCACAGCCTTTTGAATCTCCTTCATATGATTATTGTCCTGCTCCTCGCCGAGAATCTGTATCACATCTAACGCCAACCGATATTTCGTACTACTATTCCCTCCTCCATTGTGCAACTCGCACATCCTTCTCACATCCGCCGTCTCCTCTTGACTAGGAATCACAATCCCATCCAACGGCAAGAATGTTGCTACGCCCACCCTCTGATCTTTCAAATATTGGATACAATCCCGTGCCGTGGCACGTGAATCTACAACGATCGCATCTAAATCTTTACCACCAGCAACCGTCACTGGCAAATGGTAACGACGTTGTGACGGTCGGCATAAATCCACCAATCGACCGCGTACGCCTGGAAAGTGTCGTTTGAGCTGTTCAAGACTGTGTCGTAGTTGGAGCTGTCGCTTATTGACTCGTCTATCGTCGTGTGCTTCACGTAGTTGGTTGTAAATGTCGTGTAACTGTCGATCTAATTGATGTTTGCGGGTATGAGCTTGTTGCTGTCGTTGTTTCAATTTGTGAAGAAGTTGAGTTTGAGTTTGGAATTCTTTCTTTAGTGTAGACAGTTGGGTATGAGCGGTGTCAGCACGTTGTTGGTATTGTTGGACGTTGGTTTTGTGCGTATTCAAACGTTTGAGTATATCTTGCTGTTCGTTGCTAAGGGTGGAACAACGAGCTCGGGCTTGGGTCAACTTTTTCTGCAGGAGTTGCAAGGCAGTGTGATGTTCGGCAGTCGCGACGGATATGTTCCGTTGGAGTTTCTCTAGTAATTTCTGTTGCGCCGGTGTCAATTGTGTATTGGTACCCATACTTTGTTTGGAGTTGGAGGAAGAATTTTCATAGGAAGTTTCCAAAGCAGCCATGTCCGTTTCTGCCGTGGTAACTTCCTCTTCCAATTTCTTCAATAAATTTTCATGATCCAACTTTTGTTGCTGTGCATCCTGTAGCAACATCTCATCGTTATCAATATTGTGTTTCAACTGTTTCGAGGTTTCTTCTCGTTCCATACGCCGTGGTTGCATTGCATCGCATTTACCTTGTAATACCGTACATTTCTTTCGGGTTTGAGCGTAGGCTCGTCGTGCGGCACTAGCTTTCTTCTTGGACTGTTTCAAGGCATTGGCAGCCTCCGTTTCTTCTCCTGATTTCAAATCTAACTCCTCCATCAAATCTTCACTCTCCGTTTGTTTATCCGTGATATCACTGTGTATATGAAACAGCTGCCACAGAACATATTCCGTAGCCAAACTCTGCCGCTCCTTTAATTTATCACGGTATTTTTCGGCCTCCTCTTTTTGTTCCTTGAGCATCTTACGTTCACTCTTGAGGCCACGTGTTTTACTGCTAGTCAAGGTTACTTCCCGATCGATTTCCATCAAATCACGTTCATACTGTTGATACGGCTGTTGATAGGCAGCACTCCCGCTGATATCTTCTAACATACTCACGAGCTGTTTGGCGGATTTACGTGCCATAGCTTCCACGTCTCCTTGAAAGATGAGGAAGTTATGTCGTGCTTTGGTGAGGACACCAATTGTGTTGAGGGCGGTTTCGTATTCGGAGAAGTTGCAGGTAGCGGAGTTTATGCTGTAGGTGCAGTTACCGGTATGGGATATGCTACGTTTAAATTGATAGGTTTCGCCTGGTGTAAATGTGAAATTCGAGCTGGAGGACTTGGACTTAGACTTCAATTTGGTGTTGAAGTTGGAGTCCTTTTGTTGGTTGTGATCGGAATGAGAGTCATTTTCCGTATCCGAATCGATATCGGAGTGAGAGTTATCCGATTCCAAAGACGAATCCTCCTCCTCCTCCTCCTCATTGCCAGGATGGCGTTTGTGCGAGGGCACGGTATGTTGGTACACGAGCGTAGCACTAGCCTTGAGTTTCGGACCCTCGTTTTTATTATCAATAGGAGAGTTGTTCAATAGAGCATTGGGTGGACGATAAATCAATTCACGCATATTTGAACTGCGGAGTTCACGTGATTGGACACCAAGGACGAAGGATATGGCATCCATCAGATTGGATTTGCCTTGTAAAAAGAGAAAATAACATGAACATTAGGTTCATCCAACAAGCCAAAAGACCATCACATCACATGGCATGACATCCGAGAGGTCAGCGGTCACACATTACAAATAATTACAATATAATTACTGCAGTAACAGTATTATTATTAGTAGTAGCAGTAGCAGCATATCAACATCACGTACCAGCTCCATTCGGTCCAATCACACAGGTAAAATCCTGAAAGGGTCCTATGCGTTGTACGCCACCGTAACTTTTGAAATTTTCGAGTATGAGTTCGGTGACTGGCATGATAACTACTGAGATTGAAATTGAGATTCTAATGGGGTGGAAGTTGTATCAAATGAATCTATATTACATCCATTAATCTCCGTCGAGGATTTCTTATTTGTAGTCGTCTATGTTGTGTGTTGTGTCACAGACATTACAAAAGAAAAGGAGGACCGATTGTACGCGGTGCGGTTGCCGTTGCGCAACGCGCCCGTGTAAATATTGACGAATTTAGCTTATTAGGGGATGTTTGAATATTTTTTACATGAAGTTTGGATGTTTCAATGACGAATTTGTCATTTGTAAGAATACGTGTATACTTTGCGACGATCAATTCCTTTTTACCACCGCTGTGAGGAGATCAAGTTACATTGGAACACAAATGTAGAAAACTAAGTGGTTTGAGGTCTGAACTCTGAGCTCTGCACACTCGCGTACCCTTCCATACAAACCATATTGAATCCTGTGTAATGTTTACTTCTGATACTGATTGATAGACGTAGACTTACACGGAAGTCTACTATTACTAGAATATTCCTACATCAGACTATTTTAGGTATATTCTAGTACATAGCCTTACGTCGTCGTCACATATGGCAGATGTTCGCGCATCTGCCACATGTTGCAGAT
>Ga0209092_10004137_pt1 | contig 12251 bp, 9 predicted proteins | sample FraStrMetagenome_FD_187446 | JGI IMG/M metagenome (GOLD analysis project Ga0209092, IMG submission 187446) | Marine eukaryotic phytoplankton communities from Arctic Ocean - Fram Strait ARC3M Metagenome (SPAdes) (version 2) | ecosystem: Environmental > Aquatic > Marine > Oceanic | place: Fram... | reverse complement strand
GAGAACTGATTTTGACCCTGTCAAGACGGCGCAGCGTTGAGAATAGCTTGAGTGTGTTCCCAAAGGGCGCCTTTTCTCACCTGACTGTAGCTCTTGACTTTTGGCAAGAACTGCGGGCAAAACACGAAGTTCAATGACCAGTAAATCTCCCTTTATCCAAACCGAATGGACCACGAAGGAAAGGCCAGCTGCCCCCATTGATTCTGCGCTTGATGACCTCCCAGATGAAAGGGCATCCTCCAATGCATCAGCCGATGTCGTTGTGGATCAGCGCGTCAAAGTTTTTGTTGTCGACACCTCGGTGCTTTTGCATGACCACAATGCCATCAAGAGCTTTGAAGACAATAAAGTGGCCATCCCCATCACTGTACTCGAAGAGTTGGACACGTTTAAGGTGGGCAACGACACGAAAAACTTTGAGGCGAGGGAATGCATTCGCATCATCGATCGCTTGAGCAAGGACCACACCCTTCAGGACTGGATTCCACTGGAGAATGACGGCGAAGGCGCCTTGCGCATCGTGATGAGTGATGATGCGCATGAAAGCGGGCTGGATGCGTCGAAGGTGTTCGACAAGAAAACCAATGACCATAAAATCCTGAGTGCCGCTTTGCAACTCCAATACGACCTTCCCGACATGAAGGTGGTCTTGGTTTCCAAGGACATCAACCTTCGTTTGAAAGCCAAAGCCCTGGAGCTTCCTGCAGAAGATTACAAGACAGGCAAGGTCAAGGACAACAAGCACCTTTACAGTGGGAAGACCATCTTAGAAGATGTCGAGGGAGAGGTGGTTCGGAAAATGTACGTATCGGGTCAGACCCGAAAGATTTCCGTTTTGGGAAAGGAGCGCAGAAACAACCACTTCTATATCCTTCGGAATGGATCTGCCTCGGCTTTGGGGTTTTTCAGGGAGGCCAATAAATCCATCAACCGGGTAGACAAAGGCTACGCCTATGGCATCAAGCCCAAAAATGCAGAGCAAGCCTTTGCGCTTCATGCCATCCTTGACCCCAACATTCATTTGGTGACCATCAGCGGTGTTGCAGGAACAGGCAAGACGCTTTTGGCTTTGGCCGGAGCACTGGAGCAGAAAAACAGGTACGATCAAATCATCTTGGCCCGGCCAATTGTGGCCCTCAGCAACAAAGACTTGGGCTTTCTGCCCGGCGATGCCGAGGACAAGGTCAACCCCTATATGCAGCCGCTTTGGGACAATTTGAACTTCATCAAACGCCAGTTCGGTCCTCACGAAAAGAAGCACCGTGCCATTGATGAGATGAAGGAGGAAGGAAAGATCACCATCTGTCCCCTGGCTTACATCCGTGGGCGGAGTCTGTCGAACGTAATCTTCATTGTAGACGAAGCTCAAAACTTGACTCCGCATGAGGTCAAGACCATCATTACCCGCGCTGGAGAAAACACCAAAATCATTCTCACCGGAGATGTTCGCCAAATTGACACGCCTTATTTGGACGAGCAGTCCAACGGCATGAGTCACGTGATTGACCGTCTCAAAGGGCGCGACTTGTTTTGCCACGTCACCTTGGACAAGGGTGAGCGGAGTGACTTGGCCAACTTGGCCAACGCTCACCTCTGAGTGTGCACTTGACTTCACTGGCAAAAGAAACCGCGTCGGTCATGAACCGAGTGTAAAGTGGATGAAGGATTGCGCTTGATTCGAAGCTCAACAATCCTTCCTTCTATGCATTTCCTGCTTGCTGTACTCTTCCCCTTGTCCTGTTTTTTAGGCCTGAGCGGGGCACCTGTGCTCTCTTGGCCTCCCTCCTCTTCTGCTTGTGAAAGTGACTTGAATTCAGATGGCGTAGTCGGCCTGTCTGACTTGCTTGTGATGCTGTCACACTTTGGAGATCATTGCGAGGACGCCCCTCCTGAACCCATTGAATGGCCCCTGATTCAGTTCAGTGAACTTCACTACAATCCGTCATCCTCACAAGGGAGTGATTCGGAATTTGAGTTCTTGGAGCTGTACAACTCCGACACGGCCAATGTTATCCTGAGCGGATGGACCTTGTCGGAAGGCCTCAACATGTCCTTTCCCGAAGGCGCGACCATTGCCGCCGGAGAATTCGTAGTGATCACAACCGCACCCTTGACTTATGCCGGTTTAGGCTACCCTGTCTACGACTGGGGTTCAGGGGGACTGAACAATTCAGGGGAGCTCATTGCCCTTCGTGCTCCTGACGGAAGCGTGGTGGAATCCGTGGCGTTTTCTGACACCGGAGAATGGGATACCGCACCCGATGGCCAAGGCCCCTCGCTCGAACGGCTGTTTCTCACAGGTGACCCGCACTCCGCTTTTACATGGTCCGCCTCTGTTTCTTCTGGGGGCACACCTGGTCAAGCCAACAGCCTTTGGCTGGACTGATGGCGCAACAATCTAGATGGTCAATGACCGGGGCTCGCCATGAACAAATGCGGTTAACGGCTCGCCAGATCGCAAGACCACATCACACCCTGCTTCGTCCACCTTGACTTTCAACTGTCGTCCTCTAAAGTGGAGGTGAAAAGCAAAGCTTTTCCAATCTTCCGGAAGCATGGGGTTGAAGTGTGGGACGCCGTCTCGGACGCGGTACCCACCAAATCCTTCAACGACACTCATCCAAGTCCCAGCCATACTGGTAATGTGCAAGCCTTGGTGAGCTTCATTGTTGTAATCATCCAAGTCCAAACGGGCCGTGCGCATGTACATCTCGACCGCTTTTTGTTCCATTCCAAGTTTGGCCGCCAAGATGGCATGAACACAGGGGCTCAAGCTGCTCTCGTGAACGGTTCTTGGTTCATAGAACTCGAAATTGTCACGGTGTGTCGCGTCTTCAAATTCATCTTCGAAGAAATACAACCCTTGAAGGGTATCGGCTTGTTTGATGAACACCGAACGAAGAATCCTGTCCCAGCTCCAATGCTGATTGATGGGTCGCTCGCCCTCTCCCAAATCTGAGGCCATCCGCTGCTCCTTGTCCATGAAGCCGTCCTGCTGTAAAAAAACGCGGGTCCCTTCCAGCAACGGGTAATGCATGTTGTCTGCAATGGCGGTCCACTTTGGAACCTCCCGGCTGGCATCAAATGACCATTTGGCACTCTGCTCGGTCAGCGCATTGGGGGAATGCTCCTCCATCCAATGACATGCAGAAATGGCCTGCTGAAGACACCAAGCCGCGAGCCGATTGGTATACCAGTTGTTGTTGACGTTGTTCTCGTATTCGTTGGGGCCGGTAACCCCAAGGATGACCCAGGCTTGTTTGGCGTCTGACCAGTTCACCCGTTGGGCCCAAAAACGAGCGACACCCAACATCACTTCCCAACCCCCTTCAGACATGTAATCGGCATCACCGGTATGTCGGATGTAGTTGTGGATGGCGTAGACCATCGCCCCATTGCGGTGAATTTCCTCGAATGTGATTTCCCATTCGTTGTGGCATTCCTCCCCATTCATTGTCACCATGGGGTAAAGAGCTGCCCCATCCACAAAGCCCAATTTCTCCGCGTTTTCAATCGCCCGATCCAAATGCTGACGGCGATACACGAGCAATTGCCTTGCGACTTTAGACGGATGTGTTCCCAAGTAAAATGGGAGACAGTATGCTTCTGTGTCCCAGTAACTGGCCCCACCATATTTCTCGCCCGTGAACCCTTTCGGGCCAATGTTCAACCGGGGGTCGTCACCTGTGTAAGTCTGATTGAGATGGAAAATGTTGAACCGAATGGCTTGCTGAGCAGCGTCGTCTCCTTCGATTTCAATGTCTGCGCGTTCCCAAATGGCGGCCCATGTCATGGCGTGGTCTTGCCGAGCTGCGTGCCAGCCTTGATTCATGGCCTGTTGCGCTTTGTCTCTAGCACGGAATCCAAGTTCGCTGTGCGGATGATCTAGGCCCCGAACCAAACCTATGGCCTTTTCAAAAACCAAGGTTTGCCCGGCTTCCACCTGAGCTTCAAAAGACACCGAAAGGCCATGCTTCCCGACGATTAACCGGCCCTCAAGTGGCTTTCCATCGCAACTCATGGCCCCTTCTATGGCGTGCCCCACATGAAATCCGGTCTTCCTTGTGCTCACCACAAGAAGGCCACCATGGCCATCCCCTTTACAGGCCTCTGTTTCCCAAAAGCCTTCATCCCAATTGGCGTCTTCATTGTGAACGTCCCCATTCAATGCGCCTGACACCTGAACCTTGGCCTCTCCCGCGAGCACATCAACAGCGTACCGGATGTGCGCCGTCTCCACGTCGGCCATGCTGCAAAAGCGCTGGGCCTTGACGCTCAAGACGATTTCACCCATGTCCACTTCGAAGGACCGAGTCAACACCCCGATTTTCATGTCCAAAACACGACGGAAGGCCCTGACATTCTGAACATTAAGGTCCAGTATCTCCCCATTCACTTTGACCTCTATGGACGTCCAGTCTGGCGCATTCAACACCTTCGCGAAGTACTCTGGATATCCGTTTTTCCACCAGCCTACTTTGGTCTTGTCCGGGTAATAAACCCCGCCTACGTAGCTGCCCTTTAAATGGTCGCCGGTGAACGTTTCTTCGTGATTCGCGCGTTGACCAAAGCGGCCATTGCCGATGCTAAAGATGGATTCTGAGCTGCGCTGACGATCCGGGTGAAAACCTGTTTCCACCACCCGCCACGGGTCGATGTCCAAATAACGTTCCATACAGGAAAAGTCGCTCAGGATAGACGACTCAGCAACTCTGCCATCGAAAAACCTTCGAAATCAGCAATGACAAAGTCCGCCTGGCTCAACGAATCTGAAGAGCCGACTCCGACCACTTGAAACCCACCATTGATCGCGGCCTCTACACCGGAAACGGCATCTTCAAAGACCACCGTCCTTGAGGGGGTCACACCCAGTGTCTCCGCCCCTTTCAAAAAAACTTCGGGATCAGGTTTAGACAAAGTGATGCTGTTGCCATCCACCACGACATCAAAACGATCAGAAATGCCGCATAAATCAAGGATTAAAGGCGCATTTCGGCTGCTGGATCCCAGTCCCACCTTCACGCCAGCGGCACGGAGCTCATCCATCAGCTCAACTACGCCTGGCGCCAATTCTGACGGAGTCATTTGCTTGACCTGGTCCAAGTACCACTCATTCTTGCGGACCATGAGTTTGACCTTGGTGTCGTTGTCCAGCACCAAGCTGCCCTTGCGCAAAATGTATTCAAGGGAATCCACTCGACTCCGGCCTTTCAGCCGCTCATTGTCCGCGGCATCAAAAGGGATCACAAGCTCTTCAGACAAGCGACTCCAAGCTTTGAAATGATACTTGGCAGTGTCCACGATGACACCGTCCAAATCAAACAAACACGCTTGGAGCTTTCCGTTCATCAATCAAGCTTTCAACTTTGGAAGAATGTGTTCCAAATGATACGCTGCCAAACCATCGATGGGCTTCTTGATGATGGCACCCACGGTTACACCTTGTTCGGCGCAAACCGACCTCAATTCTTCCTGAAAGTGATAAGCTACGCTGCCAATGAAATGAACCGGCTGGGTCTTCCAATCTGAAAAACACTTCACGTGCACATCCACAAACGCTTCGAACCCCTCCTTAAGCCAAGATTGAAACAAGGGCTGTGCCTTGTGCTTGGCAATGAACGTCATGAAGCTTGCCAAGAACACATTCGGGTCTTTTTCCCGGTAAACTTTGTCGACGATGTCATTTTTACCAAAGCCGTAGGTTTTGTCGAAATCTTCGCTCACTTCCTCTGGCAAGCGATGGTAGAGCTTGGCTGCCAAAAGGCGTTTTCCGTGCCAACTGCCGCTGGCCTCATCACCCAAGATGTAGGCGAGAGCAGGGACTTCTTCCCGAACATCCCGACCGTCAAAATGACAACTGTTTGACCCAGTTCCAATGATGCAGGTGATGCCCGCCCTTCCGTCGAAGGTGCTGTATGCCGCGCCCACAAGGTCGTGGTCTACCGATACGGTGGCCGAAGCAAATGTCCGTTGTAAACCTTCCTGTATGATGCCACACAGCTCAGGGCTGCTGCTTCCCGCTCCGTAAAAGAAAACATGGGTGACCTCACCAGAGAGGCGCTGAACCTCTGGATGCCCCTTCATTACCTCCGAAACGCGGTCTGCGGAATGGAAATAAGGATTGAACCCCATGGTGTGGAATTCCCCAATTTCCTTGCCTGTCTCGTCAAGGAGTTGCCAGTCGCATTTGGTCGACCCGCTGTCTGCGATCAGAATGCGCATGGGGTTAGCCGATGCGCTGTACCAAGTCCGCAACGCGGCTTGAATAGCCCATTTCGTTGTCGTACCAACCGAATACTTTGACCATGTTTCCTTGCGCAGAAGTCATGCCCGCATCAAAAATGTTGCTGTGCGGATTGCCAACGATGTCTACACTCACAATGGGGTCTTCAGTGTATTCGAGGATCCCCTTCATTGGGCCCTCTGCCGCAGCCTTCATGGCTGCATTGATTTCGGCTGCAGTCACATCGCGGCCAAGAATGGCCACCAAGTCCGTGACGGATCCAGTTGGCGTGGGCACCCTAACGGCAACGCCGTCCAACTTCCCTTTGAGCTCAGGCAACACGAGGCCAACAGCCACAGCAGCACCTGTTGTTGTTGGAATCATGCTCATGGCCGCAGAACGCGCCCTTCGCAAGTCTGAGTGAGGGCCATCTTGTAAGCTCTGGTCCGAGGTGTATGCGTGAACCGTTGTGATGTAGCCCTTTTCCAAGCCGAAAGTGTCATTCAACACTTTCGCCATGGGAGCCAAGCAGTTCGTGGTGCAACTCGCGTTGGACAAGATTTGATCGTCATCGTTGATGATGTCGTCATTCACCCCCAAAACAACCGTCTTGATCCCACCCTTTGCAGGGGCAGAGATGACCACCTTCTTGGCACCCGCCGTCAAGTGCTTACCCGCGCCTTCGGGGTCGCGAAAAACACCCGTGCTCTCGACCACAACATCGCAGCCCATTTCACCCCAAGGCAGCGCCGCTGGATCGCGCTCTGCACTCACCGCAATGTGCTTGCCGTTCACGAAAAGCTGGCCGTTTTCCACGCGCACTTCACCCGGGAAGCGGCCGTGGATGCTGTCATACTTCAGCAAGTGAGCCAATGTATTCACATTGGTCAAGTCGTTGATGGCGCAAACTTCTACACCTTCCTTGGCAAGCAGTTGGCGAAAAGACAATCGGCCGATTCTGCCGAATCCGTTAATGGCAACTTTGGTCATCGTAGATAAATGTGTTGGATTATATACTCAAGATTTGAGCCACGCGAAGTTCTTCGTCGAGGCCCTTAGACTTGCGGTTGATGGCCTCCGCAAAAGGCGTGTAAGTCACATCGTCATTGACGATACCCGTCATCACAGAGGACTTGCCGGAAATCAGCGCTTCCACTGCTCCAACGCCCATTCTGCTTGCCAAAACTCGGTCAAAGCATGAAGGGTCTCCTCCCCGTTGGATGTGCCCGAGTACCGTCACACGTGTGTCGTATTTGTCGAATCTCGCATGCACCTTGGCTGCGATCTCCATGGCTCCACCGTTCGTGTCTCCTTCGGCAACGATGACGATGGAACTCGTTTTGTTTGACTCTTCCCCCCTTTGCAGGATGTTGATCAAGTCGTCAATGGTCATGCCCGCCTCCGGCGTCATCACAGCAATGGCTCCAGTTGCAATCGCCGTTTTCAAAGCGATGTACCCACTGTCTCTGCCCATTACCTCCACAAAGAACAGCCGATTGTGGCTGCTCGCAGTGTCTCTGATTTTATCCACGGCCTCCACAACTGTATTCGTTGCTGTGTCATATCCAATGGTGTAATCTGTGCCTGCAAGATCGTTGTCGATGGTTCCAGGAACTCCGACCACACGAACCCCATGTTCTTCGGCCAGCTTCATGGCTCCTGTGAAGGTGCCATTCCCCCCAATCACCACCAGTCCATCCATGCCCGAATCTTGAATGACTTTGGCGCCTTCCGCTCTCCCCGCTTCTTCATAGAAACGCATGCAACGCGCACTTTTCAAAATCGTGCCTCCACGGCCCAAAATCTTGGCAACGGAACGTGCATGCAGGCGCTTTAAATCGCCTGAAATGAGACCTTCATAACCTTGGAAGATGCCGGTGACTTCGATGCCGTGGAATACAGCAGAACGGACGACCGATCGAATGGCCGCATTCATGCCGGGTGCGTCACCACCACTTGTCAGGACACCTATGCGTTTCATGGAACTCATCTTGTAGCGCTGCGAATGTACATATTGGAAGGCCAGAAAGAAATTGGTGTACTTTTGACACCAACTACCTGCTTCATGACAAATTCCCCTTCTACCGGATCGAGCAGTGGCCCTACTTCCTTTGACTTGAGCGTCGACAACGTGGTGTTTGGATTTGACGGCGAACAGCTTCAAATCCTGTTGATTCGCCAGGGACTTCCAGGGGAAGACATGGGGGCAGATCGGTTTCACATGGCCGTCCCAGGTGACTTGGTGCTCCCAGAAGAGGGATTGGCGGACGCCGCTTCCAGAATCCTCTCGAATCTCACCTCGCTAGAAGGGATATACCTCAAACAGTTCCATGCTTTTGGCGCACCGAACAGGGTATTTGACCAAAAGGACAAGGAATGGCTAACAAGATTTAGGGAACACCCCAATCGAAGGGTCGTCACCGTGGGCTATTACAGCCTTGTTGCAATGGAAGAATACAGGCCTCGGCCAAGCAGCTTTGCCAGTCGCGCTGAATGGTGCCCCATGGAAAACCTCCCGCGTTTGGCTTTTGACCACAACGACATTGTGGCTGCCGGCTTAGAGCAGCTGAAGGAAGACGTGACCCACCGGAACATCTTGTTCGAGTTGTTGCCAGAGAAGTTCACGCTTGGCCAATTCCAAAGGCTACAGGAAGTCATTCTGGGCAAAGAATTAGACAAGCGAAATTTCCGGAAAAACGTCAAACGGATGGCCGACGTGGTGGCCCTTGACGAGAAGCAGGAAGGAGTTTTGCACAAGCCAGCTCAACTTTACACGTACCGACGTTCAGAATGATTCGGGTGTAAAATTGACGCTTGTATCTTGTGCGGGTTAACAACAAATCATGCGCATTCTCCTCCTCTTTGCGGCCATTGCCTGTTTCAATTCAGCCGCGGGGCAAGTGGCTTGGACAATGCCCGCTTTCCCCTCTTCTGAGCAACAGGTCACACTGTACTATGATGCGGCTGAGGGCAATGGCGATTTGGCGGGAGAAGCGCCGGTGTACATCCATGCAGGACTCATCACTTCAGAAAGCGCAACCCCTTCGAGTTGGCAGAATGTCATCATGCCTTGGGGCAGCACCGACCCACAGTGGGCGCTAACCTCTGAGGGAGACAACCTTTGGAGCTACACCTTTGGAGAACAAACCCTGCGGGATTTTTTTGGGCTGGCTGAGGGCGTTGATGCAGAGCAACTGGCCATGGTTTTCCGCAACGGAGATGGATCCCTTGTGGGCAGGGACACCGACGGAGGTGACATTTTCCTCCCCCTGAGCAGCAGCACCTTCGAAGCCTTGTTCATGCAGCCCCAGGAAAGCAGCGTCATTGGCACGCCAGCAGAGCCGATTGCACTCTCAGCATCGGCCAGTGCCGAGGCCCATTTGGCCTTCATCTTGGATGGTGACACCCTGGCCCAGGCCTCTGACACCCTCATTCTCAATCTGGAATACGTCCCCAACGAACCCGGAACTTTTGCCATTGAACTCCATGCCAATAGCGGCACCGAAACGGCGTTTGACACCCTAACTGTTGTCGTTTTGCCTGCGGTTTCTCCTGTGGCCTCCCCACCGACAGGCACCGTGGATGGCCTAAACCCCTCGGCTGATGGAGGCTCATTGGTCCTTCAACTCTATGCCCCAGGCAAGTCCCACGTTTTTTTTGTCGGCGACCTGACAAACTGGGACATTCAAGAGAGTCACCTCATGAACATGACGCCTGAAGGCGATCGTTTTTGGATTGAACTTGATGGCATCAATCCCGCTCAAGAGTATCGGTATCAGTACCACGTGATGCCCAATGACGCGCGTTTCGCTGACCCCTTTGCGGAAAAGCAGCTGGACTTTTGGAACGACCCTTGGATTCCAGAATCGACTTATCCTTTCTTGATTGGGTTTCCTGATGAAGCAGATGCACAAGCCCCGGTCAGCGTCTTTAAAACAGACCCGACTCCATTCAATTGGACGGATGGCCAATTCGACCGACCCGAACAAGAAAACCTGGTGATTTACGAATTGCTGGTTCGCGATTTTAGCGATGAGAGAACCTTTGATTTCATCCTTGACACCTTGGACTATCTCGCTGGGTTGAACGTGACCGCATTGGAGTTGATGCCGGTAAACGAATTCAACGGCAACGACAGTTGGGGATACAATCCCAGCTTTTACTTCGCCGTGGACAAGGCGTATGGTCCGAAGGCCAAATTGCAGGCCTTGGTCGACGCCTGTCACGAACGTGGCATTGCGGTGATTCTAGACATGGTCATGAACCACAGCGATTGGCCCAACCCTCAGATCTTGATGTGGTGGGAAAATGGCGCTCCGTCTGCAGACAATCCTTTCTTCAACACCAGCCCTCCTGCCAATGGCGTCGACTTTTTCTTCGACTACGACCACCAAGCTTCTGCCACACGGGACTTCACCAAGCGGGTCATGGACTTTTGGCGAGAAGAGTTCCACATTGATGGACTGCGCTGGGATCTTTCGCAAGGCTTCACTTGGAATGGCACCGGCGGAAGCTATGACCAAGACCGAATTGACCTGTGGGCTGAGTACGGGTATCATGTTTGGAACCAAGACCCCGGATTCTACATGATTCTCGAGCACTGGACAGACAACAATGAGGAAAAGGCATTGAGCGACATCGGTTTCATGACTTGGGCCAATGTGACACACGACTACCAAGAGGCTTCCATGGGTTACAGCTCCAATTTGGCCTGGGCCAGCTGGCAAGAACGCGGGTGGAATCACCCCAGATCGGTGAGCTACATGGAAAGTCACGACGAGGAGAGACTGATGTACAAAAACTTACAGTTTGGCGGCAGTGAGGGCGAATATGACGTCACCAATCTGGAAACCAGTTTGTCGCGAATGGAAGCGGGGGCATGCTTTCACCTCCCACTTCCGGGGCCTAAAATGATTTGGCAATTCGGGGAGTTGGGGTATGATTACTCCATCAACACCTGCAGCGACGGTGTCACCATTTCCGAGGATTGCAGAGTCGCAGCCAAGCCTGTGCGCTGGGACTATCAAGAGTCCGCAAGCCGATATCGCATCTATCAAGTGATGTCCGCGTTGGCCGAATTGAAGCGAGACTTCCCTGTCTTTCAAACGGATGATTTCAATTGGGATGTGTGGGGATTTGGAAAGCGTCTGCACCTCAATGGCCCCGACATGAATGTTGTCGTCGCAGCCAATTTTAAGACCTCAGGTCTGGACATGGCGCCGGGCTTTCAGCACCTTGGAACTTGGCACGACTTCTTTTCTGGAGAGGCCATCGAGGTGACAGATTTGTCGTCAGAGATGATGTTTTCGCCCGGTGAATACCACTTGTGGACAGATGTCGCATTGGAGACGCCGGAGAACATTCTTGCCATTCACGAGGCCAGTTTTGGCGCTGAATTTGAAGTGAGTCCAAATCCCGGCGTTCACAGCACCCTTTCGTTTCTTAACCCCAGCGCAGGCTCATCCACACTGCGTGTTTTTGACATTACAGGCCGCGTCGCGTGGACGGAGAACATCCCTGCTGGATCGGTGAAATGGCCGCTCCCTGCTCACTTGCCTGAAGGACCCTATGTGATCCGCGTGGTGCATTCTCACACGTCCACATCCGCGCATTGGCTCAAGCAGCCTTGACGCGGATTCGTTCTAAATCGCATACTGCCGCGCTGATTAACTTCGTCCAGCCCGTTGGGCTGCGATCAAACCAACTCATGAGACAACTTCACCAATGCCTCCTTGGCACATTGTGCCTCCTCATGTCCCTTTGTGCTCAAGCACAAACCCTTGAGGGCATTGTCACAGATGAAAACGGACAACCCTTGCCCGGCGCCTCTGTCATCGCCAATGGTGCCCAAGGGGTCTCCTCCAATGTCGATGGTCAATACACGCTGTCTTTGGGCGCGGGTAAGCACAGCATTGCATTCTCTTTTGTGGGTTATCTCAAGGTCAGCAAGTCAATTGTACTCACTGATGGCCAGGTAAAGAGCCTGAACATTCAGCTCAAAACGGACGCCGTTCTCATGGACAATGTG
>Ga0209092_10004135_pt1 | contig 12252 bp, 12 predicted proteins | sample FraStrMetagenome_FD_187446 | JGI IMG/M metagenome (GOLD analysis project Ga0209092, IMG submission 187446) | Marine eukaryotic phytoplankton communities from Arctic Ocean - Fram Strait ARC3M Metagenome (SPAdes) (version 2) | ecosystem: Environmental > Aquatic > Marine > Oceanic | place: Fram... | reverse complement strand
CTGAATACTGTTGATGACCAGTTTCTCTTACACCGTTAAAATTGGTTAAAACGCCTGTCGATATTTGTGCTCCAGAAGTGTTGTCGTCAATCAGTTCATATACACCATTTGTCATTGACACTGATGCGTTTGTGAGATTACCGTTCGAGACAAGATTGTTGCCTGTAGAAACTGAAAAACTCTCAACTACATTGCTTAGTTTATCGTCTCCGTACGTCAAATTGCCCTGACCATCGTTCGTGAGAAAGCCGACGGCGTTGGCGGGTAATATCTGCCCTGTTGGATTTGATTGACCTCCAGTCATTGTTCCTGTAAGTACACCATTAGTTAGAGCATATGCTGTTATATAATTGTCTGTATTATCTAAATATGGAGCTAAATTTACTGAATATGGAGCTGTAGCATCATTTTGTGATAAGTTTAGTTGATGAGAAGCATCTATACTAAATCCAGTTACTCTAGTGTTATCGTCAGCGGGAAAATCAACCCAATTTAGAGCACCATTTGTTACAGATAGTACCTTATCATTAAGTAAAACTGGTAGAAAGTTATATGGTGTTGTAGTTGTTGTATTTCCATAAGGACTAGTAGTATTTTGTTCTACTTTTGTTACTTCTAATTGAGCTGTTGTTCTTGAAGTAGTAAAACTATATGTATCTTTATTATGCCATTGAGCTTCGACTCCAGAACCACTTGCTGGCTGCACAACTGTTAATTTTCTACCATAGTAAGTATTTAACATTGTTGGTAACTCTCTTAAAGCACTAACATCTATTGTATTTGTCATATTTGTACCGTCATCATAAACTAGTGCTATATTATCACTTGAATTTAATGAACCATTATTTACAAATTTAGAATTTTCTGCTTTTGACCCCTTATCTCCGGTGATCCCAATAGATCCTTTTTCACCAGGAACGCCTTTTTCTCCCGGTAAACCTAAATCGCCCTTACTACCCTTATCCCCAGTGATTCCTATGATTCCAATTTCTCCTTTATTTCCTTTCTGACCGTGTTCTCCTTGGATTCCTTTTTGACCTTTTATAGAATTTCCTTCAGTACCTTTTTCTCCTACCGGACCTTTTGGACCAGCAACAACAGACGGTTCTCCTTTTTCGCCAGTAATACTATCACCTTGAATACCTTTTTCTCCTTTGACTGAATCTCCTGGTGAACCTTTCGATCCTGTTTCACCTTTTTCACCAGCAATTAAGCTAGGAGCTCCTTTTTCACCTTTTTCACCAGCATCCCCGTCATTTCCCTTACTACCTCCACTCCCTTTTTCACCAGTATCACCTACAAATCCTTTTTCTCCGGTATCTCCTTGCTCCCCTTTTAGCAACGCAGGGCGATTTAAGATATGTGACAGCTTTTTTACATCATTTTCAAGCCAATCTGACTGGGTTGGTTCTTCACCTATAAAAAATGGCATTTATTAATATATTAATATAAAATTTTTTTTAAATTATAAATTATCTAAATTATAATAAAATGTACTAAATCGTTTTTGAAATCGTTTGTTATCATCATGGCTTTTGTTATTTACCACTAGAAAACTAAAGTCTTCTTTAGTGGAATCTTCCATTATATGTTTCATTAATTTTGTAGGTGCGTTTTGTTCATCAATAATTGAATTAATTTCTTTGCTATTATTATTTTTAAAGAAGATTAGATTTGTGCAGTTGGTTCTCATGCATTTTGGAACTGACCTGTAACTCTGCACCATGAAAAATAATGATATTTTATAATGTCTACCGCTAAAAAATAATTCTCTAACAATTGAATTTTTTTTATGACTTAACATCGTGAGAACGTCATCAAGTAAAATGCATATTTGAGGTGCTGATTTTTTAGAATACTCTAAAATATTAAGCCGTTGTTCGTGTATAATTTGTTCTATTATTTCTTCATCTAATTTATCAAAAATATTTTGTGGAGGTATGTTAAGAGATTGAAGAGATTTATCTCCTAATGAGAACGTACTTGAGAAAACAAATATATTATTTTTAAATATTTCGTTATATGGAAATTCTGTATTTTTTCCAAAAAATGAATTACACATTACACCTTTGCCGGAAGCTGAGTTGCCTGATACTAAAATTCTAAAAGGTATTTGAGGTAAAATTTTATCAATTTTTTCAATATTTTCATCTGATGAAATTGGTGGTTTAACTATATATTCTTTCATATTACAATATAAAAATAAAATATTTATGGTTTATAATTTTTAATAATTTCATCGTACTTTGCTTGTCTCAAAATTTTATTATCAAGTGCAACTTCTATAAATTGTCTTAACCATTGTCTACCCGATAATCTTGTATCCACCATATTCATAGCTCGTTGTGTCATCCCGTTATATCTATTTATATTTATTTTTAATTTATTTACAAAATCAATCATCTTTTTATTATCATTTTGGTTAAATAATTCAATTATTCTTTGTAAACGTATATAATTTAAGCCTCTTGTTACAGAACTTCCATCCGATATTTCTTGTCGTTGAGAACCACTTGCTTCTGCTTGTGAGCTACTACCTGCTTGACTCTCGGCTACTCTCATTGATTCTTTTTGATATTCTTTAATTATTCTAATAGCTTTATTAAAATTTTTTAATATCTCGATTTGCTTAGCTCTTGGATAATTTTCAGTATTCGCAAAAACAGTTTTTAAAAATTCTTTACAAAATTCGATTGAATCTCTATAACCAGCCGCTCTTGAACTTAATGCTTCTATAGCAAAATTGACTAATTGTGGATTTGTTTGATGTCTTCTAGAAGCTAAAATAACACGACCTTTTATTTGAGAAAAATCTTGAATACTTACAGAATTTGGACCTACGCTTAATAAATGATCAATTAAATCAACAATCGATCTAACTATCTCCGAAGTTTCTTCGTGGATTGGTGGTAATTCAGGTGTAAAATCATCTGGTCTTACTTGTCCATCTTGCATTAATCGTCGTATAACTTCAGGCCCAACGTCAACTAAAGGTCCTCTGTTACCATATATACTATTTCTATATGCTTGCATTATAGCATGACCTCCTGCGGAAATTAGTTCTCTAATCATTATCATAGGAGGTCTGTTATCTTGAACAACCGCTAAAGCTACATTACGAAATTGAATGGGCATATTCGCCATCAAAACAGTAGTCGACACTACTGCTCCTAAAGAAATGAGAGTAAATTTATTCATTAAAAGCGAGGCTATTGCTGCAAAAATTGGGTGTTCGTTATCGGGTAATTCTTCCGGACTTATTGTTGGATTTTCCGGTTCAGGTTCAGGTTCTGTTTCTGGCTGATGGACATGAACTTGCGGTTGACCACCTTGTCCAACACTACCTTGTTGACCACCTTGTTGATTACCTTGTTGACCACCTTGTTCCATAGGCTGATAACCTCCTTGCTGTTGATTACCTTGTTGACCACCTTGTTCCATAGGCTGATAACCTCCTTGCTGTTGATTACCAGCACCGCCTCCTCCCGGAGGTCCGCCTTGTTGTTGTGGATTTCCAGTTTGTACATCATCTTCCTGAGGTGATTGATCAGGTCTTCTATTAGCATTATAAATATCTTGTAAATGCTTTTTTAAAATTCTATAATAATTCTTAGCTTGTTCACTAGTATAAACGATTCCTACACCTGCTGCTGCATCTAAACTTTTATCAAGAAAATAATTTGTCCAGGATAGAACGTCTGGGTCAGAAGCAACTCTTATTCCAAATTCAAAAGTTATAATGATAGGATTTGCATTTCTAATTTGTTGTTCTAATTTTTCCTTCTCATTAGGTAATAAAACGCCTACTCGTTGTAATGCATCTCTCATCATAGCAATATTCATATCTAATTGCTGAGTTCCGGTTATTTTAAAATAATTATCTACTTTCGTTTTAAAATCTTCATTTTTTAATTGTGCATTTAAAATATTATATAAATTATTAAACGATTTTTCTTTGTACTGTTCTTCTAAATCTTGAATTCCTTGAGATTTAAAACCTAATTTCTGTTTTTGTTCTCTATATACAATTGCTGATTTTGTTTTTTGTCTCTCTATTTCTTCTTCAATAGAATCAATTGGTTCTGTTCGATAAAAAAAATCTGAATTATGTAAACTCCGTTGTGCTTCTATATCTAATCCTCTTCCTTGACTTGACGGAGTAAGTAATGAGAATCCTCTATTTTTCATAGTATATGTATCAACGTCTATAGACCATTTTACCATTCGATTTATAAATTTTACAAATATTATTTTTTTTATTATTAATTTTTAAATATTTAAATTCATATAAAAGACCATTTTTTAAAATATTATCTAATTTTTTTTCTCTTAAAGGAAAGTCTATCAAATGTGTATTATTCATTAATATTATTATAATATATTTTTTTAAAAAAATATTAATGAATATCTATTACCTTTAAACGATTCTGTCCAATGTTCATAAAAACTTCCATTAAACTCTAATGAATGTGTTTTTATTTCAAATAATCTAGGTTGAAAAATATTTTCTTTTACATAAATGCCTCCTCCTGAGAAATCGCCTATCGTTATAATTATTGAATTTCCAATATTTTTTGAATCGATATGTGGCTCTGCTTGACAATTTTTATTTATTAAAACGCTATTAAATTTAAAATCAGGTCTATGATTATGTAAAAAATATAATAACAATTCGTCTAATTTAGGATGATTCATACTTAAAATAGATATTTTCTCAACATTGCGATAAGGTACTATTCCTGCAAAAGAAGACCTTGCTCCTCTCTGTTTTGTAGCACCTATTTTTATAGAATGATTATCTCCGCTTTTTTCTACATGTCTAAAAGAACTTCTTAAACATTTTGGATTATCTTCTAAATATTTATAAATTTTATCTAGATTTTTTATATCATTTATTTTTAATTTTGTAATTCTATATTCCATTAATATAATAAAATATAATAAAATAATAAATATACCTATTTAATATTTTGTAGTGAGAATTATAAGTGTAGTTATTCTTTTTTAAATGTAGTAAGGTTTTTTTAAATGTAGTAAGGTAAAAAATGATCGTTACTACAAAATTCTTTACTTTTTTTTTTACTTTTTTTCATTTTTAACCATAAATAAAGGTTATTTTTATAATATGTATTTTTGTAATATAAAAATGTAGTAATGTAGTAAGTGTAGTAAGGTAAATTTGAGTTGCTGGAAAATACTTACTACATTTACTACATTTTTATTTTTCAAAATTTCTATCGGATGGGGGGGTCAAAAGTAGACATAACCACATAAAACAAACCTCCTTAGTACAACCTAGTTATAAAAAAAAAAAAAAAATCAAAAACCATAACAAGGAAAAAAAAATGTAGTAACGTATACCTTACTACATTTTAAATTTGTAGTAATTAGAACCCTACTACATTTTAATTTGTTGTAATTTGTAGTAATGAAAATCAAATTAGTATAGAGTTTTAAAAAAAAAATAGGATATAATTAAAAAAATTTGCAATTTGTTGTAATTTGTAGTAATGAAAATCAAATTAGTATAGAGTTTTAAAAAAAAAATAGGATATAATTAAAAAAATTTGCAATTTGTTGTAATTTGTAGTAATGAAAATCAAATTAGTATAGAGTTTAAAAAAAAATAGGATATATTTAAAGAAAATTAAATGTAGTAATGAAAAACAAATAAGTATAAAATCACTTAAAAAAAATATATGTATATATTATAAGATGAATTTTTACGAAAAAATTGATACAGATAACGCAAGAGATTTTCTGTCTATGGATAATAATCAAATTGTCCAATTATTTTTTGAGGAAGATTGGTATGACGAAGATGGTGAAATAATAAAACCAATAACACATATTAAGGAAGTAAAAAAATATATAACAACATCGTTAAAAAATCAAGGTGTTTCCTATATACATTATAATCAAGTATCAAAAGGTAGATTTTACGCAAAAACTATGTCTTTACAAGGTATGGCTGGAAGTATTAGAAATTTTTTATTAAATAATGGTATAGTAGACGGACAAGAAATTTATGATTATGATATGGAAAAAGCCCATACTCAACTTCTAAGATTTTTTGCGAAAGAATTAGAAATTAAAACACCATATTTAAAATCTTATTTAAAAAAAAGAGATAAAATTTTAGAACATTATAATATTAATAAACGAGATGTATTAATGACTATGAATTTAGATAAAAATCGTAGTAAAAACGATTTTTTAATAAAATTTCACGAAGAATGTATGAATATTAAAAATAAATTAATTAAACAGGAAAAATATAGTGATATAATCCCTACTACAAATAAAAAAAATCCTATATCATCTAAAGCTAATAAAATTTTATGTTATATAGAAAATGAAATATTACAAAATGTAATTAAGGATATTACTATAACAACACCCATTTTTGATGGTTTTCATTCTATTGAAAAATTAGATTTAGAAAAATTAAATTCATTAAATGAATATGGTATCAAGTGGGCAGTTAAAAAAATGGAAAAATATGTAGATATATCGAATATTGAAAATAATGCCGCCAACTATTATGAAATAGCAAAAGAAATATTCGAAAGAAATGTTTTCAAATTAGATAACCCTTCTTGTTTTATTTTCATAGATGATGAAAAAAAAATTCATCAGAAAAATGGAAATGATATTATTCACATTATGGAAGATAAAATAATAGATTATAAAAAAGAAGATGGAGACGATGGAAATTTTAATGATTTTTTCAAAGAGTGGAAAAAAGACCCTCAAAAAAGAGCATTTAAAAAAATGGATTTCAGACCAGCTCTACCACCTATGGATAATAAAGATTTTTATAATACCTTTATTGGCTTTAATTTTACTAAACAAGATGAAATCAAAAACACAGGCAAAACAGATATATTTCACGAATATTTTGAAAAAATATCAAATGAACCTGGCGTTGGTGAATATGTAAAAAAATATATAGCTGATATAATTCAAAACCCAGAAAGAAGACCTGATGTAGCATTAGGTATACGTGGATTACAGGGGACTGGTAAAGACAGCTTGGTCCAACTTGCTATGAGAGGCATAGGTAATAGATATGCTGAGTATAATGTAGATATGTGTGATATTCAACATCGCTTCAATAGTAATCTAGAAGCGAAAATATTAATTCATGTTGATGAAACAGAAGCAAAAGACCAAAAACAAGGGAAAATGAAAATGGTAATTACAGCTGAAAAAAAACGAATTGAAAGAAAAGGATTTGAACCAATTTTTGAAAAAAACATGTCTAGATATATTTTTACATCAAATGATAATTATTTTCTAGATATTGATGCTGATGATAGAAGATTTTTTATATTTAAAATGGACGATAAATTGAAAAATGATACAGATTTTTGGAATAAGTTTTATTCATCATTAAACGACCAAGAAACAATTGATGAATTTTTTACAGAATTGGCAAAAATGGATTTATCAAATTTTCAACCAAAATTGAACAGACCAGAAACATCACAAAAAAAAATGATGAGTGAAAATAAAGTTAGACCTCAACATGCTTTTTTGTATGAAAAGATTTTGGAAGAACTTGACGAAAATTTAGATAAAACATTTAAATTTTTTAATTCTACTAAAAAAGAAAATATATATACATTTAACTTTACCAATTTTTCAACAGAATTAAAATCATATTATAAAAATAATAATCTCAATTTAAGAGAAGGCAAAGAAATAGACCCAAAACATATAAAAGTTTTAATGGCTCAAATAGATATTTTTATTAAATCAATTAGAAAAGAAGATAAATCAGTAGTAAAAGAGTATGTATTTAATATAAATGATTTAAAAAATAAACTTGAGGTTACATATCCAACCCTTAAAGAACAAGATATTTTGGACGATTTGTTTTAAATAAATTATTATTAAGAGCATAAAACCACTTAAAAATAATTTCTAATAATATATTAACTAAATGATGGATATTCATGCTATCCCCTCTATTAAAAAAATATCTTACCGAGAAGAACAAGTAAAAAAATTTTCTTTTAAAGCTCCATTTGAAACACCCGAAAATTTACCTAAACATTATTCTTGGTGTTTTTGCTGTGATAAAATTATAAAAACAAATTCAATCGATAAACATATTAATTCGACAAAACATAATATTCGTACTTATATGTGGAGAGAGAAAATGGGTATGGCAGCACCACTTTTTTTTAGTTAAACAACTTAAAACACTTAAACCACTTAAAGTTAAGGCGTATTAATATAATTATGAGTGGCACAGACCCCATTTATAATTATATTAGAGGACAGTCTCATCCACAATATAAATTAAATAGAAATGATTTTAATCAAAAATATTATGATAAAAATAAGGAAAAAATATTACAACAACAACGTGAAAAAGTGGAATGTCCATATTGTAAAAAGTTAATTAGACGTAATTTTAAACATAAACATGTTAAATTAACTTGTAAATCTATAGATAATCCTATTAATATAAATTAAAATATTGTACCGTCGGGTGCAATTATATTTACAAATTTATGAGGATTATTTTTTTTTTCTTGAATAAGACGATCCTCGATCTTCTTTAGTCTTTTTAATTCTTTGTTTTGTTTATTAATTTCTTCATATTCGACGATTGCAGCAGATACTCGATTTGAAACCATTTCTTCAATTTCTAAACGTTTAATTTTTTTTTTCATTGTTTTCATTTGATCAATATCTTCATTTTTTGATTTAACGATTTCAGCTTTAACGATTTCTGGGTTAACGATTTCTTCATTTTTTTTTTTAACGATTTCTGGTTTAACGATATCTGGTTTAACGATTTCAATTTCCTCATTATTAATTTGATCAGCATAATCTATAGATGTATCATTATTTTCTGTTTTTATATTTTTAGTTTGTAATTTTTTACGCTCTGCAATATTACGTTGTCGAACAGCTAATGCTTTTTTTATATTTTCCTTCTGTTTTTCACTCATTGATCTAGGAGTTTTTTTTTTTATGTTTAATTCAATTCTTGTTTTTTTTGTATCAATTTCATCATCACTAGATTTATCGGACATTTTTATATATAATAATATAATATTTTTAAATTTTTTCTTTATATATAATAATGAATTTTGAAACTCACAGTGGACTCCCATTTAATTCTATAGAACAGCGACAACATTATGAAAATTTACGAAAAAAATGTTTAGAAGGTCTTGATGACCTAACAGACGATTCAGAATTATTTTTAATTCCTGTATTTAATATTTATAAAGACTATCGAATTTGGCAAAAATTAGATTTTAAAAATAAAATACCAGAAATATCAGCAATGCAAATGTTTTTAAACAATTATTATGAATTTAAAAAAAATACTAAAGATTTACGATTCGTTTGTTCTTCAAAATTAGCAGCAAAAGATATATCGCAAAATGAATATGATTATATAGAAAAAGAACTGAATCTTAGAGAATTATTTATGGAATCTCAATTAAATCCATCAAAAAAAAAAATCTTTAATAATAGTATAAATGAAACAGAAAAAAAAGAGTTTTTCGAAAGACTGGGGGATTCAGTTATTTACAATTCCAAAAGAAAGAACAACGACGGTTGTGATACAACCGAAAACGAATCGTCCGAAGTTGATGTATAATAATGATGGTGTACATACAAATATAAATTATGGCTTTTTTGCACGTGATTTAAAACAATTTAAACCTTCAAAAAAAAGTATGGATAATAAAACTCATTGGAATACAAATATTTTAGTATAATATATATAGATAATGAAATTAATTTCTATAAAAACTTCACAAAAACCAGAAAAAAAATTAGTCGCAATTATTGAAAAAAATGGACGACAAAAAAAAATAAATTTTGGAAGCAAAGGAAGTAAAACATATATTTCAGGAGCGAGTATTAAAGTAAAAGATGCTTATATCAAGAGACATGAGGTAAGAGAGAACTGGAATAATATAAATCCTGGATCTCTAAGTAGATATATTTTATGGGGAAAATCTAAAGATATTAATAAAAATATAAAATTTTACAAAAATAAATTTAATTTGTAAAAAAAAAATATTTGTTTATATTATCAGAAATTTGGTCGTATTAAATTCCTAAATAGCTGATCAATTATCTTCCAGTTTGTGATATATTTGATATTGATATATATTTTATTAATTTTGGATTTTTTATTCTATACATTTTATTTTATTAATTATTAAGAGATGCAATTTTTTGCATCCATTGATAATTATTTTTTTTGATTTAAAAACATATTAGAGATTAATGGTATTGTTTTACTGGTTAAATTAATCATTTGTTTATTAAAGAGTTTTGTTTGATCAATAAAATCTAACACTAAATGTGAATGTGAATATGATTTTTTAGTATATTTTTTTGTTTTAGGCTTATATTTTTTATCTTTTTTCATATATATTTAATAAAATATTATTTTTTTATTTTATATTTTTTTTTTATGGATAATCGCAAAATATTGATAACTCCACATGAGTTGGTAAATGTTGATTAGCAAAAAGAGTAAAATTTGGAGCATACGACCGTACACGTATAGATTGAAATTGACTAGAATCAATTGGAATAATATCCATCGACTCATTATTTTGTTCTAAATAATCTCCATAACTCAATCGAGATCGATTATGCAGAGTAGCAACTATATCACTACAATTTGCTGATGAAAAATCATTTTTTGTTGTTTTTTTTGAACAAATACTATTATTATATATACTTAATCCCAAGTAAGCCATAATATGGGTAGAACCGTTCAATACTGCTTCGCAGGTATATTGTTGATTTGTAGGAATATCAATATGATTAATACCCTGTTTTTTAAATGTAATTCCTAGTTTATCGTTCCTGTAAATACGTAATATATTACTACTGGTGGATACTATTTTAATTCTATGATCATCAAATGAGAATGTAAAATTACTAAGACTGTTCGTTAAAAATGTAGATAGGGTTGATTCGGTGAACGTTTCGTAAGGATCAAATTCAATTTTAGAAATTACATCATTAAATTCTATTTTAGAACTACTATCCATCGTTGTCGTAAATTTTATATCAATATCTGATCCATTCGATAGGCTTATAGCCTTATCAGCGTTTCTAATATTTCCACTATTAACAACAACGTCTCCTTTAATAAATCCCAAAGTATCATTTATATGATAACTCATTTTACCTCTAGGCGTTAACGTGGTATTGGCATACGTATCGGCTATTCCGGTCGTCGAAGAAAATATTATATTTGTTGTTATATTTGCAGCACTAGTAGAATTTGCTGCTATTTCAAATTCATTACCACTAAAATTTAATCCAGATGTTGTAGTGATATTTCCATGGTCATCATATGCAGTATATTTAAAAACCCTTTCTTCTCTATAGGCAGGAGGAACAACGCTAAGTGTATTTCCAGTTATATCATAAGATAATACCTCATCAGGTTGATTTCCTGCTAAATCATTACCCGTTAAGAACATATTAAGATATACAACAAATGAATCTGCACTTAAATCATCTGGAATATTATCAAAATCCAAAATTTGAATAGTTGATTTAGTAGAAGTTTGTATTTGTAAATGAATTTTTTTAACATATAAAAATGTCTTAGCAAGATTAGGTGTTCCGTTATCAATAGATAATGTATCTCCAGATTTAGCAAAAGTTATTGCTGTATTAGCAGGTTCATCTAAAGTATTTAATTGATCAACTATTTGTTGACTAGTATAAACTTGATTTATATTAAATGCTACATTATTTAAAGCTGAGAAATCAAAAGATAATTTTCCTGATGGATTTGTTTGTGTTGTAATTGTAGTGACAGGTATAACTTGTCCTGCATGAACGAAAATATCTATTGATTTAAGATTAAGATGTCCATCCTTTTCTATTTTATCATTATTGTTATCAAAAGCAGTTAAATTTATAATTCTATTTCTAGTATTATCAGAACCTGTACCTGTTAAAATGATAGAATCTAAATTTGTAGAAGCAGTACTTGTAGCAGTAAAAGTTGCTAACAGAGGTGTAGAAAATGCTGTATTGAGCATTGACAAAAACTGGGTGATATTAAATACTGGAATTTGATCATTAAGATCTAAAGTCGCATTAAGTTGATTCCCTGATAATGGATCATCATATTTACACACTATTCTTCTAATTTGTGGGAATGTAAACATTTCTTCAAAAACATAATTAAATTTGTTATTTTCAGTATTAAATGTTTCGGCTTTTGGTAAAGAAAAT
>Ga0209092_10004134_pt1 | contig 12254 bp, 14 predicted proteins | sample FraStrMetagenome_FD_187446 | JGI IMG/M metagenome (GOLD analysis project Ga0209092, IMG submission 187446) | Marine eukaryotic phytoplankton communities from Arctic Ocean - Fram Strait ARC3M Metagenome (SPAdes) (version 2) | ecosystem: Environmental > Aquatic > Marine > Oceanic | place: Fram... | reverse complement strand
ATTGTTTACATTTATAACAAGCCCGTGTATGAGTGGAGGTTAAGTTGGTTAAATATCTGCGATGGCTTGATGCTCTAGCTAGATCTCTTGGATTGCATGTTGTATGGTCTATCATTCTGGACATTAGACCCTGTGCTTCTCTTCTTTGTATTCTTTCTTTTTCTAGAACATTTAGAATGAAATTGCTTAACAATTTGTCTATAGTTACTCCGTTATACGTGATGTGGAATCTGAAATCGTTGTGTGGGAAGCATAGATTTTTTGGTTTGTGGAAGAAGTTTTGGTTAGTATTGTTTTCTACGTTATGAATTGCTAGGGAAGCTCCTTCGTCTGCCCAGTAATTTGAGTTTACTGTTTAGAACAGATATCGTTTCAAAAATACGATAGAAAAATGCAGAGTCTGGTAGTACTAATTTAATTTACATACGAAAAATAGACATTTCTACCTAAAAAAGGTAGATGCGCGGAGGAAGACAGCGTTTTTCGGGACTGACAGGTTTTGGAGTCATTGCAGAGGTTCCTATTTTCGGTTGATTCCAATCAACATTACGTTGAATTATAATAATAATAAAAAAAAATTATTTTATGTGGAGATCACAGACACATACAAAGTAGAGGCGGTGTGACCCACAGTTTCTAGTCCTAGAAACTCTAATAATTAAATAAACGGGACTTAATCGCTAATCAAACGCGATCCCTACGTATAAACTTGCGTATATCACACTTCTTAATTTCTTCACGGTTTGCCTGTTCTCCTATGCTTGCTTCCAATCTTGAAATCCAATTGTGGATACTTCTGTCAGTGCTTTTGCGAAAATCCCTACGTCGGATGAGATGTCGGTCCTCTGGTCTTAGCATCCAGGGCTTCCTCTGGTAGAATGTGAGTAACTCATGTGCTTTCGTTTTTGTTCTTATCTCGACCGTCTCAAACTGATTCGCATGGATCACTTCACATTGATGAGTCCATCTTTCGTGGCTGTACTCGTGCACGGCGCTTACAATTCGCTTTGACCAACGCTCACCGGTGAATGATGGGGGTAGATCTGGTATGGTGTCATCAACATTACGTTGAATTCATCTTTTAAAGAGCTCTTTGAAGAAGTATTACGGAAGGTGCGGCGATTTGGAGACGATATCGTTTAATCGATCAATAAAAGTTCAGCATTCAGTGGAGATCAGCAATAAAAATTTCAATTTTGAAATCAAAAGTGGATTTTTTTTCAGGTAAAATTCAAGTCGAAGAAGTATCGTTTTTATCACTAAAAACAGACAATTTAGTGGTTTCTCGGAAGGGGTCCGATTTATATATTCACTAAGGAAGTCAAGAGAAATCCATTATTTATTCCTTCAGAGGAGTCTATTTGGGTTGTTGCTTTAATATTTTCCAACTCAAACAGATTTCAAAATTGAAATCAATTTCAAGTTCTTAATGCTGTCTGTGAAATCCAGTCGTGGATATTGATCATTTTGTCCCAGTCGTGGATACTGGTTTAGTGAACCGTGCTTTCAGAAGTTTCAAGTAGAAGAATTAAGAATTTACTAGAACTCTAGTTTAGTTATTATTTCCCTGTTAATGTCTAGTTTAAGATTGGTTTTTATTTTAGTTTTCTTCTCATATTGTTACAAAAAAAGCAAAATTACCTACAACTTAACGATGATGATCAAGACAAAATCAAATCTACAATACAAGTTATATAAAGAATTAACTACAAAAGGTTCTTGGCTGACAGATGAACCTATTAGTTTTATGATCAATGAGTATAGAAAAGTTGCAAACGAAAAAGTTTATATCGCCGCCACGTTTACTACGATCATCATCCGTAACAATACCAGAAATGATTGGGTTGAACTTGCTAGGCTTTACAATGATAAGAAAGCTCTGGAAAAGGAATATGACATATATATCATTTCATCCTTTGTAGGCAGCCATTCAGCTGGACACTCAAAAACGGATTTGCGAGACGATTTGTTTTAGATTCGCTTGCAGAAAACAAAACGATACAAAAAAGACTTCAGGATTTTTCAACCCTTGCGTTTGGTCTGGTCGGAATATGATCCCATGCATTAGACAATCGGAAGTAGAGTGTGGACCTAGAATATTATGGAACATTACTAGGTCCTTTAGTGAAGTGAGAGGGGGTATTTTTGGCAATTTCGACTCCGTAATGCAGATCACATGTAATCTATATAACATCAGTCACCATAGTAAAGCAGCCGGAGTTCGAAAAAGATTAGGTGATATTTTGAATTCTTATTTATCTTAAGAAACGAAGATGACAACAAAGAGAACATTGATCCTTTAACATTAAATGTTTCTCATTTCAGCAATCATGTTGATTTTGATATTGTGGAAATGAGATCAAATAAAAATTTACTTAGTTCAAACGTTGAAGAGATCTCGATAAATGATGATAACTGGGAAAGAAAGTCCACTAACATGGAGATTGAGAGTATTACTGTGGATAATCTGTCACGCAAATCTTCAAATATCCACTCTTCCGATATGGAAATCGAAAGCGTTACAGTGGAGGAATCGAATTTTTAATCTTTTTATAGTGATCCAGTATATGTACCAAAGATCATCCATACTGAAAAAAGTTGTGCAACCAACCCAATTCCGGCTACTAAAAATCGATCAGTGAATCCCTATGATTTAAGAAATGGATATAATCTCTATAAAGATTACTTTGCTAGAAAATTCTTTGCAGCCTCAGAAAAAATTCACTGATTAAACAGAAAAAAGTTCCTACGTTAGAAGAGAAAACAGCTTTCTCCATTAACAGTGATGAATCTTCTATGAGCTACATTTTCTCTGTCGCTTCAGAAGACAGCGTGGTTAGCCTTGGAGCAAATACAATTTCTACGGAAGTTAGTGTTCCTTTTAAAATTGAATGTCCTTCTATATGTAAAAGGAAAATTAAGAGATTTGAAAACAAAAAACTGAAAACAAGAGAAAGGTTAGATGATTTCTTCGATGTGGAAGCCAGTTTAGACATGATAAATACGGATGTTGGCATCATATCCAGCGATGAGGACACTCTCTCCGAGAACATCTCTATAGATCGTAAAGATTTAAACAGAAGTCATAATATACACGTACCTCCTTCTGATGATGATCTCACAAAAAAAGAAAAATATGCAGATTATTTTAGCGACGAAAGTTTGTCTTCACTTGAAAGCATATCCTCTCACATCACGGATGATATATTTTTTTCGGGTTGTTATCATGATGAGGTCGATAACGATGACCCAAACGCAAAGAACATACACATTCTATCTAAAATGGAAAGTACTTTAGAAGAAATCAACAATAAGCATGTCACACTTGTTGATCACAATACGTGTGCAATATACAGCGTATGCATTAGCTAAATTTATCTAAGATTTAGATAAACTTACTCAAACAAAATAAATAGCAATGACTTATTTAATTAAAAATAATTAAATAGCATTAAAATATTTAGTTAGGATTCGAAGCAGCATGTGACTGCTCGTATACTACGTCATCAATAAAAATAAAAACAAAAACAAATCCAGTCTTCTTCAACACAAAGAAGCCAGTTCAATGTCGAAGAACATGAACTGCCACGCATGCATCGAGTAGCACCCCGTGGAGAGTCCTATCACTTTGCGAGTGATGTCTCCATTGGACATGCGAATGAGAATTCTCTGAACAGCTGTCTGGCCAACAGATGTCAGAGATCTCGCCGTTGAAACCAAGTAGGTTTCGATATACGTCTGGTATGAGACGTATGTGTAATTTTGTGAGCAAAATATAAATGTTAAACTAAGCTTATAATTATCTTCAAACCATCTTTTAATCTAGATAGTCTGTGCATAAGGCACGTGGATCGGAAATGTCGAGACACAAATTACTGATCAGGTCAGAAACAATTTTAAAGATAAAAATAGGGTTAGGTTTCAGGATAATAATAGAAATGCAGTGAAATCTGGTATGATTGCTAAGGATATTGACAACAATAATAAATGTAATACCGACCCGGGAAATTCAGTAGATATCAAGAAAGAGGGTGAAGTGGATAAGGTTGCATGCTTGAACGTCCAAAACAGATTCGAATTTGTCACCACTGCTCAAATGTTCTTAAAAAAAGTTAACATGGATTTCGATTCAGGAGCCTTTTGGATCCCATTATAAAGTAAATAAAGCTTGGAAAGCCAAAGTAAAAACGGATATAAGGCAAGAATTAGTTATTATGAGTCTAAATATCAAATAATAATGTCAGATAAGGTAAGATGGGGAGGCAAAGAAATTGAAGAAGTTAAGGAGTTTTTAGAGGGAAGGGTGCTAAGTGTGATGTATCAAATTGGTAAAAACCGAACACTTGGCCTGATCAGTGTATACGGTGTTTCGGGAGAGGGCAGAGCCAAAAGATGAACTGATAAAGATAAAGTGAGGGAAAAAACCAACGAAATAGTTCAAGATATATTAGATGGATGGAATAAGAAATTTGTAAATATTTATATGATAGCGCTTGGAGATTTTCAGAAAACAATAACAACATTGGATCATGATAACAAAGGAAAATTCAGGGAAAAAATGCAGGAAGATGGAATTTTAAACTGTTTTTTAAACTCTCATTTTTCAGTAGCAAGCCTAGATAGAAAATGCTCAACTAGATTCGGATTTGGACCGAGAGATGGATCTAGAGGTATAGTTCACATCATGTTTCCAGAAGAATCTGGATTTCAAAGTGGAATCGTTGATGCAGATTTCAATAAGAAAAACGGAAATATTTTTTTGTTTCGGACCATACTTTTGTATCTCTGTCAATCAAAAGATTTGACGACAATAACTACTACATAACTGAAAAACAAAGACCAAGTATGAATATGGAAAGATCTACAATATACCGTTAAAATATAAATTGGACGAAAACAACGACGCTGACGGCATATGGTTTGACGAAGACTTCATTGATTCCAATCCCTCCAGAGACAACGGCAAAATGTATACAGATTTACAAGAATGGGCGGGTAAAAATTCTATTACTACTAAAGAACTCCTGGAACCTATTGAAAACAAAATCGACACCCTGTGGATCTCTATTATTTTAGATGGGGAAACTCAAAAAGTAAATGGAAAAAAGAATAAACTAATTAAAATTAATGAAAACCATGCTGAAAGTTTAGATTTAATTACAAGAAACTTTGATGAAGCGGTAAAGAAAGTGTTGGACCGTCTTGCACTAACACATGAGGAAAATCTGATACTCAATGCAAGTAAAGCAAGGAAAAATCTGGAAAAAGGCTTGAAAACCGATTCCGTATTTAGGACACCAATTAGCACGAAACTAAAATATAACAAAGAAAGATTAATTTGGAACAACAAACAAATAAGAAGAGTTATTCGTCATCTAAAAATGCTCCAAATCTCTAGAATAAGCAATGTGGAAGAAGGTGTATTACCTCTTTTGAATAAGGAAGAATTCGATAAGAAAATGACCAAAACAATTTGTGGCTACTACTACGATAATCTTGTCGATGGTGCGCATGAGATCCTCAAAGCTTTATTGGATAAAGAAGAAGTCTGGTTACAGAACATTAAATCTGTAGATTCACGAAAGAAGAAGAGTAGAAGCAGAAGATGTAGGAAAAATCCATACTGGAGAAAGAGTTAGAGATATGCTTAGGGCATCAAAAAAGTAACGAAATTGTTAAAATCAATGATAAACATTTGAGGATTGTCAACAAACTTCTGAGCAATGTCGGATGTGATCAGCTATTTGGGAACAAAATTGAAAACTCTAACCCTTATGAATTTTTTAAAAAATAGTATGAGGAGCATTTGATGATTTTAAACACTATCCGAAAACTGAATTTTTAGACCTAAATTATGAAGATGATACCTTTATTTATGCTCTAATTTCTAAGATCGAAAAAGTCTTGAAAGAAATGTACAAGCTAGTTTCAAAAATAACCAACGTTCAGTGCAATTATAAGCGAAGAAGAATCCTCTATCTACTGCACATATGCGATTTTAAACAGTTTGCGAGAAGAATGAAGCCCAATGCTAGAAAACTTCCTATGGTACAGAGACAAGAAATCAGGAAAGTGGAGGCACTGTCAAAATGAGGAAGAACAATTGCTAGGCACCGAGCAGCTTCATAATTTTTGGATGGCTAATTAAAGTCGTTCCAAAGAAAATGTTTTTTTGCTGAAGTTAAGTACGAAGGAAAACTGGGCCCCAGGGGAGTAATCCTGAAGCATAACAGAAAGATGAGGAAAAAAGATATTCCAAATCCGATCCATAAAATCATAAAAAATACGACAAAAAATTAAAGGCAAGATTTATAATAGCCCACGGCAAACATGTAGCTAGACTTTTTAAACCACCCAAAAGAGATAGAGAGAATTTTTTTTATCCTTTTTATATTGACAACAAAAAGGATATGAACGAGCTAAAGAGTATAAAAGAAATGCTTTATAAATCTGTGCTTAAAATAAATGGAAAAGCCAGGTACAATGGCTACCAAATGGCTGTCGTCATTGGTAGATTTCATCCCTACTGTATAATTATAATTAATATATCTTATTTTAAGTGTAGTTCAATGAACCATAGAAGTAGAGGGTCAAAAGAAACACTAGCCCTTCTTGAGCTAAGGACTCCCGCACTTTATTGAATTAATTGGTCAAATGACCCCCACCTTGAATCGAACCAGTGACCACTGGCATGGCTAGTGCACCACCTGACCAATAAGGCAATTATGCCCAGTTTTCATCCCCCCTTGCAGAATATTCTACTTTGAATCATCTAACATACTTTAATGATGAGATTTATGCTGGACGTATGAAAGAAAATAGCTAGATATCCTATCCTGGAAAATGGTAAAATGAATGAAACAAGGTTAATTTCATTATGCCATGATTTATATTGCTTTATAAATATGATTGCAGCTAAATATACGTCGGAAGCTCTGGAAAATCTGGAATATTTCACCCAGGAATTGCAGCATATCAAAAAGGTAAAGGATGTCAGACTTTAGTGGGAGTTGAAATATCTTTTAGTGAAGATTGTGTAGAAAGCGGTGTTCCTGACTGTCAAATAAATGAAGATGAGGAAAAGTTTTTTGACAGGATTTGTTTAGAAATCATACTTGCAGCCTTACGTGTCAGTGGATTCCCAAAACAGGGCTGGGTGGAACTTAAAGCGTCTTGTATGAGTAGCAAAATAGTAGAAATCAATACAAATAAAGGCATGGTATACGCTACTTTTGAATGTGGCCTAGAACAGGGAAATCTTGAATCGTCAAAAATATCTAATTTAGTCATAGCTTTCAAAAATGACATGTGGGAGAGAATTTTGATTGATAATTTAGGAAACATTAAGAAAGGAGAAAAACATGCATACAACTTCTTCGCTAGGAATGTAAAGGACGGAAAAATAAAACTATTTAGAATAGGATAATGCGATGATAATACCAGGTTCGTATCACACGTAGATGAAGAAAAATTAATTAATTTAGTTAAATTGTTCGTGGAACAGACGCTTAAGATTGGCAAAAAAGGTAGCAAATGCGACCTAAGTTTCTTTAATATTTCAGCTAAAAGAGCCAGTAACCTACCTACCTTTGATAGCATTGCATGGAACTTCAACAAAGATGGGCTTGATGAAGAAATCATTCCAGTTAAATGCCTTTTACGCAGACAAGACAGAAATTTTTCTGAGCTAAATAATCTAGATGACGATGAAAACTTAAGACTTAAGGATATCACAAATCCGGAACAAATCAAACATTTTGGTCTAAAATTAGATTTGGAGGGAAATACAGATGAATCTGGAAGATCAATAGTCAAAAAAGGCAGAGACAAAATAAGGGAAATCAAATTAATTAGTCTAAGGGGTGAAGCTCAACAATATTGTGTGAACTCTTTTTTAGTATCCATGTACTCCTTCGCCCCATTGCAATTTAATTATGATGAGAAACTTTTGGAAGAATGGGACAAGTTGCTGATCAAGAATGTTAGCAAAGGATACGGTCTATCCATGTCCGACTTTTTCTGAAAAAAAAAATACTTCGGGTTTGCCCTCAAATTACTTATTGACGTCGATATCATATCGATTGCCAGAGAACTGAAAATTGTCCCCAATACTAACGCTCTGGACTCATTTGCCTGCAGATCCAGAATAGCTGCTATTAGAAATAGCGAAATTAACAAATTAGGGTACAAAAATCATAGAAGAGATGCATCTACCAAACTGGCTAAACTTTTTTTCCAGAGATAGCAACGATGGAATAACGAATTACATTTGAAAGTGAGACAGGAGCAGTAGGTAGCAGTAATTTCATTGATATAAACTCCCCTTTAACGATTAAGGGAAATGGAAAATTATTAAAGTTTGCTTACGGAAGTAAACTACACAGAAGGGCTCCGAAAAATGCATTTGCTATGATGACTGAATGTGAGCATATCAGAAAGAAGGATATCGATTCTAATGGGAGAGAATGGCACAGATGGTGGAAACAAAGTCTGAAAGAACGGAAATTTGACACTGCTGGAGCTTTTTGGTTTCTGCAATGGACTTCGAATCCATACAAAAAATATCTATTCAACAAGGATTCCCAATGGATTGGCAATTTCGCTTTTAAACTTACTGACGACCATGTTTTTGAGAGTATCGGAAAAATTACGCAAAAAGATTGCTGGGAAATAATCAAAGACGATGAAGTATAAATCAACCCTTTTATCTCTAACAATCAAATAGAAGACACCTCAAGAATGCACAAATCTTTTATTCTTAATATTTTATTAAACTCAAAGAGTCCCATGGTGGCAATAGACCATGCCATATTCAAAAATGACAATGCAATCAACCCTCATAAAACTACGGCGTCCTGTATGGTGTGACTACTGGATAATAAGTATGACAAATCTATCAAGAGTAGGGAATGGGGAAACAGAACCACCATTCCAATTTTATGTAGAACAACAATCCTTCCAAAATGTTTTGGCAACTCCCCCTCAGATATTGGACATGGCGAGGCCGTTGCTAATAGCTAATGCAAATCATTTTGCAGATATTACTGCCGAAAACACCCTTAAAATCAAAACAAAGGATTTCCAAGAATTAGACGAATATCCCAACAACTCCTGTATTATGCCAGATTCAAACCTGAGATTTTTTTCAAGCCAGGAAAATAAATTAGTTGATAAGAATACAAACAACTTCATATGAAACAAACTACATGAAGAAAGAAAGAAAAGATTAAGTCTGAAAACACACACAAGGTTTAGGACAAAGAATCCTAAAATTTGCCAGCATCAAATGGCACGATCTCAGCCTTGTTAGAGGATGGATAAGAGCCTTCCTCGGATTTTCTTATACACATACTAAGAGCTTCTATAAATCCATAAACTATAGAATAGGCACATTAATTGAGGACAAGGCAGACGATTCCATGAGCTGTGAGGAAATTATTAACTTACAGAACAATTTTTTGATTAATCCAACCAGCATAATTAGAAATCACCACTTACTTTATTGTACTTGGTGTAAAGAACAGAAGAATATGACATTAGAAACTAAGGCAAAATTGGGAAAGAAGCTAAAGGGCAATATATGACACGTAAGTTTCTTCTGTAAAAATGAGAAACTCGCCACTTTTTGAGAAGGCAAATGAGGAGATTGAATTGACTTGCAGAAACTTTCTAAAATTATTTAATCTGAGCGGATCCCCAGCAACTAACATCTCAATTTTGTACAAAATACAGAATACACTTTTAAAAGTCCAAACGAATAATGCTGGAAGACTTCGAAGCTCCTCAAGATCAATAAAAAATTATCTTTCAATTCAGGTATGGTGTAGTTTGTTTAACATTGAAGAAAATAACATTGGTCATAAACTCGTGGATGCCAACAAACTATCACACATCATGGGATTTGGCACATTGCTGGGTGATGGAGAATTGGCAGATCATTTGTTAGATGTAGCCGATTGCATTCACACAGGAGCTTCCCCTTCAGAATACGATGAATTAATGAATCTTGAGATATCAAGAGCAACCACGGGATGGATTAAAAACGATACACGCATTAATTTAAAGAAGAAAATGTTACAATGTTGGGAGGATATTAGAGAGTTAGTTATGATGAAATTCAAAGGGATACATAAAATTTGTAGCGTTATTTCCAAAAAGAAAGAAGCTAATTTCAAAAAGACATATAAGTTGAGTAGAAAAGGACTCATGATCTCAACAAGAGAAGAACTCAAAAAGAAAAAAAGAAAGTTCTCCGACATAGACGATGATGACGATGTCTTAGAATTATGTTCACAAAAGAACAAAAAACTCAGATGCAAATTTCAGGTATCTAAAATTTGTTGCAAGCCTAAAATATGATTGGGAATAACATGGGGATGCACCATGAATGTTTGGTTTCAAACCAAATTGGTTGCCCATTGGGACTTGCAAATGCGATATGTGCGAAAGATATACCATTGCCATGAAAAAGGCATATGTCGTTTTGGTTAAACTAAAGGAATCAGGTAGGAAGCTGGAAACGAACCCTACCAGACGCTATTGGATGCATTACACAGTAATCAGGAAAACATGGTTCAGTTAACGAAAATTGTTGTTTATTTTTATCCAAGGAAGGATAATTGTAAAACTAACAAAGAAAGGATTTCAAACAGATCAAGAATCAGCGAGAATGACAGATTAGCTATTTTAATAGTTGGCAAAGCTTTGGGCTGCAATTTTAATAAAGAATCTGAAGAAAGAAGAATGGAAATTATCCGTTTTGCTGCATCATCAGATGATGGTTGTAATTCACTCAACAACAATAATTTTTGCCATATTTGCCTGATCCTTTTGCATACAAGAGAGATAGAATTCATATCAGCCAATTAGAAATGAAAAGGAATCTTCAACAAAAATGCTCACTCTGCTATAAATGCTTTGTACACAATGCATGTACTCTTACCATTTCAGAAATAAAAGCATGTTTAAAGGAAAACCTTTCACATACCAACATCACGATTGCAAAGCCATCCTCCAGAAACAACGAAACTAACAAGAATAAGTCCAGCATAAAGTCTGATATCTGCGCAGCGATTGGCATAGACCCTCTTAATGATACAGAGAAAGGCAATCTTAGGGCACTAACTTCCTCAGAGGGACAACCCATTTCTTCAATCGCAATGCAAGTTTTCGTATCGGATATTAAGCAATGGTCTTCTAGGAGAGGTTTATTCATTGCGAGGGCTGACTGCTCTAACATTTTATACAATAAGAATAATAGCACCTGGGAAGACTGGGCAATAAAATTCGGATTGGATGCAGAGGACGGTATACCGGAAGGATAGTTTCTGCTTCCAATCTGTTGCGGCAATCTCAAACAAGCGATTTGGCACCTGATGATTATTCACAAATGGAAAAAATCAGTCAAAGGCTGGGCTTTTGATTTTACAAACAGGAAGGCACTAGATACCTCAGTCGCGAAAGAGCATTAGGGAAAAATCTTCAGCAAAAAAGCAGAGATGGAATGGAAAATGATAAAAAACTCAGATATTAGATCCAGACAGTGGAGTTATCGTGGCAATTAAACTTGTAGCTTGTTTATGGACTTACATCAACAACGGAGACATAGCCAAACTACTAAACAAATTTGCGCTGAAAATTTTTAATGAGGATCCAGACCTAAGCATTAAGGCAGCCAGAGAATTTCTCAGTAGAATGGAGGGGAAACTAAAAGATTCAACAACACAGTATTTGGAGAAAGTTTCGGAATGTCCTGCAAAAGAAGCTTTTAACATATACGTATCATACTGCGCATTCAATTAATTATAATTAAAATAGTTCTCCTGGCTGATCAAGCCACCATACTATCATAGATATATCACACATGGATTGGCAAATATCAAAAGGCAATTCTTCCAGGTAGGTCGTAATTTTATGTAGCAAGGTCTACTACACTATCTTTTTTTGAGATTCTGGCGGCTTAATATCATTTGGCAAGATGCAAAAGGAGTATCACGAAGCTCAGGGTCGGTGGCGCCCTCAACGAAAACCCTTCAGGGCCGAGTAAGGGGGGCTTGGCGAGTCATCCTTCTTGCCTCTTCTGAGGGGCCATGGCGCCTAGTCTTACGGGGGAAACTCTTGTTCTACCTTAGTGTACATGGCTTGGTGTACCCTCATTAACAAACAAACAAACAAACAAACAAACAAACAAACAAACAAACAAACAAACAAACAAACAAACAAACAAACAAACAAACAAACAAACAAACAAACAA
>Ga0209092_10004133_pt1 | contig 12256 bp, 6 predicted proteins | sample FraStrMetagenome_FD_187446 | JGI IMG/M metagenome (GOLD analysis project Ga0209092, IMG submission 187446) | Marine eukaryotic phytoplankton communities from Arctic Ocean - Fram Strait ARC3M Metagenome (SPAdes) (version 2) | ecosystem: Environmental > Aquatic > Marine > Oceanic | place: Fram... | reverse complement strand
GCTGTGTTCTTAATTGTTTCATTATTTCAGGGTAATAGTCCATATAAAAATTTAATTTATCTACTAATCCTATGATTTGTGAATATTTGTTTATGTGTTCATCATATATTGGTGAGTCTTCTAATATATTACCGTCAATATCAACAAAATCTAATGACTCATTCAATTTTCCTACAAAATTACCATCATTTATAAAATCTTCTTTATTTTGAGAGCGCAGTTTTTCTAAATCAGCTCTAAATTCTGCTTCATCACCCCTTGTTCTTGTAATGAAAAATTCATTTAAATCAGCATTTTCAAATCTACCATTTTTGAAAGTTTTATTTACTGATTTAATAACATTTATCATAAAAGTAACTTCTTCACCTGTAAAATCTGAAATATTCTCAAGATTATTCGCACTATCGAATATATTTTTAGAACCTTTTTTAAATTCATCTAATGAACACGTGTTTGTATAATCATCACTTATTGTAAATTTTATAAATCTAGATATTAATGGATCTTCAATTAATTCAATAGATAAACCACTTAGAAATTTGATGACATCGTGAGCATATCTACCCTTTTTTAAGACCATTCTTTCCGAATCATCTAATTGTGAATTTTCACTAATAAATGCCTTCAATTTATCACCAACTTGTTCAATGCTATTGATAGTAGATAAAATATAATCTACCAGGTCAATATTTGTACTTATATTGTCTTCTTCCGATGCTATATTTGTATTTAGGTAATCTTTTATAGTTGTAATAAGATCACTATTAGATGAGTTTCGACCTAACGAATTAATTTTTGAACCATAAAGACAATTATCATATAAATTAATATTCATTACTAAATATTTAATCAAACGAAGTTGATCTAAATTTAGACGATCTTCTTCTCCAAAATTATCTATATCACCAGTTTCTATAAATTCTAGTCTAAGTAAAGTATTATTATCTCTATCGCAATGTTTATTATCATCTGATTTTTTACAAAATCTAAATACTTCGTCGTCATCTCTGTCACAATTTTCTAAATCAATATCTTCACAATTTATATCATATAGTTTTCTATCGTTAGATACTTGTTGATAAGTCTTGACTCCAGCTACTCTTCCCCTTAAGGATTTATTTGATATATTATTTGCTATTATAGAACTCTTCTTACGATTTAGAAAATCTAATTCCTCATCTAACTCTTCTAACTGAGATTCTAATATAATAATTTCCTCGATTCCTGAATTATTACCCCCAAATTGTGAATAATCAAATCCAGATTCGTATTTTTCTGAATTTTCATCAATACAATTGGTCATTCCAGCACAACTGGATATTCTTATAGGTGAACAACAATCTTCTTTATTACTTTGGGGGAATTTTCTGAATTTTGATGTATCTATACAACCAGTTCCAGTGATTTTTTTTCTACCATTTGCATAATCATAATTAATCCAAGTGCAATCTGAATTACTATCGCAGTCGCTTTTACGATTATTAGAACATGTATCCGCAGATGTATAGTCCTTAATAAAATTACGCATACCCTTTCTACCTATTTTATACAAAAAATCAATTGAATTTTCATCACTATCTACATCGTTATCACTGTCATCTGGAGTATATAAATTATATTCAGAACTTGTAGTAGCTATTTCATATTGTTGGTCATCTTTTAAATCTTGTAAATGTGCCTGAATTTTAGGTTTAGTTGAATTAATTTCATCTATTCTAGAATCAATATCTAATAATTCTTCTTCAATAACTTGACTGTCTGACAGTGATGTTATCTCATCTTCTAAATCAACAGATACCTCTGGTTCTTCTTGAACTGATGTTGAAAATAATTCATCTATATTTGAACAGTTTTTATAGTTTAAGGTTTTATCCCAACCAGTTAAAGGTATAAGTGTTTTGTCAAAACTATCTAAATTTTGAGACATGTGATATACGTCTTGTAGTATATTTATATAATTACGTTGTATATTCTCCAAATTATTTATTCTTCTCATTATTGCTGGATCTTTGGCAAAAAATATACCTTCATATACCTTCTTTGATTTTAATTGACCTGCTCTATTCCTATCATTATTCAACAATATCAATAAAACAGCTAGACTTTTCATTACATTCACTCCATTTCTCGCCGAGCATCGACTTTTTATAGCATAAGATGAGTAAGCCTCTGAAAGAGATTTTTGACACGATTTTGCTAAATCTTTCTTAGTATCATCTACATCCGATGAGTTGTATGTTTTTTGGTCAATGAATGGATATTTTACCATAAAGCTTTTAAGAAATTTTTTACAGAATCTACCCATTGTAGGTCCAGTATCTCTCCAATAATGAATACTATGCATTAAATCCTCAAAGTTTTTTATAAATGCCTCGAATTTAGTATCTATATAAATTTCAAAATTATCACTCTCATAATCTTCATTTATTTCATCCATCCAACCATTTAATGTGTCAATGCCTTCGTTAATGATATTAGATTGCTCTTGTGAATATTCCCCATTCTCTGGTAATTCATCGGTTATATCATCATTAAATAATACTAAAACTAAATCTTTTAATAAAAACTCCTCATTAGTTATTAATGATATATTATCTAAAAATTTATGGACTTGTTCAATATCAGAATAACTATCTAACAATGATTTCTTACATGCTTCAATAAAATATGTTATAAACAATATAGTATTTAAAATACCATTTTCTAAATTTTTATTATAAAGTCTATCTTTTAATAGTTCAATATCTCCTCTAATATTTGGGATATCAATTTCTTCCATAGTTTCTTTAATTTCTCCATCTACTAAATCTATCGATTTTATTTTAGACAATATATTGCCCTTTGTTTTTAAAAATTTATTAATTTTTATTATCGATACAACTGCCTTACCCGGATAAGTATTTTCATGTAATAAACTAAAAGAACTTACTAAGTTATTTAAAACAGTAGTTCTCTCTCTATCTGATATACTATTCAAATATTGGTTCACAAGTCCAATTTTAAAAACTTTGTCTTCGAATTCGTTTACAATCTCAGGTTTAGGATCACGTGTATCTTCTTCCTCGTCCTCTTCTTTTTCATTGGAGGAATTTTCAAGATCAATTTGTTTTGAAAAAATTTCCCAAAATGGAATAGTATTTTGAGACTCATACCATCCTAAATTAAGATCTAAATCTCTTAAACTATCAAAAATTACATCACGAGATCTGTGGATATTTTCTTCAAATGCTCTAGTTATTTCTTGATTTTTATCAGCTATATTACTCCTGTTTACAAATTTCTTACCTAATATCGTTTGTCTACTTTTAGGATATAAAAAAATTCCTAGGACTCTCATTTGATAGTTATACAATAGATTGTGATAATCGGGATTACAATCGCGACTATTTGAAGGTTTATAAAAATAGTTAATAAATCTTACTAAATTAAAGATATCATCAGTATTAATAATTATATTCTTTGCTAACAATAGAATTTGAAATTTAACATCATCTGATATACTTTCGTCCGCGTCATTTCCATCAATTATAATTGATTTAAAAGGACCTTTATATTTTTGGTCATTTGCTATACTATTCACCAATGATAGTAAATAAGCCTTTTTTTTTATTAAACTCTGTCTGATAAAGCTATTAGCCGAATATAAACTATCATCTCTACCACCAAATTTTGCTAAAAGTTTACTATCAATATCAGATATAAAACTATCTATATAATCATGTAATGATGAAGAACTAGAAATAGATTCGTCAATACTTATATTATTTTCCTCGTATATCTCTAACAAATTTTTTAGATATTCATACTTCATAGATGCTGCTTTAAATTTACTGTTACTTTTGGGTTTAAAATTCTCAACAGAATCACAATTTTCATCCATTATACTTCTATATTCTACCATTTCAGACAATAATGTAGTTTTATCGCCAATATTAGATATATTAAAATCTTTTATATTCTTACCTAACTGTTGTATAATATCAAATTTAGTTTTCACTTTCACACTAGTATTTCCATTATACAAAACCCATGTTTTATAACCTGTATAAAATGATCCACTAAATAATACAGAAACATTTTTAATCAAAGCATACAAACCACATAATCTATCCAATGTTAATAATACACTATCTGTTCTATTACAATAATCAACAAGTCCCCAATCACCAGCTTTTTTAAGATCTAACATTATAAGAATTCCATATTGTAAAGCATCATCAACTGTTAACGAATCATTACCTTTATATTTAAGCTCTGATTGGTTTTTTAATATACTATCAATTATATTCCAACATAATCTTAAACCTGTTTGGGATAATTTATTTGCTTTATCAAATGTAGCCTTTATTTCTGATTTAATTTTATCACATTCTGTTTGTGTGAAATCATTTACTAATACATCTAAATTTTTTCTTAATCTTACTAAAAGTCCAATACCACTACTTAGTTCCTTGACAGAGAATCCAGATGTTATGTGTGTTTTTTTACCCTCGCCAATATCATATGGTAAACTATAATTAACAGTTTGTCCTTGTCCGTTTTTAAAAGAAAAATCAGAATCTTCTTCGCTAGAATTAAACAATAATAATAGTTGGGAATTTTCAGGAATACTATCACCCTCCTTTTTGATTATACAGTAATTATTACCAGTTTTATCTTTATCAGAGCAATCAGTTGTTTGATTGTTACCATCAATAGTATCAGAATACACTGGAACAATATTTAAAATTTTTTTAGAGAAACTTTTTAATGTATTGACTCCTTCCTCATTATAAATTTTTCTAACATCATTTGCGTCATTAATTCCAAATGATAAATCTGTATCTTGTAACGGTTTACCTTTAAGAGTTGCTGGGTCCCAATCTTTTGTAAATGGTTGTTTTGATTTTTCATTCATAATTCTGTTATAAATATAATTAAAACTATTAGGAATAGTATCTACAATTACTTTTCTATCTCCTAAAAAAGTCATAACATGTTCATATATTTCATCAGCTTCTAATACATCATCTTTATCTAATTCTAATTCACCCATCATAATCTTACATTTATACAATTTTTCTGGCATTGTGCCACTTAATCCTACAGTAGCTCCATCATCAGCATCTTTGAATTTGATAGAATGGTTATATGCCCATACACTTAGACTATCTTCAATATTTACTTTAGAATTGTAAGTTTTAGGATTTAAAAATACTCCTGTTACCATTTCAGATTCCATATAACTATCACGTTGAATACTATCGACATCTAATCCAAATTCTGATAATATCTCTTCCTGGAAATTTGCTGAATCGTCTTCTTTCAAAATATCAGGTAAAGTCATACAGTTTAATATATCTCTGGCATATTCTTTCGTTAGTTTATTAGATCTTGGTCCATTAAAATCATGTTTCGTTTCTAAACAATAATTCAATACATTAACAAGATTTTTTTGATTTTTAGTCAATTCTTCAGACATTTATTATAATATATACTAATAAGATTATTATGAATTTTATTAGTTTATCCAATTTAATATTATAAATTTACTTTTATGTTTTATTTTTCTTATACTTATCTACCCAACCCATTAGACTTTTAGGATGACACTGAAATATCTCAAACGTTTGTACTTAGTTCTTATTTTTTAGATAAATAATACTGAATTGTCGATATTTTATAGTCTTAGCTTTTGTGCTTTGACATTTATATTAGAATTTTTTAAAAAAAAAATTGATTTGATATGATTGTAATCATATTACACCAAATAATCGAAATGGAACAAAAACTCCAAAAACTCAAAAGGCAGCATGCTGCTTCCGTGAAAATTCAAGCAATTTGTAGAGGAAAACTACATCGCATAAATAATTTACCAAATAGCATACTTACAATTAAATGTATATTAAAAAAACACAATATTACTATATGTGTAGCTAATGATGATGGTAGAGTTAATAGTTGTATAGACGAGGATGAAATTATACAAATTCTATTAGATAAATTACCTGGCAGGATTCATAGACCAAAGGCAAGAATGTGGTATGATATGCGTGTATTAGATTATCAGTATGGTTGGTTGGTTGTAAACATAAAGACTACTACAACATTAACAAGTGATAATATTGGAAATCTAGCAACGTGTGTATATGCTTACACAGATAAACAACTTAATTTATATAAAACATATCAAAATGGTAACATGAGCAAAATCTTAATAAAAAAACTAAAAGAAAAGGAATATAACTACAACAATAAAAAAGACTACTATTTTGTTGTTGTAAATAAAGAAAATAGTAAAGATATTATAGTTAATTCAGTTAAAGGCCTAAGTGAATTAACACCAAATATAAATAATCTACCATTTCAAGTTTGTTGGAATAAAAACAGAATATTTAAATATAAACATATTACCAAAAGTATAGAAATACTATTGGATGCTCTTCAAAAACCGAAACCTAGTTGGAAGGAGTCCTTCTTGAATGATGTTAGGAAAATTACATTATAAATATTTAGCAGGTATATATGAATTACTAATCTGTCTATGACCTATTTTAAATCGTCCTGAAAACATGAAGTTATTTTTAAAGTCGTCACTATTTAAGTAAGATACTACTTTATCAAGATTTACTTTTTTTGTTGGAATAAGAATAGTTAAACCTCCGCCAAAATATTGAACAGTGCTTTTAAATGCTATATTTTTGTGACGTGTCAATGTATATACATATATACATTCTTTTCCAAGATTAGATCGAATAGTTTTAATATTTCTAGGAGCTCCCCATTCAAACCAGTTTGACTCCTTAAATTTTTTGATTTTTCGATTCATTAAAGTATCCTTATGCGATTCTAAATATTCATCTATTCCAGTATTATTAGATGGAAATTCTTCAACAAATACATATTTATCTAATACATCTTTACCATTTAATACTTCTATATTTCCTAATGCTTCATTTTTATATACTTTTTCTTTACCACTAACCATACCTACTTTTATATTAAAATAATTACTGAATGGTAAAGAACTTAGATTTTTATTTTTCTTAAAAACTATAAATCCATCATTATTGATTATATGAAGATTTTCATCGTTATATAAGACTTGCTTGTTTAGACTAATATCTTTACAGTATCTAAATACTATTACATCTATAGATGCGTTTGTAAATAAATTTTCATTATGTGGATGATAAATATGTGTAAATGTTCCATTTTCAATCATAATGGTTAATAATTTCGAAGCACATGTTAATTTGAAAAAATCAGAAGGGATAATAAATACTAATTCACCTTTATTTTCGAGTAAATTGTAACATTTTTCAATAAAATCTATATATAAATTACCTGTTTTTGTCCGCACAAAAGGAGGATTACCTATTATCGTCTTATATTTTTTTGTTATATTTTGTTTTATAAAATCACCATATATAACATTAGTAGGAATACCATCTAACATTACAATTTTAGTATCAATTTCATACATATCGAATTGTATGTTATTATTATCGTTATGTATAACTTCTACTAAATCCCCTTGACCGACAGAAGGTTCTAAAATACAGTCCGGTTCATTCTTTACGAACTCCAATACTTTATTTCTGAGACTTTCATTTGTAGTAAAATATTGACCCAATGCGTGTTGCGATGTCATCTTATTGTTATTAAGTCTTGAAAGGTAAATTTTGAAATCAAATTTTTATTTATATTTCAAAATTTATTAGTTTATTCCATTTTATCTATATCGTCTAAAATATATTCTGGAAGTTCATAATCTCCCTCATTTATTATGAATTTTTCTAAGTGATCTATTTTATCATCTAAGGAACCGCCCTTTAAGATTTTAACACGTTTACCTTTATTAAGTTCAATTTTATATCCATTTTTATAGGTATATATTCCATCATATATTTCATTTTTGATAAAAGAACCATTAAATCTATTACCATCACTATAAATTATTAATCCTGATATAAAGTTACCATTATTATCTTTAGAGCCTATAAAATAGTTTCCATCCTTGTACATGTATAAATTTTTTGTATCATTATTAATTTTATTTATAAATTTGCGACCAGAATAACTATTTTGATCATAATTTTTATATATATAGTTGTAATTATCTATAAGATAATCTAAAGTATTATCTGAATAATTATAGTTTTCTTCAGCATACTCTTCATTATATTTAGCTTTTTCAATATCATTCTTAGAATGTTCTATACCCATAACTATTTCTTTATCATTTCTAGTTTTAAGAAAAATTTTATGATATTCTGATTTCCATTCTTTTTTATCAATAAATTCACTTATATCTCTTTTGCTTTGTGTGTCAGAAAGGTTATCAAAGAAAAAATTTGCCAAAAAATGGAGTGCTATCTTATCTCCATAATTTTCAAATAATTCTAAGAATAATGTTCTTATACTTCGCGGATTTATAATTATATTATTATTATTATTTTTTCTGTATAATTCAATTTTGCCTCCAAAGTAAAGCTTACTAATATATTGATTACGAGGCGTATTGTAAGGCGATGTTGACGCTGACCTTCGTGATATTTTATTTATAAAACTTATAACATCATCTGAGTATAATGAACTAAATTTAGAAATTGTATCAATAAATATACCATTAATATTATCTAAATTTGATATTTTCCTGATAGTTAATTCTATATTTTCACCTATCAATTGAAGAAGTGAGTATTTAACATCTGAATCTTGACCTACTAACTTAAATAAATTATCTATTTTTTCCAATGATTTATTCTCATATTCATCTAATATATGTAGCACATATAGATATGTATAAAAATATCTTTCATCTAAACTTTCACTTATATTTATGCGTAAATTTTTTTTTAGGCCTATATAACAATCTTTAATTACTTTTTTTATTTTATCCTTGAATTTAGAATAAATAAAATATGATAAGGTTTTTATTTTAGACCTATAAGTTTCTAGCTGTAGGGTTGACTGATACAAATCAGGTATTAAAATGTCTATATTATTCTGCTTAGCTTCAATAACAGGAACTCCTAAACTTAAGGCATATGAAATACATGTTTTATCTTCAATTACCATTGAAAATTTTGATTTTTTACCCTTTTCTTTTTGACTATGTCTAAATAATAACATATAATAAATTTGTATAGCATCTGTTAAAGTTTTCATAAACATTATATTTAATTTATCATTATTATCTAAATCTTTGACAATATCTCCATTATTCCAGGATTCATTTTCATCATTAGATGATTTATTATTTAGTATCTTATAAACTATATGTCTTATATTTTGATCATTTTTGTAGCTATTGTTTCTAACACTACCGAATCCTATTATTTCTGCTAATCCATTAAGTGATAAGTGTTTTGTATTATCACAGCAAAATACAATTGTTCTATCATTACTTATTTTTAAGTGAACATGGACTACTATTTCATTTTTATCATACCTATATGTTTTAATTTTTATTTTATTGTCTAGATATCCTCCCAAAAAGATTTTATTTACAATAAAATCTAGTTTATCATCTTCTATTTGTATAAATTCAATATTTTCTAAATCATAATTTCCTAATCTCATTTTTTTAGAAGATTCTATATCATATTCACCTTTCAAATTAATTACAAATGGTAATTTATGATTTATATGCTTATCTAAATATGTTAAATAAGATGACTTTTGTTGATTATCTAATTTTCCAAATAAACCAAGAGGCGCAGCATCTATAAATTTACCTATATTAACTGCATAATCAGGAAAATAATCAACAGAATTTTTAAGTAATCCTGTATTATCAGATTCTATATTAATAAATTCAATACCTATATTATTTAGTTTAGTTTTATCTAGATATTTTTTGTATTCATCTGACTTGATATTTACAAATTTTTCCATTTTTTCCCAATCGCTTTCTAATAAAAGTTTATCCTTTATTTGATTGTATAATTCAATATTTTTTTGACAATATTTTTTTGTAACATTTCTACAATTTTGTTGAGAAATTATAGTTTTTCCTATACATTTATTAATGATATCGTTAAAATCATCATAAAATCTATCTTCATTTCGCATCCAATTTCTATTATTCTTTAATTTGTCTCCCCAATCATGAGCACAATCTGCTATATGTATTCTAAATGTATTACGTAAATATTCTTTAACGTCTTTATACTGTTTCTTAGAATAATTACTAGGATTTTTCATTATATCAATAATATCTATTATAGGAATAGAGGGCTTTTCAGCTTTACCCAGTAGAGTTTCATATCTATCTTCGGTAATATTTTTTTTATAAAATTTTACTACATCAATGTTAAATTTTTTTATTAATTTATTAGTTTCTAACTTTAATAATTTAAACGAATCATCAATCAGTTTAGTAAACTCTGTTTTTTCTATTTCAGACATATCAATAATACTTGTTATATACTAACATATTTTGAATGAAAAATTTGATGAAAATCAGTTATATCGATTAAATTTCAATAAAAACTGATTAAGCATGTCTTCTATCACACATCCATCCTTTTCATCAGAACAAAAACTTATTGTTTTTAGAACACCTAATGGTAATAAACTCCTGGCTAAGTTTAACAAACATACAGATACTGTTGGCGACGCTATGCATACACTTAGACACATCATGAAATTTTCACTCCAATCATTTGGTGACGAAGAGCCTTACATGCTTAGACATCGCGACCATAAAATAACCAACGAAACCCTATTGGACCAGCTATCTAATAATTTACTATGTGATTTATACATCGTTAGTGACCATACTGCGAAGGAGATGGATTTCCGAAATACTATTAATAATTCAACGGTTATACAAGATGCTAAAAAATATAGACAAAATATGGCACTTCTTCATAAGTCTAAAACCAGATCTTCTCTAAGAAAATGGGCAGCAGAACATAAAGAATTAGGTATCCATGGTAATAGTAAATCAGCTAAAATCTTATCTACCATTGAAAATAAATACCTAATTGGTAGGCAGATATTTATTAAAACTCTAACAGGAAAAACAATTACACTAGAGGTTACAAATGACACTTATATCCTAGAGATTATGAATGGTATTAATTCTAAGGAAGGTATTCCATATGACCAACAAAGATTGTGTTTTGCTGGACAACAATTAGAACCTTTTAAAACCCTATTTGAATATGTTGGTAAAGATGTTAGAGAACATACATTACATCTTATACTAAGACTTCGAGGTGGAATGTATGACGAAAAGAGTGGTCGTAATGGTCAATATTTACCTCTTTCAAGTATTTTAAATAAGATATTTACAATTCAAAAAGTTAGTGAAAGTGATGATGTCGAAATAGATGAAGTAATAGAACTCTGTTCTTCTCAATCATGTTGAGAAAGTTTTCCTCCTAAAAAAGAGACTATATATAAAATGTTAAAATTAGAAGAAACGGTTAGACTATCAAAGGCATATATTAATAAGTGCAGTGAAGTCAAAGATGAAGTTAATGGATGGTTGCGAGTAACTGGTGAAGTTCAAGAATTAGTCGCTTCTCGATTTGGATTCAAAGATCAGATTTCTAATATGTTTGCTGTTAATCTAATGAGAAGTGCTCATACTAATTATAGAGATGACCAACGTTTTTCAGAAGTATCTGTTTATGTTAGAAATAATCTGGCTAAAAAAGGGACTCTTTGTATTGGTGATGAAATACCAAATGTAATTATTAATGACCTATATGGAGAAGATATATCATTATCAACTATTATTGGTGATAAAGATACTGTAGTTATTTCTAGTTCTGCTACATGACAACCATTCAGAGCAATTATACAAATGCTTAGTGACTATACCCAAACAATATATAAGGATTTGAATATTATTTTCATATATATTAGTGAAGCACATGCTACAGATGTGTGGCCTATCGGACTAAGTGCTGGTGTTTTAAACAAAAAACATAGGACTATTAATGATAGAATACAATGTGCTAAAAATATGATAGATGAACATGAATTTAAAGTTCCAGTATACGTAGATAATATGGAGAATAGTTATCGAGATACTTATTCATCTTGGCCTTTCCGTGTATATGGTTTTAAGCAGCGCAAAATAGATTATATTTCTGATATAGAAGACGCACAATTTAATATATCAGAACTATTTAATTATTTAAAATAGTTGTATGACGAATAATATCTAAAACTCTAGTGGTATTAATCTGACAACTTTTTTATTGTCTTTTATATACAGCTATTATAGATTTAAGTCTGTCACTATGTTGATTTA
>Ga0209092_10004130_pt1 | contig 12260 bp, 9 predicted proteins | sample FraStrMetagenome_FD_187446 | JGI IMG/M metagenome (GOLD analysis project Ga0209092, IMG submission 187446) | Marine eukaryotic phytoplankton communities from Arctic Ocean - Fram Strait ARC3M Metagenome (SPAdes) (version 2) | ecosystem: Environmental > Aquatic > Marine > Oceanic | place: Fram... | reverse complement strand
TTATCAATCCAACCTCGATGAGAGGTCCTCCTATTGCTGTAGAAAAACTAGTGATTAGACCCGCCACGGTTCTATCAAAGACAACAAACCCAGTTGCAGCCATGAAGCTCATTACAAATAATATTGTGGATCTATCAAAGTGCCCTTGATACAATAAACCGCTCAACCAATACTGGAATGTGAAGAATGAAATGCAAGTTAGAATAAATGGTGCGTTCGGCTTCGTTTTTGATGATTGGGTCTGAAAAATTTGATCGTATAAAATATATAGCCACCCAATCAAAAATCCTGCCAGGCCAAACAATTCTGGAACCCACCATGCCGTAGTCAGTACTGGATATTGAGAAGTGCCTCCTAATGGAGAAAGGATAAATTTAATAGGGTCATCGTAGCGTAGAACAGAGAAGGCACTATGATAGCTATCTAAGAACGGTCCCAGGATCCCTCCACAAAGCGTCATCCAAAACGAAAATTGCACACTTTTGGAAGTATCATGAAATACAGTGTCCGATATCTTCTCCACTGGACCCAACGTTTCGCTTAATTGAACGCTAAATTTCTGCTCATCCACTTCTCCATCGTCAAGGGGTGATGGCGATGAATGTAATCTAAATCCTTTCTCAACTGAATTCGGAGCCGTCTTCCATAACGATGACGAACCCTCCACTCTACCCACATACCAAATGTTACGTGGAGTTCGAGTACATAAATAAAACGAAGCATTTACAGGTAATAAAATATTCCTTTTCGTTGTTAAAAATATCCACACGACAAAACATTGGAACCGATTTGAAAATAACCGTGCCATCGCTCCTCTCAATTGAATTTTCTTCTTAAATTATCCAACTTTTATCCCTTGTGATTAAGAAAACCGGATCTCACATGAAACTGATCGAAATGCAATGCACTCTATCCTAAATAGTGAGTTTGATCTTGTGGAGATGTTGTGACACAATGTTTCTCTTTCTCTCTCTCTCTCTTTCCTTGATTGGTATTTGGTATTCGATGATGATTTTCGTCGTAGGTGGTGACTCATTCAGCTGAATTATCGCATGTGACGTTACTGAGATACATTTTGAAAATTCGGGTACATGAAATAGATTTCGGATACAGCGAAATGCAATGGTGGCCATTCATCTCACATCCAAAACCAGAATCCATCACAGAAAATGTTAGGATGTAAGAAAAAATTATTCTTTTCTCTCTTTGGAAAGAGGTCATATCAATTCATATATTAATAATATATTAGTAATAACACGAGGGACAACATCCAATAAAATCGAAGGCACTGAAACAGAAAATATGCCACGAAAAGGAAATAAAAGGAAAAAGACTCGGACGCATGTGAATGAAGATGAGGTTCGTAGAGCTCAGTCAGTTTTGAACGATGGCACTCACAAGGCTGCAAATAATATACCCCAGAGCGCAGTCTTCAAGCGTGGAAAGGTTGTACCCGAAGTGAACGAGCTTGTATCCGATTTGCGAGAAATGATGAGACCCTATACTGCGTTGAACCTAAAAGATATGAAACTCGGGAAAAAGAGTGCTTCCCTGACGGAATATTCGAGGCAGTTAGCTGGCCCTCTCGGTGTCACACATTTAATAGCTTTGAATCAAAACCCTTCATCAAATAAAATCAACATGCGCATTGCGCGAACACCGGCGGGTCCTACTTTGATGTTTAATGTGAAACAATTTAGTTTATCTAGGCAAATAAAGGCGATACAACGCCGTCCGTTTTCTCTTGGGGGAAACAATAAAGCCATGAGCCATCCTCCAGTAGTCGTTACGAATAATTTTGGCGATGAGAATGCTGCTCCACACATCAAGTTAATGCGAATTACATTCCAAAAGATGTTTCCTGCAGTTAATGTAGCTACAGTAAAGTTGCATGATATTCGCCGTGTTGTGATGTTTCATTTGATAAATGCTGATAACGGAGACGGTGAAGTAATCGAAATTCGACAATATGGTATCCGCGCCGCCCCTGTTGGGGTGGATAGAAAAGTTAGGAGGGTGATTCGTGCGAAAGGAAACAAGATTCCAGATCTAAGTAAGCTCGATGATATTGCCGATTTTATTGATCGTAGCGGCGACCCGACGCATAGTAAGTCTGCTTCTTTAGGTGATTTAAGCGAGTCAGAGGCCGAGGACGAGACAACACATGTTGTACTATCTCAAAATTACGTAGGAAAGGGTAATATTAAGAGTCAAAAGTCTGCGCTAAAGCTGGTTGAACTCGGGCCGAGATTGAGTTTGAAACTAGTGAAAGTTGAGCGTGGGCTCAGTTCGGAAAGTGATGTAATGTATCATGCGTTTGAAAAGAAGACCCAAGCTGAGGTTAAAGCTCTTAAGGATCAAAAGGAAAAAGAACGTGCGCTGAAGAAAAAACGGAGACAAGAACAAGAAGCTAACGTAGCAGCAAAGAAAAGTGCAATGGAAGAAAAGAAAGAAGCAAAGAATATCAGAAGAGCTCAGCGGGAGCGCGAAGCGTTTGAGTCTTTGAAGTCGGAGGGCTCATCCAAACCAGTGAACAATGAAAATTTAAGCTTAGAAGAAGGTGAAGGAACTGATACAAGTGAATTTGACCAATGGGGCTAGGAGTCTGTTGGATAAATCGACGTGTCTGCCATCCATACCTTTTATACTCATCTCGTATACATTAACTTGAAGTTTAATCTATGCATCAGAAAATGTTAATAAGTGTGAGTTTTTCTAGCATAATCTCCGAAAAAATTTGCCGAAATTATGCTGCATTTAAAGCTATTTCAATGTTCTCTATGCGATCTTTTCCAAGTACTTTGATAAACAATCGCAAGATTTCAAGTGAATTTTGATTCAATACGGATGATCAGTAGATAAAAAGTACACCTGTAGAAATGCTTGCATGGTAGGAACATTAAAGATGGGTCGTCATATGGAGAGTATTCGAGATATAAAGGAGCAAATTGTGACACTACGCTTATCCTTACTCTAATTTGCGAATAGAACCGACAAGAAACATGGAGTGCTATTAAAGTAAAGCTTAGCTATGTAACAGATTAGATATTAACTCGATTACAGATTTAGGAGCATCTGCACCTTTAACAAAGTCGAAAACAGAACAGTTGTCATCATAATTCCCAAGAATTTCTCTTTTCAATCGACTTTTTTGACCGCATTTCTCCATCAGTTTCAAATATCTAAGAATTTCATTCCATGGCCTTACGCGTCGTTTTCGAAAACTCACTCCCGGGACAGACGTACAAACTTCCAAAATCATCAAACGCAGTACATTGTCGTATTGTCCTCCATACGCACTATCACTTAACCGTACACCTGCATCACGTGTTACAACTGCGATTCCTAGATCTGGCACATAATCCATTACACTCCCATGTAGTCGGTATGGACCATTCGGTAAATTTATTTGGTGCAATTCGACGGAATTTTCATTACTGTCACCGTTTATACTTCTACACGCCTGCCCATAATCATAACATTTACCACTTGCCATCATTACTTTTACACCATCAAAGAGACATGGAGTGTACCTTAAACTATAAGTTACTGTGATGGTTCTGATAAAATCACGTTCTCCAACGTCAACCCAATTCCCATCATATGTACTTAAGGGTATGTACTCAAAGCTGTAAAACTCGCAAGGATTATGAAACTTGATTCGTACACCATCACGGTAGCCGTCGCTATATTCCAATAAAAGCTCGTACACCCGGTCGTGTTCGTTGCTAGAAGTAGAGCTTGGGAACAATGCAACTTCATTCATAGAACACCTGGTACCAATACCGAAACGAATGAGCCTCGCGCCATATTCATATTCCGATGTATCAGCATCAAAAAATTTAGCTTTGTCAACATTTTTAGAACCGAGTGATGAAAGACGAAATGGTGTTTGACGAGGTGTAGCTCTCGTTTCGATGGCAGTATTGTGGCTTCCGCCAGTATTCTGCTTAGAATCGTCTTTGTCAATATCAACGACCTTATTGGTCAATGAAAATACCGGTCGATTTGCAGATCTTGCAGATCTTACAGAAAAAGCATCATCAGACGGAGGGGGGAAGAAACTTCCAATCGCTTCAAATCCGAGACTTTTCTTACCCACCTTCGGTGTTCTCACTCTAACTCTAGACCCTAAATCACGCGATTTTGCGACGAGTCTCAATTCCTCCTGTTCGTCAATCGAATCATCTACAAGTATGGCGTAAGGCTCGGTTATTACATCTTTGCTCACGCTCCCCTCATCGAAAGTTGTTACTCTCTCTGTTTGCACATTCTGTGCTTCTGAACTTTCCAATTCTCCTGTTAATACCCTATGCAGTCCGGGAGTCTTTGTTGGGATGTTATCCTTGCCTACTACCCCTTCGTCAGGAACATATGGTGCAGACGGGAGCTTCCTAATTTCACCAGCCTCGACTACGGGCAAACCAGGTCCATGTTTAAGTTCAGAACCAGTTTGAACAAACGTGGAACTCCTAGGTACGTCGTCGTTTTTAAGTGCTACCGTTCGATACGTCTCCTTAGGACTGCTACGCCGCAGAACGCTGCTATGTCTCTCATCAAGTACCGGTAATTCTTTGCTCGAAGAGCATCCCATGTCAATAGAAGTCTATTTCTGTTACTAAATAAATACATGTAATCTTTTTTTTTGTAAAGATCCAAAGAAAAATGTGTTCGGCACTTTGGACCGGTCACACATTTTCACTCATTTCCGGATCGCCAAAAGAAAATTGTGCCTGGCAAATTTACTATTATATACGTTATTTTTAATGTAATTATGCGTTATTTTTTAATGTAATTATTGAAGCTGAAGATTGCACCGAGCATAGATACAGTTTTATCACCAGATAGTTAGTACAATCTAATAATCAAAATGTTGTTGTTTTTCCAACTGTATACTTATTTTGTTAACTGGTCTTAGTTGTTATGTATGACGCTTACTTTCATCTCTCTACATTCGTAGAGTTTTTTATGTCAACGAGGTTCTGTGCCTCCGCTAAATCGATGATACTTAACCATGAATCAAATTTTTACATCAAATCTTAACCTTTTTCTTTGATGAAGTCTTCCACCTCATAAATGTCTTCTTGCATGTATAAAAGTCTCTCTCGAAGATATCGTCCACTTTGTTTGACGATTAGTTTGACTTGTCTCCCTTGTTTTTGTGTATGAAAACCAACATTGCAAGATTTTCGGCAGTTAAAGTTGCATGGTAGATAACGATCCTGTGAGCTTAAGAAGAAGTGATATGACAATGACTCCAGCAAGTAATAATTTGATGAGCAGAGATGATGATGCGAAACTTTTAGATAATAAGGAAAGAAAGGAACAGTATCACAATATTGAGCTTATCTTCTCGTAAATTCATTTGGCTTCTTCACTCTTGTTGCTAATACAGCAACGGCCTGGATCTTGTTGCCACAAAAATGCCTTTTGCAACAATATTGTGATACTGTTCCTTTCTGTTCTTGTCTAAAGATCTCGCTTCATCGTCACTGTTCATCAAATCGTTACTCGCTGGGGTTATAGCCGTATCACTTCTTCTCAAGCTCAAAGGGCCGCTATCTACCATGTCCGCTACCTTTGCAATGAACAACATTCAGAATAATCCATTCACCAAGCGGGACATCACTATGACACAGGATATGTTGGGTTGAAGTCCGTACGCAGTAAGAGGGAAGGCAACTGGTAAGACTCTAAAAAACTATTCCCACTTATAGGGACTTCTCTCAATACCGAATCAATAAGTGGAAGAATGACGCCCATTGATAAGTCTATAATGATTTATTAAAGAATCTCTGTGCATATTCACTTATAATTTTCGAGTACAAATAAGTTTTGAAATATTTGTTAGGGCTCCATCTAACGCTCTCTTTCATTATCGTATTTAATAAAAACGGTCTGTCTACTTCGATTCATTTTGGAATAGCATTTCGTAGAAAAGGTTACGTTGGAGTTGCAGAAATTTTTTGATTGGGCAAATCTATAATCTACAAGATCAAACAATATATACTAGGTTTCTTTTAACACGGTTATCCTATTCATTTTATGGGATATGTAAGCCGATTTAAAGACATTTAAGAAAACAGGAAACATGTTTACATAAATCTAGTTTTTCTCATATTTATTTGGTCAAGCCGCTACAATACTCTTTCCATCCGTCACGGCATGTATCGCTTTTGCAATATACTCAACATTTTTATCATTGATACCAGCAAGGCTGATCCTTCCATCTAGGGTCATGAAAATAAAGTACTCGCTAGTGAGAGTTTCCACCATCTCCTTCGACATGCCCGTAAAAGCGAACATACCAATCTGGCTTGTGATGTGAGACCAATCGTGCGTTGACCCGACATCCTTAAGCTTATCAACTAACAACCCACGCATGCTGCCGATACGCTCTGCCATTCCAGCACATTCATCATAATATTGAGCACGCAATTCGTCGTCTGAGAGCACAGTCCGCACAATGCTACTTCCATGAATCGGAGGACTGCTATACATGGGACGAATGATGAGCTTCAGTTGGCTCATCACGGCCGCCTTTTGGTTCGCATTCTCACACAAAATTGACAACGTGCCGCATCGCTCACCGTAAAGTCCAAAGTTCTTTGCAAAGCTCTGCGCGAGTACTACCTTGTGTCCTTCCGAAACAAAAAGACGAAGCGCGGCTGCATCCTTTTCTGCATCTCCGCTTGCAAATCCCTGATATGCACTATCAAAAAATACGTACAGGTTCTTACGTTGGATGACATCACTAATTTCCTTCCACTGCTCTAATGTAGGATCGCATCCAGTTGGATTATGAGCGCAAGCATGCAACAAAATCACAGACCCCTCTGACATGTTATCATTAATATCTTCCAACATCCCATCCAAATCCAGCCCATTCGTTTTCGGATCATAATAACGATAACGTTGAACTTCCAGCCCACATGCACCAAAAATCTTCACATGATTTCCCCACGTCGGGTTTGGCACATAAATCTTCTTACTATCCGACGGCAAAAAACGACCAAAAAACTCTCCCCCAATTCGACACGCACCGGTACCCGAAAGTGTCTGAACCGCAGCCGCAGTGGACAGATCCAACTCCGGACCATACGCAAACTTCAATGCAAGCTTCACATACGCCGCATCCCCATCAATCGGCGCATACTCCTTCTTCGCACCGGAATCCAACAAAATTTTCTCAGCCGATCGAACCGCCGGAAGAACCCATGGACTCCCTTCAGAATCACGATACGCACCAACACAAACGTTCACCTTATTGGGATTATCACACTCCCGAAATGCCTGAGCAATGCCCAATATAGCATCGGGTGGACCCATGGGAACTTCGTTTAAGAACGAAGTGGTAGTACCTTCCTCCGTGGCAGAGGATGACATCTTACTATTAATGTGAATGCTGTTACTATTAATGTGAATTCTGTTACTAATAATGCTCGAAGAAGGAAGGATGAAGGAATTCGTGACGCCACTGAAGATGGTCACAAACAGAAAGAAGCTAATTCGTAAGTTCGATCCAAAGGATGATGCCAATGCTTCGGTTGTTGTCGGACTGTGCAAAAGCTTCATCGTGTTTCGGTGGATGTTGATGTTGGTGTTGGTGTATCCTTTCCTTTCCTTTCTTCTTCTTCTTCTTCTTCTTCTTTTTCTCGTGTCGTCTCACGGTCTCACGTGTTACATTTGTATACAATGTATGTCCAAAAGAGTGATGGTCGTCGTCATTCGACACTGGTGTGCTCTTAAAAGTTCGCATGGGAAAGTTCGCAGTCTGATGGCCAGTCGATAGGAACATATCTCTATATAGGAGAGAGAAGATGTGAATACATACGGTATACAGAGATAGATAGATGGTGGATGGTTGTCATGTCATGTTGGGTGCATGGACTGGACACAAGACACAAGCAATGGTCTGAATTTTCTCGCGATTCTACCCGATTCTGGTGAGTTTGCAAACTGTATATTCATAAATGCTTGTATACAGTAATATATGGTGATTTAATGTTGAGAGATCTTTCGCACACATCACCATCCATCCTTCATTCAAAGATCGTATTTATTTATTTGACGAAGTTGTTTCTCACGACATAAAAGTAAATATTGTAAACTTTAAAATATGGTTCGGCATCATGTGAAGAAATCTAAGAAACGGAAGAAGCATCAGTCTCAACAGCAGAAGCATTTGACAAAGCAGGAATTGTTACAGAAGAGGATTGAAGAGGGACTTGATGAATTTGCAGGAAGTAGCGAAGAAGAAGAAGAAGAAGAAGCTGTGAAAGGTGTTAATGTGGATGAAGAAAATAGTGAAGACGATCAGAGCATTCCAGATATTAATAATGAAAGCGATGATGTGAAAATAAAAGATGACGATGATGATGATGATGATGATGATGATAGCGAGGATGAAATAGAAGATAGTGATAATGATGAGGGAAAAGATAGTGTTGACAAGGTCGGTGGTAGCGATGAAGAAGACGGCAGGGCACCCAGAGCTACAAACAAAGCAGAGGCAATGGCAGATATCATGTCACGTATTCTTGGTACAGATGCCACGAAAGCAGCCAGTACTTCATTGACGTCTGAGAAATCAACAAAGAGTGTTGTTCTCAGTAAGACTGTAACTAAGCTCCAACGTTTGCGTGACAGCGAGAGAGAGCGAGATTTAGAATTAAAGAAGAGAAGGCGCGAAAATCGAACCAATAAATTGGCGGCTATGTATACTCCTATGATAACGAATGCGAACGAGTCTATTTCTGAAAGAGCTCACAGACATATAGCCACTAAGGGTGTTGTGGCGTTGTTTAACGCCATAGCTCGACATCAACACGATCAGCTTACTTCGGTAGGCCTTGAAGGAGATAGAAAAGCAGATGCACCGTCCTCATGTAAGGAAGATTTCTTGGAACGGCTAAAGGTGGGCGTATCTGATACAAAGGGTTCTAGACAAGAAACTAGTCGAGAGATGAGAACGTTCGCAGAAAAGAAGAACGAGTCGACGAATAATGGCGGGTGGGCAGCTCTGAAAGACGACTTTATGATGGGGTCAAATAAGTTAAAGGGTTGGGATAACGGAAGTGATGAGGATGAGGATGATAGTATTGAACAAGATGCTGCAGAAATGGAACGCCTCGGAGACTTGAGTAGCGACGATGAAGGCGAAGACAAGGCCATTGCGAAAGAAATTAAACGAAAACGTATTGACAGATCACAAAGCCGGAAGAAAAGTAAAAGAAGGCAGTAGATTTTTGATAGCAATAACCTTTTTCCATATATCTAGATTTTCTATCACGTTCAACAAGTTTAGAAATGTGTAGTCAAAAAGAAAAGTACCCTAAAGGATCTATGTAGATAATTTCAATTGCGTTAATATTTGCAGGAACTTTTCACTGAAAAAAACTATTTTTTCATAGGAGGAGGTACGTGAAAGTACCGTTCTCCCTCATAGGTCTCCAAACGAACATTAGCAATCAAACCCTCCTGCGCAAAACAATTTTGAACTTGCTTCATCCCATCCAGCACAATTGTTCTCGTTCGCTGTTCCGTGCCTTTAGCCCGAATGCTCACATAGCAGTCTTCATCCACTAATCCACTCGTAGTCCAATCCTCCACGCGATTTAAAATCAACTTGGTAGTTTCTGGCGTAGTTCCCCAAATGGCGCACATACGAGACTGGAGTGCATTGAGGGGTATGACCTTTGTCATGCACTGACGGGCAAATATCTCAACCAATGGCATAGTTTAATATGCTGTTAATATATGTACATATATTAATACATTCAGTTTACTTTATGTTGTAACGTGGACTTCCATTCAGTTTGTAGGAATTTATGAACAATGTAAAGTGTATGTTTTGAAGAGAGAGGATGATAAAAGTTAAAAGTTGGAACTTGACTTGTGAAACTTGACAGTGAAACCAAACAACCAACTTGAGCAAAATAGCATCCACACAAAATATGCAGCTTATCACTTATCACTGTTACAAGAGCATAATTGAGTTGTCAAACGATATCCAACATCCATGCCATACAAACTCGACACTCGACAGGATACACACTACACGTACTCCAATGGGATGATCCTATCCTATAGGATAATACATATATATATATATACATATATTAATACATTATATTAATACATTGTATGAATGTTATATAATTGCTCTCTAGAGATATCATCATGATAAAATCATCCTCACACGTCATCGTCTTATGCCGTCAAAGATTTCAAAAGAATTATAACAACCACAACATTTCATCATCCATCGTTGCTTCCTCGTTTCGTCCTTATCATCATCGAAACAATCGATGTTTTCTTTCTCAAAGTTACCAGCAGTATTGTCGGGGCAGCAGTGCCACAAAATGGTCCATCGAAGCTTTGTTCCGAACTAACAATCCTGCAAAAATATCTTATGCGTCATCATTCCATCGAAGCAATCGTCTGAGGTTTGCTTTTCTCATTCCAAATAATGTGAGGGTTGTCCGGACGATGAATTCCAATGATAATGGGAATGGTGTGAATTCATTTTCGTTATTTATGATGCTTTCACTGCCTTGTATGTTCTTTGCTTCTATGGAACAAACGTTTTCATCGTGTGAAGGGACGGATACTGGTGAGAATAACAAAGATCGTCCACATGTTAAATTTAACGTGAATAAGAATAATGATGGTGATAGCGATGCCGGCGTTCAAGAAGATTGGTCGGATTTGGATGGCGAAGCTGACAAGGATACGGATTGTACACTTTGTCTAGGTTTTCGTGAAGGACCGTGTGGAAATTACTGGAGACGTCAAGAGCGATGTATGGACAAATTCAAGAGTGATGAAGACGATCAGCTGAACAGCGGTGATGATAACTCTCCTTCTAATAGCAATAATAGTGAAATAAGAATGCCAGCCTGGGCAGAGCCCTGCGAGAAGCAATTTGTTGCGTGGAACAAATGTTTGCAAAACTATTCAGATTGGTATGAAAGATACTTTAAGGAAGCGGCCGACCAAGAGGTTGAACAGTACGATTTCGATAATGATAAGGAAGGCAATGGCAGATTTAGCCATGAAGAAAATCTAGAGAGTGTTGAAGAAGATGTAGATTCTCAGCAGTCATGGAATAGAAGACTTACAAACTTGGAAAAGGTTATTGAAGAGAACTTCGGTCCAGCAATAGACTTCCCAGATGCCTCTCTACCTCAAATAGTTCTGAACATCAAGAACGGTACTGGTATAGTAATCTTTCCTATGTATGTCAGTCTTGAGGATGTAGATACATCGTTATCCACCTCTGAAAATATAATAATCGGGTATGTCAGAGATGACAAAGGTCAACTTTTAGGCGTTGCGAGAAGAGAAGAATTAGAAACTATTCAAATCAAGGGAGCTTTAGAGTTCGGCGGCATTAATGGATTCACGGATCACATTTCTATCATCGCTGCGTATGAAGGAAAAGATACGCCTTTAATGCGCTACAAGATGAAAATAAAAAATGAAGAGCCTCTATACAAAGTGTAACGGTTCAATACGAAAATCAGCCCTCTCGCCAAACCACATGGAGACGTGTTAAACACTAGTTTATAAACATAGTAGTCTCAAAACTTTTGAGAAGCGCAACATTTTGCTGGGACAATGTGGTTGAAAACGCTACTTAGTATATGTAATACTCGATGCTTCGCAGTATTTTGGACTCGTCAATTGTGTATTATTTTATAATTACGATCTGGATAGATCAAAAATAATGAGCTTGTCATTTTCAGCTCTGTATCGACTTACTACTTACCTTGCATCCCCGTACTATGTCCGCGTATGACTCTTGTCCGTCAATTTTTGTCGCCGTCACACTTTTTAATTTCTCAGATCTTCCAACACGCTCCTTGGCGGCATGATTAATTGCCGACAACAGAGTCTTCATTGGCATCTACATTATGAAATTCGTGAAACTTTTGCCCTTTAGTGGCTTAGTGAAATAGTCGCCTAACATCAACTCTGTCGGACAGTATGATACATTGAGCTCCTAATTATAACTTCTATCTTTCACCCAGAAGTACCTAATGTCAATATGTCTTGAGTTACCTGTACACGAATTTCTCCCGTTTAATTCCATCGCACTTGAAAAAGTTTGTTGCTCTTGATCATATATCCTTGATGTGCCAAGAAAAGAATGAACCATATTTCATACGGCAAATATTTGCTTACACCCACTAACTCTGACTTTGTAGTACTTCTAGTGTTCAGTTTATGCTTGCTTAACTTGCAGTGCAATCCCC
>Ga0209092_10004129_pt1 | contig 12261 bp, 7 predicted proteins | sample FraStrMetagenome_FD_187446 | JGI IMG/M metagenome (GOLD analysis project Ga0209092, IMG submission 187446) | Marine eukaryotic phytoplankton communities from Arctic Ocean - Fram Strait ARC3M Metagenome (SPAdes) (version 2) | ecosystem: Environmental > Aquatic > Marine > Oceanic | place: Fram... | reverse complement strand
GCTTCCTGTCAATTGCTCATTGAATGTTCAACAATGTGATTTATATTGCTTTTTGGCATTTTTATAGCATAATGGTAGATCTGCTATCATAAGAAGGCTTTGATAGCTATCGATACCTAATAGCAGATGCTCGCAGTTTTGATAGATGGCAGATAGCAAACACCTCTAGTACCTACTTGATCGGCCAGTCCTCTGGTCGACATCCCTATCTAAACTTGTGTGTTTTCTTTTAAAAAACTAGAACCATGATATACATAGAAATCGATTCGCTAATTATATCTAATATGACTTGGCAATCGAAGTTTACCCTACTAGGAAGTTGACAAAGAAGAATTACAAAAGTGATGCTTTGATCAACTTGGCAAAAATCATCATCTAAAATCATCTTCACGTTTATGGGATGATAGGGTGACGCCGAAAAATGTCTAGAACAGATCAATGTTTTTGATATAATAAAAATCTAGGTAGGACAAGGCAGGAAAACTATTTGATCGGCTGTGACCTCCTTGATCTACATATATTCAAAAGGGACATACCGGTATGGTAAAAATTTCCATTGTAAGCAACTCATCAAGTTTAAATACTATATTACTAGATAACATTAATACCAAGAAGTCTACAGTACTACAGAAATATGACCTGAAAAGCTGATACATTGAAATTCTCAAACCTGCCATTTCTTAAATAAATATGTATAGATCAAACATAATCAAATGAAATTATAAGAGAAGGATCTTGTATACGAACAAAATCCATTACATTTATAAGTCCCATTCGTCTGTTTCCTTGTAGGTTACTAGCGAGTCGACCTTGTGTACGCTTGTACTGAAACTTCTAAGCTTAACCTCCTGGCTGTTAATGATATATCTTGGATCAGATTCTTCCCATTTTTTAGGAACTATGGCTTCTAAGTTGGTATATACAAGCAAATCAAACGAGCACGGCTCATTTAGTAATGGGAGAAAGGTAACACTTGCAGTAATTTGTCGAATGATTGCCTGAACATCATTATGGATCTCCTTGATAGATTTTCTCACTTGAGCTTTATCGACGACATTTCCTGCTGCAGCATTATTTTCATCGACGCCAGTAACGGCAGATTCTCTTTCTTTATCTTCAACCGTAACTTGAAATTGCCAACGTTCGAGCGTTTCATTTGTTTCAATGCCTGAAATTGCTATCACCAGCCTCTGTACTTGACCTTCAAGTAACCACGTACTCATCTGATCCATAATTTGATCCAGGTACTTAGTTAGACCTTCATCCGTCGATGTCAACACTGTCAGCCCATACTTCGATTCACGTTTAAATGTTTCGGGTGGATATATTCCTAAAGAAACAAGATGAATAAAGAAATTTTTAGCTCGGATGAGACATTACAATAACGGAACGCACCTCGCTGGTAAAGGATGGAGTTCACTGCATAATAAAAGAACTCCGAAACAATTGATACGGACCCCTTTAACGAAATTACCGTTTCTTGCTCATTTGCTAATGCTTGAGTAATTGGCATGATTCAGTAAGAATAATAAAAGTTATACTTTGCTGTTGCTGTTGCTATTTGTTGATTGTTGATTGTTGATTGTTGATTGTTGATTGTTGAGAAAGTCTACCGGTAGTGACACACAATGATAGTAGAAGTTAACAAAATAAAAGCATACAGATTAAAAACATAAACTCCCATTACCCTCCCAACGGAAGAGAGAAATGGGCAACGGGCGTCTATTTGGAAGTTGGATAGAATACGAAGTTTAGTAATAACATAGCCAAGAGTTCGCCGTGAACATTTTACACCACACCAATCATTCGCTCCCTCTCCCTCTCCAACTCAAACACATGGCACACAGGCAGCCTGCACCAAAACATACTGGGACAGACAAACATGAAAGACGAAAAAAATGTTTGCCAAAAACGCAATTACTGCAACTCGAGTTGTATACCAACGACAACGAATAACTATTCCATCCACTTTAACAGCAACTCATGTAGAAGCCTTTAGGGATCAAGACGAGGATGATGCTCATGTGGAGGCAAAGAGAAGGCACCAGTTGATTGCACACCGTGACTTCCATGCGACTTGCAAGTCTGAGAGCGCAACGATTGCTGCTGGGTTAGCTGTCGTAGCAATAACTGCCAAGGCAAGTCAATATGGCATACGTGCATACGAAGAATGGAAGAAGAATCAACCTGAAGAACCGCAACAGACACAAGCGACAGCCGAAGCCAATGATGCGAGTAGTAAAGACAAGGCCAAAAGTGCGAAATCGAGAGGGAAAAGTGAAAATATTTTTACCAAATTCTTTGGTGTAGGTGTAGGAAGCAAATATTATGAAGGGGGCTTTGAAGAGAAAATGACAAGAAGAGAGGCTGCATTGATTTTGGGTGTTCGGGAAAGTGCCAGTGCGAAACGTATTAAGGAAGCACACCGAAAAATTTTAATTTTGAACCATCCAGACACAGGAGGAAGCACATATATGGCGAGCAAAATAAACGAAGCCAAGGAACTGCTATTAAAGGGAAAATAAAAGCTATTATTGTAAATTTTTTCCCTGGGGTAGTGTCTATGATTAACTTTTTATAGGTAGTCGTCAATCACTCCCCTTCTGAGAAAGACAGGACATTGACGATCCAAAAGTATGGAAATGTCCAGGTACAACTATCTTGATAGAATAAAATAAAATGTTGAAGCTGAGTAAGTTTATATGAGGAAGTTGAATCGTACACATGTTAATGGAGAAGAAAGGATGTCGACCGAATGGATGCAATAAAAATCAGTCGAATTGCCAGGATCGAGCCTTTTTCAGTCAACAACACGATTTCTTCGTAAATGCAAAATTACTCCTCTGGAACGGAATTCAATTCGATTGCGTATGATGACGAACAACGCAAAGATAAGTGTATACATGAGTTAATAAAGTCAACTTGTAGATCCTCAAAAATTACTCCTCTGGAACGGAATTCAATTCGATGGCTATGAAGACGAACAACGCAAAGATAAGTGTATACATGAGTTAATAAGGTCAACTTGTAGATCCTCAATAATAGATTAAGATGGTTATAAAGCAAAGTGTTCATGGTAGTAATTTATACGTTAAATAGAAAGTATCTACTGTTATACTCCTTGAATTTCTAAATGTCCCTTGTCAAAGAATGAAGAAATCGTATGGGTGTTTCCATATCTGGGTTTGACGTAATTGTATTCCCACGCTTTTTCACCTATTGAAGCAGACATGGGGCGATGAGAACCAAGCCTGCGTAATTCTGTACCCTTCTCTTTTGTAATTGGTGCATGGATGGGTGCTTTGTAGAAACTATCCCTGGAGCTGTTTGGGTTGTAGGGTGTGACATTACTTTTTCCGTAATCATAAAGATGTTTTGGGAACTTTAACTCGGTCCCACAAAGATCTTTCGGAGGTACCCATTTACTCTGCCTAGATTTCCACTTGTCAAGAAGCATCTTTTCTTTAATCTTATCCTTACTGCGTTGAGATTGAATAAGCTCTTTATGTACAAGGCTTCGATAACGATCTGTAGCCTTTGTACTTGTGAATTCGCTGCTCTTATATGCGTCATGGCTCCCAAACCCTAGTTTACGCTGATCGAGCGGTTGAGTTTTCGTATATTTCTCTCCTAGCTCGATATATGGCTCTGCATGATACTGTAATTTTCTAAAGTAACCATTGTGCTCATTTTTTGGTATTTTCGGGATCAAAAATTGTTTACTTTTCCAGCGTTCTGGTAACTGATCTCTCGTAACCTTGTAGGGATCACCAATTGTGTTGTATACTAACTTATAGTTAGGATTAATATGGGGATGAATGGTCTTCGTACTATACATGATTACAATAGTAAAAATGAATTTGCCCTATCAAAGCATTGAAAAGAAATAATGTGAGAAATCTTTCATGATAGTTCAACAAAGTAACAGAGCTGAACATCAATGTTCATTATCAAAAGAATTCTTGTTCATCAACTTCGTAGTGCGCTTGCATTCCATTACGAAGCGCGTTTTGTAATCGTGATTATGATGTATATTTCGTTATAATTCACAAAACGTCACAATCGGCGTCTCTACTATGTATACTTACAATCGTTATCTCCTTACTTCGTTATACAACAATTTCCTTCGTACACGATGTTAGGTTGAAGAGGAAAACAACTCTTAGTTCTTCGAAAGTGGATGCACTATAACATCTCAAACATGACAGATTTTATGTAGAAAAAATCATGAAATATTTTCTACCGTAACATATGGTTCTTAGCACGAAGAACGAAGGCGTTAACAACTTATTACAATTTCATTATACTTGACTTCAAACCTAAAAGTATGTACACTAAACAGCAAATCAGGTTCAAAATCGATTACAAACTCGTCAGTTCGTCTGATCTTCCTGTCTCGTTGCAAACTAGCATTCGCTGTCTATTTGACAACTAGGCCCTTCTCCTGTAAACTCTTCAATCTTGGTTCAGGGGGAACCTTACCAACGCATGCTTTCACACGAGTACCACCAACACTGATTGTACAAGAACCGCAGTCGCCCTTTTTACAGCTATACTTCGGTTTGAATCCCGCCTTGGCACAGGCATTCTTGAGCGGTGACCCAGGCTTGGCATCGACCATCTTTCCTCCAAAATTCAATTTTGTCATCTCGCAAACAACTAAAGAGGGAAGAGCATGGTTTGCCCTTCCAACAAAGGCCGCGTCAACGGAAAAAACAGCGGCAAGGATTATAGTAATAGAGAATATAAATGATCTCATGTTTGAATTGAATTAGATAACAGTGCTTCACCTCACAGAAAAAATTGTAGTACAATTTATGTCAGTGGTGAATGGTTGGGAGAAAGAAAATTTCTTTCCTTAATATATATTTCACACTCTCTAGAGACTCGAGAGTTATTCTTCTCTCTCTTCGGTGTCGTGGCTGATATCCGATGAGTCATCGTTTATTACGAACTTTCAAGCCATGTTATGCGAACCATTAATTTCTTAACTTTAATTTACTAAAATATACAATAATCTCGTACGTGTTCCGTGCGCTCGTCTTGGCCATACGCACTTCTTCTTTCAAGATACATGCCATAGCCACGATCCTCAATTTTCAACCTTCTTCTATAAACTTTCCCTACACATCATCACAAAGAAAAGTTAGTAAAATGAAGGTCTCCGTGCTCGCCCTCCTCGCTACTCTTTCAACTTCCGCAGCTTTCGCCCCCGCTGCCTTCAGGGCACCCGTCAATGTGGAGGCTCCCAGTCACAAGGACCGTAAGGCGACCATCGTGAACGATGGAAAGGCGAACGGTACGTAAACCATCACGTGCACACGTCATTCAGCTAATTTGGTTGAAGACGGGAAATGTGATGAGATAGCTTTGTGGGATGGACTCGATGCTTGTTTGTGAAGGTCAAATCATCCGCCTTACAAAGACTGTGAAATGCGTTTAACAGCATTGCGTTTTGTTTAGTTTGCTCTGGAAATGATTCTAATTATGCCTTTTTTCTGTGTTCGTGTTCTCACGTTTTCCACGAATCATTACACGAATTCAACATTTACTTCGGTTTGCAGCCATCCGTGACCGTATTAAGTCCGTTAACAATACCCGTAAGATCACATTGGCCATGAAGCTTGTAGCTGCTGCTAAGGTGCGTCGTGCTCAGGATGCCGTTGTTGCCACCCGTCCCTTTTCCGAGACTTTGCAGAGTGTGTTTGGAGGATTGATCACTCGTCTTGGCGGTAAGTGCTTCTGCTAGCTTCAAAAGAGATGAAATCAAAGAATTTTATTTGACATTGAATATAACGTATGCATTGTTGGAATTTGTAGGAGAAGCTGTTGACCTTCCACTCTTGACAAAGCGTGACATTAACAAGGTAACCCTCGTTGTTATCACTGGTGATCGTGGTCTTTGTGGTGGATACAACGCCCAAATGATTAAGAGAGCCGAGAGTCGTATGGCTGAGCTAAAGGAGGCTGGAATTGAATACGAGCTTGTTTTGATTGGAAAGAAGGGAGAGGTTTATTTCAGACGTCGTGAGGCGCCCATTGCATTCAGCCAGGACTGTGGTCAGAACCCCTCAGCAAAGGATGCCAACGCAATTTCTGAAAAGTTGCTTGCTTCGTACCTCGCTGGAGAGACTGATACCATCGAGCTTCTTTACACCAAGTTCGTGAATCTTATCGCTAGTGCGCCTTCCACCCGTACTCTTGTACCTCTTTCTGCCTCGGATATCGCCGGAGAAGAGGACGAAATTTTCCAGCTTACCAGCTCATCCGGAGAATTCTCTGTAGAAAAGACCACTACGGGAGCAGCTGAACCCCAGGAATTTCCTAATGATATGATCTTCGAACAGGATCCCACCCAAATTCTCAATGCCATCCTACCTCTTTACATCAATGGTCAGATCCTTCGTACCATGCAAGAGTCTGTTGCCTCCGAACTCGCTGCTCGTATGAATGCAATGCAGAGCGCATCCGATAACGCAAGGGATTTGTCGAAGAGACTTTCCACTGAGTATAACCGTGCCCGTCAGGCTGCTGTAACCCAGGAGATTCTTGAGATTGTTTCTGGAGCATCTGCATTGGAGTAAAGTCGTCATGAAATTCTAAACAAATGAGAGGTGGAAAGCGTAGGAAACTGGCATTTTCAGGTTATTGCCGCATCGAGGTAACCTCTTGGATAAACTCGTAATAATTCTGTTTGGAATCATGCAATATAAGCGATTCCTAGCGTATTCGTCCGTCCATGGAGTTAGGAGAATAAACTAAATACTAACAAACTTTGCAAAATATCAGTGCAAGTTAATTTTGTGTGCGACCATGATTTTTTGAGATCACTGATTTTCAAAAATTGAAGACTGTCATGATCCACTTTTTCTGTCTTGTACATCGAACGGTACATAACTCTGACGCTTATAATTCGAATATGAGCTCTTCAGGCAAGCTAGCGCCGGGGCAGGTACGTGTAGAAGGACACCACAATTAGTGTAGATTTCAAAAGCTACACTAACTTGAATGTATTGCAACACTCGTTTCAACACTTCGTAGACAATAGATATCATTTATGAACCATCGTATGCTTTGGAGCCTAGTCCTGACAACAAATTTTACCCTACTCAAGTAAAGGCTATAGCAAAGCAAGTACTACACAACGAGCTTGAGAGTAGGTTAGATGAGAACAATTTGAGGGATTGGCGAGAGTTTGCGGACGATATGGAACTTATCTCACGGGAAATAGCCGACACTATCAAACTAGAATGTTTGAAAACTTTGGACTTGCCCAGATATAAACTGATTATCCAAGTAAGCATTGGTCAAATGAAAGATCAAGGGATTTCTTTAACAAGTCGTTCCATGTGGGACACAACCTGTGACAACTACGCGGCTGCATCCTTCCAGAATTCCTTCGTTTGGGCGTCTGCAGTTGTCTTCGGGGTATACACAGATTGATTGGGCAATACTCTGAAGAAAATTCTCGTCAAGTTAGGATCCTAATTGTCAAGCAACATGTTAAGGTCCCAAATCAATTACTTCTTTTTTTTACATCTGGATGCTATGACCCGAGAACCGAAAACGCATGCAGTCTGGTCAAAAAGTTTTTGAATTCATCACTTCACTCGCAAATTTAGATTTCTCTATGTACATTCGTTGATGCGAGTAATAGCTCTGGTTTTGTTTCGTTTAGAAATAGTCAACGGCCCGAAAGAGTTTTTGTGTAGTTTACGTGTTCGTTGCCCGTTGAACAATAAGACCTTAAGTTCCAGGCTCATAGGACTATAGGTGTAATTCACTAGTTTGTTCTTTGCTGTTGTATTACTTTTGGTACTGGCAGTATGTTAAGAATAAATAACTTTGTTACAATTTGCGAGAAAGGATACGTCAAAAAGAATGTAATTTCACAAGTCGAGTTTGATTTGCACGTCTAGAAAGGTATCGGAGTGTTCCGTATAAGAAGTGAAAATGGGTATCAATGTTCGAAAATTCCTGCCTTTCTGCGATCACAAATTCTCTCTAAAGTTTTTCTTGCCTTTTGAATGGGAGACATTGGAGGGGTTCTTTTGCCAGCACGGTCTTCGGTGTGTCCAACGTGATGACAGATCTCGTAAATGACTTTGTTATCTTGAGCTTCTTTTCTAGAAGTTGCCGTGTTCTGCTATTTCCCCAAGTTTACTGGCCTATGTTCCGTACACCATAGATACTAAAAAGCTAGGCCACGTTGTGTTTTATTAAAACGGATCTTCCTTGAAAGTTGAAAGTCACTCCTTTTAGCTTCAATTGATCTTTCTTCACTCTCCGGCTATTGCTTTCCGCCCGCATAGCATGGATTCGAAGCCTATAAGTTGTTACTATTGTAGAATGATAGCGTTATACCTAATATCCTTAGAGGTTGGAAATATGTAGATAATCAAAAATTTGAAGATAACGAGATAACATACTGAAAGAACGAGATAATTTACATTCGAATACTGCGAAGCAATTAACGACTCTGCTCGTACTCATCAGTGTCGATATGTTTCGAGGAGAAACTTTACGTAGATTAAATCTAAGTTAATCTGTACAGATAGAATTCTCGCAATATTGTATCTTTTCCTTGAATCATCGTAAAGGTTGAAATTGTCCTAATGTACAAGGCTATAGTATCGTTATTCATTATAGTTCATCAATCATTATCTATTTTTCATCATTCATTAACGGCTAGTCGCTTTCTGCCATTAATAGGAGTGCTAAGTAACTTTGTATTATGGTACCAGATGATCTGAAGACAATGTCCGCCACCCTTGCAAGACAATGAATACCTTTCTTCTCTTTTATTTATTTCATTATTGGAAACGCGTTGTGTATATTACTCAAACTCGAATTTGTTTCCATTGCCGATATTGTTAATGACATTGTATGATCGCCTGTCATATTTAGAATAAATTTGTATGTATTTGTGTTACACATTGTATGAGTAAGATTTTTATTGTATTATTGTGTAGATAGAAAATGAGTCAATCTGAAGGTATCGCTACAACGTTTGAGAGAACATCTTGGTCTTCTACCAAAATGAATACTCATTTCTGAAAAAATATAGGTAACAAAAGACCGGTGCTATTAAATTGTGTATTTCATTTAGTAATGCTGGAAGTCTTCTTGTCATAAACATCTATGAGGGCTTCTTGAATTCTTGCTCGTTCTCAATCTTCATCAAAATGGTTGAGGTCTTTTGAGTGGAGAAAAAAGCGTATCGAGCTAAAATAGACACTGAACTGTAATTTTGTACAGTACAAAAAAGGAAATCATATACTTCGAAGTATTTGCGTTCGAATTACCAACTACGGTAGTAAGAAAGTGATTCTCTTCATTCTTATCTGTGTCGATATCTTTTGAGGAGAGACATTGAGTGGATTGAATCTAAGGTAACCTGTACAGGTAGATCCTTGAATCATGGTATAGGTTAGAATTGACCTGATTCACAAGCCAAAAGTGTCATAATTCATATTCATTTTAGTTCATCAATAACCATTCTTCTCTTTATTTATTTCATTATTGATCACATGTTGTATATATTACTCACATGTCAAACTCGGAATTGTTTCCATTGTTGATATTGTTTGCGGCATTTTATGATCGCCTGTCATATTTAGTAATGCTGGATGTCTTCTTGAAAAACAGAGAACATAAACATCTATGAGGGTTCTTGAATTCTTGCTCGTTCTCAATCTTCATCAAAATGGTTGAGTTCTCTTGAGTGGAGTAAAGGCGGAACGAGCTAAAATAGACACTGAACTGTAATTTTGTACAGTACAAAACGAAATCATTTGTTTGCGTTCGATTTACCAACTACAGTAGTAAGAAACTGATTCTCTTCATTCTCATCTGTGTCGATATGTTTTGAGGAGAAATTTTAAGTTGATTGAATCTAAGGTAACCTGTACAGATAGAAATTCTTGCAATATTGTATATATTCCTTGAATCATGGTATAGGTTAGAATTGACCTGATGTACAAGTCAAAAGTGTCATAATTCATAATTCATATTAGTTGATCAATAACCTTTCTTCTCTTTTATTTATTTCATTATTGATCACGTGTTGTATATATTACACACATGTCAAACTTGGATTTGTTTCCGTTGTTGATATTGTTCGCGGCATTGATCACGTGTTGTATATATTACTCCCATGTCAAACTCGGATTTGTTTCCATTGTTGATAAGGTTCGCGGCATTGTATGATCGCCTGTCATATTTAGAATAAATTTGAATATATTTGTGGTACACATTGTATGAGTAAGATTTGTTATTCTATTATTGTATTAATCGATAGTGAGTTAAGCTGAAATGTATCGCTACAATGTTTGAGAGAACATCTTGGTGTTCAACCAAAATGAATACTCATTTTTGGAAAAAGTATGGGTAACAGAAGACTTGGTAACACCGGTCTTCTGTGTAATAGAAGATTTTTTAAAGTATTTCATTGAGTAATGCTGGATGTCTTCTTGTATAACAGAGAACATAAACATCTATGAGGGCTTCTTGAATTCTTGCTCGTTCTCAATCTTCATCAAAATGGTTGAGTTCTTTTGAGTGGAGATAAAAGCGGAACGAGCTAAAATAGACAATGAACAGTAATTTTGTACAGTACAAAACGAAATCATTTATTTGTGTATGATTTACCAACTACGGTAGTAAGAAAGTGATTCTCTTCATTCTATATATTTCGAGGAGAAATTTTTAGTGGATTGAATCTAAGGTAACCTGTACAGATAGAAGTCTTTCAATATTGTATCTATTCCTTGAATGGTTGTATAGGTTAGAATTGACCTGATCCTGTGTAACAAAAGACCGTTGCTGCCAAATTGAGTATTTCGTTAAGTAATGCTGGATGTCTTCTTGTATAACAGAGAACATAAACATCTATGAGGGCTTCTTGATTTCTTGCTCGTTCTCAATCTTCATCAAAATGGTTGAGGTCTTTTGAGTGAAGATAAAAGCGGAACGAGCTACAATAGACACTGAACAGTAATTTTTTACAGTACAAAACGAAATCATTTATTTGTGTTCGATTTACCAACGACGGTAGTAAGAAAGTGATTCTCTTCATTCTCATCTATGTTGATATGTTTTGAGGAGAAATTTAAGTGGATTGAATCTAAGGTAACCTGTACGGATAGAAGTCGTTCAATATTGTATCTATTCCTTGAATCATGGTATAGGTTAGAATTGACCTGATGTACAAGCCAAAAGTGTCATAATTCATAATTCACTTTAGTTCATCAATAACCTTGCTTCTCTTTTATTTATTTCATTATTGATCATTTGTTGTATATATTACTCACATGTCAAATTCTGATTTGTTTCCATTGTTGATATTGTTCGCGGCATTGTATGATCGCCTGTCATATTTAGAATAAACATGAATACATTTGTATTACACATTGTATGGGTAAGATTTATTATGGTGTTATTGTGTTAATGGAAAGTGAGTTAAGCTGAAATGTATCGCTACAACGTTTGAGAGAACATCTTGGTCTTAGAAAGTGATTCTCTTCATTCTCATCTGTGTCGATATGTTTTGAGGAGAAATTTTAAGTGGATTGAATCTAAGGTAACCTGTACAGATAGAAATTCTTGCAATATTGTATCTATTCCTTGAATCATGGTATAGGTTAGAATTGACCTGATGTACAAGTCAAAAGTGTCATAATTCATAATTCATATTAGTTCATCAATAACCTTTCTTCTCTTTTATTTGTTTCATTATTGATCACGTGTTGTATATATTACACACAGGTCAAACTCGGATTTGTTTCCATTGTTGATATTGTTCGCGGCATTGATCACGTGTTGTATGTATTACTCACATGTCAAACTCGGATTTGTTTCCATTGTTGATATTGTTCGCGGCATTGTATGATCGCCTGTCATATTTAGAATAAATTTGAATATATTTGTGTTACACATTGTATGAGTATGATTTATTACTCTATTATTGTATTAATCGATAGTGAGTTAAGCTATAATGTATCGCTACAATGTTTGAGAGAACATCTTGGTGTTCAACCAAAATGAATACTCATTTTTGGAAAAAGTATGGGTAACAGAAGACTTGGTAACACCGGTCTTCTGTGTAATAGAAGATTTTTTAAAGTATTTCATTGAGTAATGCTGGATGTCTTCTTGTATAACAGAGAACATAAACATCTATGAGGGCTTCTTGAATTCTTGCTCGTTCTCAATCTTCATCAAAATGGTTGAGTTCTTTTGAGTGGAGATAAAAGCGGAACG